>Ga0335074_10002205_pt1 | contig 26528 bp, 31 predicted proteins | sample Lox_Sample_23_FD_206715 | JGI IMG/M metagenome (GOLD analysis project Ga0335074, IMG submission 206715) | Soil microbial communities from Loxahatchee National Wildlife Refuge, Florida, United States - Lox_Sample_2.3 | ecosystem: Environmental > Terrestrial > Soil > Wetlands | place: USA...
TGAAGCGCAGGTAGAGGAACTCCTGGAGGCCCATCTTGCCCAGGAAGTGGTCGATGCGGTAGAGCTGATCCTCGTCGACGTACTGGTGCAGATCGTGCGTCAGTGCCCGGGCCGAGGCGAGGTCGTGGCCGAACGGCTTCTCAACCACCACTCGCTGCTGACCGCGCTTCACGACGCCAGCCTGGGACAGCCCCTGAATCACGCGTCCGAACAGCGAGGGCGGGATCTCCAGATAGAACACCGGGTTGGCCAGGCCGTTCAGCTCCCCTGCCAGCTTGTGGTAGAGGCCGTAGTCCCCGAAGTCGCCGCTCAGGTAGCGCAGACGCTCGGCCAGGCGCTTGAACACCGCCTCGTCGAACTGCTCGCCGGTGCCGATGATCGACTCCCTGGCGAAGTCGATCAGCTGCTCCAGGCTCCAGTCGTTCGCGGCCACGCCGATGATCGGCTTGCTCATCAGGTGCCGTCGCTCGAGCCGGTACAGCGAGCGGAAGGTCATCTTCTTGGCCAGATCGCCGGTGATCCCGAAGATCACCAGGGCGTCGGCTTCGTCGGTCACGCTCACGGGGCGGAACCCTACCCGGAGACCGTCTGCGGTATCGCCACCACCGAGATAGCCGGGCGCTAACGCGACGCCTGCCCGCGCCGGCGCAGCTCGCGGGCCAGCTCGATGTCCTGCGCGGTGACCCTGCCGTCGTCGCTTCCGGTCTCCATCACGCACGGCAGATCCTGAAACCGCGGCTCGGACAGGAAGACTGAGAGCCCTTCGGCGCCCAGCTTCCCCTCGCCGGGCGCCGCATGGCGGTCCCGGTTGGAGCCCAGCGGCGTCATCGAGTCGTTGAGGTGCAGCGAATGCAGCCGCTCGAGACCGACCAGGCGGTCGCACTCCTCGAGCGTCGTGTCGAGTCCCTCTGGGGTCCGGATGTCGTAGCCCGAGGCGAACAGGTGGCAGGAGTCCAGGCACAGCCCAAGGCGGGAGTCCCCGCCGGCCGCCTCGAGCAGCGCCGCCAGCTCCTGGAAAGAGCGCCCCAGCGTGCCGCCGGCGCCGGCCGTGTCCTCCAGGTGAAGACCGCAGCCCTCCGCCTCGGACAGCGCCTGCGCGATCGCCTCTCCGGCTTGGGCGATCGCCTCGCCCGTGTGCCCGCCCTTGGCCGAGCCCGGGTGCAGCACCACCCCGTCGGCCCCGATGGCCGCACCTACGCGGAGCGACTGGATCAGGGAGGCCAGGGACTTGTCACGAAGCTCCCGGTCCTCCGAGGCCGGATTGATGAGGTAGACGGCGTGGATCAGGACAGCGCCGATGCGGCTCGGCTCGCGCGCCTCCCGGAAGGCAGCGATGTCCGCGTCGCTGTAGACGGTGGGGCGCCACATCCGCGGCGACTGGTTGAAGATCTGGATGCTGTCTGCGCCGATCTCCTCCCCCCGCGCGATCGCTCGGGGCAGCCCGCCGGCGGAGGAGACATGGGCCCCGATCAGCATCCGGGGGCGGCGTCTAGCATGGGCCGTGGATCTTCATGCGGGTTCGTTTCGCTCCATCTCCGACTGGCGCTCTGCACATTGGCGGCGCGCGCACTGCGCTCTACAACTGGCTGCTCGCCCACGGGCCCGGCACCGAAGAGGATCCCGGCCCGGGCACGCTCGTGCTGCGGATCGAAGATACCGATCGGGAGCGCTCCACCCCGGAGAACGTAGAGCAGATCCTGGACGCGCTCAACTGGCTCGGGCTCGACTGGGACGAGGGGCCGATCTTCCAGACCGACAACGCAGAGCGCCACCGGGAGGCTCTGGCGGCACTGCTCGCTTCAGGCCACGCCTACTACTCGACCGCCACCGGCGAGGACGTCCGCGCCGACAAGGAACGCCACGGTGCCGAGCGTGGCTTCAGGGGTGAGGCCGAAGATTCCGGAGCGGTTCGCCTGCGCGTGCCGGATGACGGGTTCACGGTCGTCGACGACGTCATCCGCGGCGAGACCCGGTTTCCAAATCTCAGCATCGACGATCCCGTGATCGCGCGGGCCGACGGGTCCGTGCTCTACAACTTCGCGGTCGCCGTCGATGACCTCGACGCCGGCATCACCCATGTCGTGCGCGGCGAGGACCACCTCTCCAACACCCCCAAGCAGCTCCTGGTGTTCGAGGCCCTCGGCGCCATGCCGCCGCGGTACGCCCACCTGCCTCTGCTCCACGGGCCGGACGGAAAGAAGTTGTCCAAGCGCCACGGCGCCGCCTCCGTCCAGGAACTGCGAGACGGCGGTTACCTGCCAGAAGCCGTGGACAACTACATCGCGCTCCTGGGCGCCGGCTTTGCCGCCGACGAGGAGCACTTCAGCCTGGACGAGCTCGCCGAGCGCTTCCGGCTGGATCGGGTCTCGAAGAATCCCGCCGTGTTCGACGAGCGCAAGCTGCGCCACATCAACGGACGCCATCTGCGCGAGCTCAGCACCGATGAGCTCACCCGGCGCCTGGAGGAGTTCACCGGGCGCCGTGGCCTGCGCGCTGCCGTCGAGATCGCGCGGGACAAGATCCAGACGCTGGCTGACTTCTGGCCACTTGTCTCGTTCCTATTCGACGGCCCGGTGGACGATCCGTCGGCCTTCGAGAAGAACATCGCCCGCGACGGTGGACGCGCGACGCTGGCCGCCGCCCGGGAGGCGCTGGCCGGTGTCGATCCCTTCACCACCGAGGGGGTGGAGGCCGCGCTGCGGGAGCTCGTCGAGCGGAGCTCGCTCAAGCCCGCTCAGGTTTTCCAGCCCATTCGCGTGGCGATCGCGGGGACGACAGTTTCGCCCGGCATTTTCGAGAGCGTCGCACTGCTGGGACGGGACCAGACACTGGAGCGCATCGATCGCGCACTGGAGCGGGCCGGCGACTGACCGAACACTCTGTCTGGACTTCGGCTTTCCACGGATTTAGACGTCAAGTCGAGGAGGTAGGCTCTTTGGGGGACGGGCTAAACCGGAGTAGAACATCTGCCGATACTCGCCACGGCGGGTTTAGTCCACCGGCCCGCTTTTCTCGATACCTGATCCAGAGAGTAATTCCGTGGCAGAGCCTGCCGTCGCGCCCGCAGCAACCCCCACCGACCCCTACGCCTCCCGCGAGCGCCACCACAACGAGGGGCACGGCCGGCGGCTGACGGCTGCGTTCGAGGCGCTCGAGGCCTTCCCGGTGATGGCCGAGTCTCGCAACCGCGTCCTGCGTCTGTTCGAGAGCGGCGAACCCTCTTCGTCGGACATCGTCACGGCCGTCGAAGGCGACGTCGCCCTGGCCGTGGCCGTCCTGCGTCTGGCCAACCGCGTGGATGGGCAGCACCAGGGCCGCGTCGACAGCGCCGTGCTCGGCATCGAGGTGCTCTCCTCGGCCACGGTCCTGTCGATCGCCAGTCGCGCCCGCACCTACGACTTCTTCGAGCGAACGGCGGTCTGGCAGGGGATTCCGGAGCGCTTTCGCCTTCATGGCGTGGCCACGCAGAGGGCCGCCGACCGGCTGGCCGGCGAGATCGGATTTGACGCCCGCGACCGGCTGATGGTCACCGCCCTGCTGCACGACATTGGCAAGCTCGTCCTCGTCCACGCCTACCCGGGCTATCCGCGCCAGGTCCACGGCGACGCCCGCACGCCGGAGGAGCGCCTGCAGCGCGAGCGGCGCGAGCTCGGCGTCGACCATGCGCTGGTGGGCGGGGTTCTCGCCCGCCGCTGGGGGCTGCCGAAGCAGATTGCCCACGTCATCGAGACCCATCACTCGGCGGACGCCGAGGGCGAGGCGGCACTTGTCCGTCTGGCCGACATGCTCGCCCACTACGTCCTCGGTGGAACCATCACGCCGGCCGAGCTGCTGAACGTGGCCCGCATGATCGATCTCAAGCCGGCTCAGCTGCGAACGGTCATGTACGACCTTCCCCTGCCCTCGTCGGGGAATCGTCCCCGGCAGGTTGACCCCTGCCCGATGTCGAGCCGCGAGGTCGAAGTGCTGCGCCGCCTCGCCAAGGGCATGGTCTACAAGCAGATCGCCTCGGAGCTCGGCCTCTCGACCAGCACCGTGCGCACCCACCTCCACAACGTCTACGGCAAGCTCGGCGCGATGGACCGCGCCCAGGCCGTCCTGATCGCCACCGAACGCGGCTGGATCTAGCGCCTCCTGCCGTCCGGGCGCCGCACCTGGAGGCTGGGCTGTGGGGGCGGAGCGGAGGGGCTCCGTCCATTGGCAGAAAGGCCCCCACCCCGGTTCGGATTGCCTCCGGGGGCGATTTTGCGCAAATAGCCGGCAAGATCGCCCCCAGTTCCTTCACGACCTGGGGGTGGGGGCATTTCTGCCAGTCCAGCAACCGCCGAGCCGAGCCGTTGAGCCGGGCGCCGGCGTCAGGGCCGTTGTTCCGCGGCGCCGTAGCGCACCGCGTCTCTCCCAGCCTCAAATAAGATCGAGACGTGCTCTCGATCACCAGCAAGTCGCCCTACGCGGTGCGTGCGCTGGTCGAGCTGCACCGCCTGGGGGAGGCCGAGCCGGTGCCGATCGCCGAGCTGGCGCGGCGGGGCGAGATCCCCGTCCAGTTCCTGGAGCAGCTGTTCGCCACCCTGCGCCGGGCCGGCTTGCTGCGCTCGCAGCGGGGGGTGAAGGGCGGCTACACCCTGGGCCGGCCCGCCGCCCAGATCACAGTCCTTGACGTCGTCGAACTGCTGGATGGACCGCTCGGGCGCGACGCGGACGGCGTCTTCGCCCGGGCCGCCGAGGCAGCCCGTGCGGTGCTGGCCGAGACGACGATCGCCGACGTGGCCGAGGCCGAGGCCCGCGCTGCCGGCGCGGCGATGTATCACATCTGACCGGACGCAGGTCATAGAACCGCCACCGACCGCTAGTCCCGGTCCCAACGGCGCACATGCGAAGACCTGCTGGGAGCCCCACGGGAGTGATTGCTGCGCTGCTGGCGGCGCTGGGGGCGAGCGTCGCGCTGGTCATCGCGGTAACCAGCGCGAGCGCGCGCGTGGCGCCGGCTCGTGCCGGCGGCCGGATCCAGGCGAGGGCGGCGGGAGCGCTGTCGGTATCCGGCGTCGTCAGCACGCTGGCGGCCGATGGCGTCGGCGTGTACGAAACGCCGACGTCGAACAAGCCGGTGCGCGCCGTTGCCGCTCCCGCCTCGCCGCTACGGCTGCTGCTCTGGCAGGTCCAGCGCGACGTTGCACAGATCGCCGCGGGTGGCGGTGCCAGCGGCGCTGAGCTGGACACGCTGGCGGCGCTGCCGGCGGATTTGCCCCCAATGGCGTATCTGCTCGCCGCCTACGCGGAGGGCAGTTCGACCCCGGGTGAGGTGCTGGCAGGCAAGCTGCTCGGGAGCCAGAATCTCGCGAAGCCCGAGACCGTCGTGTTCCCGACGCTGGTCCAGACGCTGTTCGCGGCCGACCTGGCCAGAGCGAAGCAATCGGGGTCGTCGTCGCACGCCGCGACGGCGCTCGCGTCGCATCCAGAAGCCGTGGCGGCGGGGCTGGGCAACATCTGCGCGACGATCGCCGACTGGGCACAACAGCTTCGAGGTCGGAACCCCACCCAACACCACGGGGAACAGGGGGTCCGTGACGGCCACGCTGGGAGCGCCGGGCGGTCTCGACTGGCCGGGCGATCTGCTCCAGTGCGCGAAGACCGTCTTCCACATCGACCTGCCCTCGCTCAACAATGTCTCTGGAGACAAGGTGACGTGGACCACCCAGAGCACGGGCAGCGGCACGACACTCGCCACCGTGATCCACGAGGACGACACCCTCGGTCCCGAGCATTCGGCGACGCTCGACTACGAGACCGGTACGGAGACTCCCGATCAGGCATCGCGCGGGCAACTGATCACCACCGACTACTACCTGGTACAGGCGACCGTCACCCCGTCGGCGTTCAAGAAGCTCCTGGATCTGATCGAACGTCTGACGCTCGGCCGGGTCCCCGGCGGGACCGCGGTCCTCGGAAAGCTCGTCGAGCTGCTGAAGTCGGCCGTCCTGACCCAGATCACGAAGCTCGTCCAGCCGTCGGACTTCCGCTACATCCAGATCACCCATCACAAGACGCCGCCCGCGCTCCCGGCGCGCACCTGCGAGGGACTGTTGACGGAGAGCGACTTTCCCGGCGCCAATCAACCCGAGACGGAATTCGCGGCACCAACGGGCCCAAACGTCCAGGCCACCGTGTGCGGCGCGACCTACGAAGCCCCTGAAGGACAGACGGAGGCGACGGGCCAGAACACCGGCGGTGGGATCCTGCTCGAGGTCGCCCTCACCAGCGCCCAAGCGGAGACGATCTTCGCCGAGGACCGCCAGGACCAGATGAACGCGTCGACGGTTTCTGGCGTCGGCGACGAGGCGTTCGACGGCTTCGAGCCGCCGAGCGACACGCCCCAGTCGAACGTTCCGACCGGTGAGCGCGACGTGTGGGTGCGGGTCGCCAACGACCTGTTCCGGATCTCGTTCTACGCCAACGAGACCCTGCCGCCGAACCCGCAGACTCTGGCGCCGACAGTCGTCTCCGAGTTGTGCCCGTCCTGCAAGTTCCCGACCAGCGGCAGCTAGCGGCGGTACTTGCCGTCCGCCCGCGGCACCCGCCCCTGTACCCGGGGTTGACTCGCGGCGGGCTACGCGCAACAGTCTCCCCTGAGGGACTTCAACAAGAGAGGCAATCCAGATGACGGGTTGGTACGTGGGTATGGCCCTGGGGGTGGTGGTCATCGCGATCGCCGCCGCGATCGTCATCACGATCGTCATCCTGGCGCGCCGGATCGCCGACCAGGCGAGCGCGGCGGTGCACGGGGTGGAGAAGCTCCGGCTCAATACCGAGGAGCTCAGCGGGATCGCTCAGATCAACGACTCAGGCGTGCGGATCCTGCACGCGGCCCGCGCTCTGCGAAAGGTGGCGGTGGGGAGATGACGCTCCTGGTCGCGGTCTCGGCGCACACCCTGTGGGGGATCTCCCTAGCCATCGGACTGGTGGCGGCGCTGGTGGTGGCCGGTCTGCTCGCGGTGCTGCTGGGCGCTGTGGGCAGCATCGACCGTTCGGTGCGCCGGCTGCTGGAGGTGGCCGGCCAGGTGGCCGGCAACACCGCGAACATCCCCCAGCTCGAGGCCACCGCGCCAGTGCTGGGCCTGATCGTGGAGGAGGCAGTGGTGCAGGACGGCTACATGAATGCCCTGACCGACGGGTTCGGCGGATCATGAGCACGACACACGTACTCGTCCTGCTCAGCGTGGTGCTCGCCGTTGTGGTCGTGGCCGTGCTCGCCGCCGCGCTGATCATGGTGCGGCGCGGACTGGAATCGATCTCCGGGAACCTGGCCACGCTCGCCACGGCGCTGGACGGGGTCGAGACCGAGCATCTGCGGCCACTCGAGCCGGCGGTGAAAGCGATCAACGCCCAGTTCGACGTGATCCTGGGCGCGCTGCCCGGGATCGCAGCCAAGGCGGCGGTGGTGGCGGAGAGGAGGCCACGATGACGCTGTACTGGATCGGGGACTTCGTGCTGCTGCTCGTGATCGCCCCGGTCGTCGTCTACCTGCTGAATGGCGTCCTGCAAACGGCGCGGGGCATCGTCCCCCATGTGAACAAGATCGCCGACGTCGCCGCGGCGGCCTCAAAGGACCTCGATGCCGTGCCGCTGCTGCTGACCACACAGGACCAGGCGATCAGGACCGTCGCAACGGTGGCCGAGTACGGCGGCTCGCTCGACGTGATCGTCGACGACGCCGAGAGTGGAGACTGAGATGCCCGCCGCCGGAGTGCTCCTGAGCGTCATCGTCGTGGTCATCGTGGCCGTGCTCGTGTACTTCCTGGTCTCGACGATCGTGGCGCTGCGCGCCATCAGCCAGGGTCTCGACCGCGCCATTGCCGGGGTGGGGGAGCTGATCGAGAAGACGGAGCCGGTCGGGCCGGTGGTCAACACGATCAACGCGCATCTCGATGCCGGCGTCGAGGCACTCGAGGGTCTGCTGGTCAAGAAGGCCGGTCTCGAGGATGCCGTCGGTCTCGTCGACGGTCTGTATCCGGGTGCCGCGGCCGCGGGCCTGAGGGCCTTCGCTGAAAGCCGGACGATCACGCCGCCCCGGATCGCCGAGGTCTACACCAAGGGCACGCTCACGCTCGCCCGCCTGGGCCGCGAGGCGCCGATCGCAGCGGCCAGTCCCAACGGCCCGGCTTTGCGCAACGTCGTCTACGGGAGCGCCGCGGCCCGCGCGCTGTACCCAGACGGGCGCCAAGCCCGGCCGTCCAACATGCCCCGCTCGCCGGTGATCGGGACCGACGCGCCGGTCCAGTACGAGCCAAGCGACGAGCCCGGCGTCCGCCGCCGGATGCCGGCGAACGGAACCACCAGCTCCAACGGAGGGGCCTGACCATGCAGACGCCGGCCCCATTCGAGTACGAGCGCGCCACCAGCGTCGATGGAGCGATCGCCTCGCTTCAGCGGCTCGGACCCGAGGCCCGCATCATCGCCGGCGGCCACAGCCTGCTGCCGATGATGAAGCTCCGCCTGGCCAACCCGGAGCACCTGATCGACATCAACGACCTCCGCGAGCTCGACTACATCCGCCAGGACGCCCAGGAGATCCGGATCGGGGCGCTCACCCGCCACGCCGAGCTCCTGGAATCGGACCTGCTGGCCGAGCACTTCCCGCTGTTCCGCGATGCCGAGCAGGTGATCGCGGACCCGGTGGTGCGCAACCGGGGCACGATCGGCGGTTCCCTGTGCCAGGCTGACGCCGCCGAGGACCTCAGCGCGGTGTGCACGGCGGTCAAGGCCAGCGTGGTCATCCGGGGTCCGGGCGGCGAGCGGGTCGTAAGCATGGACGAGTTCCACGTCGGCCCGTATATGACCGCCGTGCAAGCCGACCAGCTGCTCACCGAGATCCGCCTCACCGTTCGTCCCGGCGCCGGCAGCGCGCACGAGAAGGTGGAGCGACGGGCGGGCGACTGGGCCATCGCTGCGGTCTCGGCCGCCGTCTGGATCGACGGCGGCACGATCACCGACGCGGGCATCGCCCTCAGCGCAGTCGGTCCCACGACGGTGCACCTGCACCGGGCGCAGGAGCTGCTCAAGGGCGCCACTCCGTCCGAGGACCTGTTCGCCCGAGCCGGGGAGATCGCCTCGGCCGACTGCTCGCCCGCTGCCGACGGTCGAGGTCCGATCGACTACAAGCGCCACCTCGCCGCAGTCCTCACCCGACGCGCCCTCAGGCGCGCGGTCGCCCGCGCGCTCCATCAGGAGGCATAGAACCGAACATGAACGTCACGATCACGATCAACGGGCAGGCCGTCTCCCGTGAGATCGAGCCGCGCCTGCTGCTCGTCCACTTCATCCGCGATACCCCCGGTCTCACCGGGACCCACTGGGGATGCGACACCTCGAACTGTGGCGCCTGTGTCGTGCTGATGGACGGCAAGCCCGTGAAGTCGTGCACGGTGCTGGCGGCGATGGCCGAGGGCCACGAAGTGCGCACCGTAGAGTCGTTGGAACACGATGGCCGTCTCGATCCCGTCCAGCAGGGCTTCCACGAGCTGCACGCACTCCAGTGCGGCTTCTGCACCCCCGGGATGATGATGACCGCCCGCGGGCTCCTGGACGAGAACCCCAACCCCAGCGAGGAGGAGATCCGCACGGCGATCTCAGGCGGGATCTGCCGCTGCACCGGCTACAAGAACATCGTCGCAGCGATCCGGTGGGCGGCCGAGCACGAGGCCACGACCCACGGCGCCCCGATCGCCCAGGAGGCATAACCGCGATGGCTGTCACCGAACAGAACCTCCCGTCGGGCGATCACGAGCGCCCGATCGGCTTCGGCCGGCTCAAGCGCAAGGAGGACGCGCGGTTCATCCGCGGCCAGGGCAACTACCTCGACGACATTCGCCTGCCCGGGATGTTGCACGGCGCCGTCCTGCGCAGCCCCTACGCCCACGCGAGGATCGTCTCGATCGACACCTCCCGCGCCCTGGCCCATCCGAACGTGGCGGCGGTCGTCACGGCCAAGGACCTGGAGACGCTGGGGCTGGCCTGGATGCCGACGATCTCCTATGACACCCAGGCCGTCCTGGCCGGCGACAAGGTCCGCTTCCAGGGTCAGGAGGTCGCCTTCGTGATCGCCACCGATGAGTACTCGGCCCACGACGGCACCGCGCTGATCGACGTCGAGTACGAGCCCCTCCCAGCGATCGTCAACGCACGCAAGGCGCTCGATCCCGACGCTCCGCTGATCCGCGACGACAAGGAGGGCCAGACCGACAACCTGGCCAGCCCGCTGTGGGAGGCCGGCGACGAGGAGGCGACGAACCGGGCCTTCGCCGAGGCCGACACCGTCGTCGTGCGCGACATCATCTACCCGCGCTGCCACCCGGCACCGCTCGAGACGTGCGGGATGATCGCTGACTTCAACCCGCAGACCGGCCAACTCGACATCTACAACGGCAACCAGGCGCCCCACGCCCACCGGACGGTCTACGCCCACGTGGCCGGGCTGGCCGAGCACATGATCCGGATCCGCACCGGCGACATCGGCGGTGGATTCGGCAACAAGGTGCCGGTCTACCCGGGTTACGTATGCGCGATCGCCGGCTCGATCGTGGCCGGCACGCCGGTCAAGTGGATCGAGGACCGCTCCGAGAACCTGATGTCGACGGGGTTCGCGCGCGACTACATCATGCATTCGGAAATGTGCGCCAAGGACGGCCGGATCACCGGCCTGCGCGTCGATGTGATCGCCGACCACGGCGCCTTTGACTCGACCGCGCAGCCGACCAAGTTCCCGGCCGGCTTCTTCCACATCGTCTGCGGCTCCTATGCGTTGGATGCCGCCCACGTCAAGGTGCGGGCGGTCTACACGAACAAGGCGCCGGGCGGAGTTGCGTACCGGTGCTCGTTCCGGATCACGGAGGCCGTGTACCTGGTCGAGCGGATGGTCAACGCCCTGGCCATGGAGATGGGGGTGGACCAGGTGCAGCTGCGCCGGCGCAGCTTCATCGCGCCCGAGCAGTTCCCCTACGAGACGACCACCGGGTGGACATACGACTCCGGGGAGTATGAGAAGACCCTCCAGGTCGCGCTGGAGATGGCCGGCTACGAAGAGCTGCGCCGAGAGCAGGCCGAGAAGCGGGCGCGCGGTGAGCTGATGGGCATCGGCGTGTCGTTCTTCACCGAGGGCGTCGGCGCCGGCCCCCGCAAGCACATGGACATCCTCGGGCTGGCCATGAACGACGGGGCCGACCTGCGCGTCCACCCGTCGGGCAAGGCCGTCGTGTCGCTGAGCGCCCAGACTCAGGGGCAGGGCCACGAGACGACGTTCGCCCAGATCGTCGCCGAGGAGCTCGGGATCCCGCCCGAGGACGTCGAGGTCCGCCACGGAGACACCGACAAGTCGCCCTACGGATTGGGGACCTACGGCTCGCGGTCGACTCCGGTCAGCGGCGGTGCGGTGGCGATCGTCAGCCGCAAGGTCCGCGACAAGGCCCGGGCGATCGCCGCGACGATGCTCGAGACCCGGCCCGAGGACCTGGCCTGGGAGAAAGGTCGCTGGTACGTCAAGGGGGATCCCGAGAAGGGCGCCCTGATCGAGGAGATCGCCGCCCGGGCCTACAGCGGCGAGCCCCTCCCGGAGGGGTTCGAAGGCGGCCTCGACGCCCAGGTCATCTACGACCCACCCAACCTCACCTACCCCTACGGCGCGTATATCGCGGTGGTCGACATCGACCCCGAGACCGCGCAGGTGAAGGTCAGGCGGTTCATCGCCGTGGATGACTGCGGCGTACGGATCAACCCGATGATCGTCGACGGGCAGATCCACGGCGGGTTGGCGGAGGGCGTCGGGATCGCCCTGATGGAGCTGATCAGCTTCGACGAGGAGGGCAACTGCCTGAACTCGTCGTTCATGGACTACCTGATCCCGACCGCGCTGGAGTGCCCGGACTTCGAGCTCGGCGCGACCGTCACCCCGTGCCCGCACCATCCGCTCGGGGCCAAGGGGGTCGGCGAGTCCCCCAACGTGGGCTCGCCGCCGGCGATCGTCAACGCGGTGATCGACGCCCTCCATCAGAGCCACGGCGTGACGCACATCGACATGCCCTGTACGCCAGCGCGGGTGTGGGCGGCCATGCAGGGCCGCCCGGAGCCCCCTCAGTGATCACCGACGAGCTGAGCAAGCGCGTCTACGAGCTGACGGAAAGCGGCGAGCCGTTCGTGACCGCGACGGTCGTGCGCGCTCAGAAGCCCACGAGCGTCAAGCCGGGCAGCGTCGCGCTCGTCCGAGGCGACGGGACGATCGAAGGCTTCGTCGGCGGGGTCTGTGCCGAGCAGACCGTCCGGCTCTACTCGCTGAAGGCGATCGACTCAGGCGAGCCGCTGCTGCTGCGGATCATGCCGGACGCAGAGGAGGGCGCAGACAAGCTGACCCAGGACGGCGCAGTCACGGTCAACAACCCGTGCCTGTCCGGAGGTGCCCTGGAGATCTTCCTCGAGCCGCTTCTGCCCCCGCCGCGCCTGACGGTGGTCGGCGACAGCTTGATCGCGGCGGCCGTGCGCAGCCTCGGCTCTGACCTCGGTCTCGAGGTCAGCGGGCAGGCCCCGGCGGCGTCGGACCTCGCGCTGGTGGTAGCCACTCACGGCCGCGACGAGCTCGACGCGCTCCGGGCTGCCCTCCAGGACGGTGTTCCTTATGTCGGCCTCGTCGCGAGCCGCAAGCGGGGGGCCGCCGTCCTCGACGAGCTGCGCGCCGCGGGCGTGCCCGAGAACCTGCTCGAGCGGATCGACACGCCGGCCGGGCTCGACATCGGCGCCCGCACGCCCGCCGAGATCGCCGTATCGATCCTGGCCCGGGTCGTCGAGGTCCGCCGCCGCGGCGGTGTGTCGGCAACCACAAGTGCCGACACACCGGCAACCCGCTCCACGGCGATCGACCCTGTCTGCGGTATGGAAGTGCTGGTCAGCGCCGCCACGCCTTCGCTCGAGCACGAGGGGGAGACGGTCTACTTCTGCTGCGAGGGCTGCCGCGCGCGGTTCGATGCAGAGCGCGTCTGAGCTCGACCATCTCGTCCCAGACGTGGAGACGCTCGCCGTCCGCCTGGGGGCGGTCGACTACCTGGTCGACGAGGCGCTGGCCACCTCGATGTTCCTCAGCCTTCGCCTGCCGCAGCCGCTGCTGCTGGAGGGCGAGGCCGGCGTCGGCAAGACCGAGGCGGCCAAGGCGCTGGCTGCGGTGCTCGACACCCCCCTGCACCGGCTCCAGTGCTACGAGGGGATCGATGCCGCCGAAGCCCTGTACGAATGGAACTACCCGCGCCAGCTGCTCTCGATCCGGCTGGCCGAAGCCGGGGGCAAATCGATCGGCGAGGCGGACCTGTTCGGCGCTGACTACCTGATCGCGCGTCCGCTGCTGCGCGCGCTCCAGCATCCCGGGCCGCGTCCCGCCGTGCTGCTGATCGACGAGATCGACCGCGCCGACGACGACTTCGAGGCCTTCCTGCTCGAGCTGCTCGGGGAGGCGGCGGTGACGATCCCAGAGTTGGGCGTGGTCAGGGCCACGCACCCGCCGATCATCGTGCTCACCTCCAACCGCACCCGTGATCTGCACGACGCGGTCAAGCGCCGCTGCCTCTACCACTGGATCGACTACCCCAACGCCGAGCGGGAGGTCGAGATCATCCGCCGGCGGGTCAAAGGCGCCTCTGAGAGTCTGGCCGTGCAGGTGGCCGGAGCGATTGCCCGGATGCGCGACGCCGATGTGCAGAAGCCTCCGGGCGTGGCCGAGGCGATCGACTGGCTCGCGGCCCTGGAGCTGCTGGGGGTCGCCGCGCTGGACGCCGGCGTGATCGAGCGCACGCTCGGGTCGGTGCTCAAGTACGCGGAGGATCAGGACGTGGTGCGGGAGGCAGGACTCGATCGGCTCGTGAGCGGGCGATGAGCTTCACCGTGGACACGGTGGAGCTGGACCTGCCGCCTTTGGTGGCGGCCTTCGGGCGGCGCCTGCGGGACGCCGGACTGCCGATCACCCCGGAGCGGGAGGCGGCGTTCGCCCGCGCGCTCACGCTCACCCGTCCGGTCAGCCGCCGGCGCCTCTACTTCACGGCGCGCGCGGCCCTACTCAGCGACGCGAGCCAGCGGCCGGCTTTCGACGCCGTGTTCGCGGCCGTGTTCGGTCGCGCCGAGCCCGAGCCGGTCGAGGACGAGTCGGTTGACGTCCTGCCCGAGTTCATCGCGGGGGACGCCGGGGGGCGGGAGGAGGGGCGCAGCGAGCTGCTCGTACCGACGCTGGCCTCCGACGAGGAGGTGCTGCGCCGGCGGCGGTTCGATGAGCTCGAAGCCGGGGAGCTCGCCGCGCTCTACCGGCTGATGGCGCGGCTGCGCGTGGCTCCGCCGGCCCGGCGCAGCCGGCGGACCCGCCGCGGCCGTCACGGCGAGCGGATCGACCTGCGCCGGACGCTGCGCAGAAGCCTGCGTACGGGCGGGGTCCCGATCCGCCTGGCTCGTCGGCACAGGCGGATCGTCAGGCGCCGGCTTGTGCTGCTCTGCGACATCTCGGGTTCGATGGAGCCCTACGCCCGCGCGTACCTCCAGTTCCTGACCAGCGCGATGGGCGCGAGCTCCAAAGCCGAGGCGTTCGTATTCGCGACGCGGCTCACGCGGGTGACGCGGGCGCTGCGCACTCGCAACCCCGAGCGGGCGCTGCAGCGGGCGACTCAGGCGGCGCCCGACTGGTCGAGCGGGACCCGGATCGCCGATGCGTTGAAGGCGTTCAACGACCGCCACGGCCGGCGCGGCATGGCGCGCGGCGCCGTGATCGTGATCCTGTCGGATGGGTGGGAGCGCGGCGAGCCCGGATCGGTCGCGCGGGAGATGGAGCGCCTGAGCCGCCTCGCCCACCGGATCGTGTGGGTCAACCCGCGAGTGAGCGCGCGCGGGTTCTCGCCGCGGGCCGGGGGGATGGCTGCGGCGCTGCCCTTCTGCGACGCCCTCGTTAGCGGCCACAGCCTGGAGGCGCTCGAGGAGGTGGTGGCGGCGATCGCCGGCTCGAGTACGGTGGCGCAGGTCCCCGTCGCGGACGAGGAGGAGCCGTGGGCGAGCGCCACGCCGGTTCCCGGCAGCTCGGTGGCGATGCCCAGCGGCTACGGCCCGAGCCGCGGACGCACGACGCCGGGGTGGAGCATCGGATGAGCGCGCAAGAGGCCAACCGCTGCATATACCCGGGGTGTGATCGGCCCGCGGTACCGCCCCACCCGCTGGGCGGCCCGCAGCCGGCGTTCTGTGACCTGGAGGAACACAACGCGCTGAGGGCCCATCAGGAACGGCTTCGCCTCGAACGCGAGGCGCGAGAGAGAGACAGAGACAAGGCATAGGAGGTTCAACCGATGGCTGGTGAGGCATACAGGGCGGTTTTTCTGCGGGTTCACCCGACCGGGAAGATGCTGCTCTCACTGACGACTGAGTCCGACGGTCACGAGACCGAGTACGCCCAGCTGGTGGCCGACGAGCTCGGGGTACCGGCGCTCGACGTCAAGGTGGTGCCCGCCGACACCAACCGCTTCGGCACCGGTCACGGCTTCAACACGACCCCCTCGAGCGGCACGTCGGCGGCGATCGTCTCGGCCACCGGCAAGATCCGGTCCAAGGCGCAGCTGCTGGCCGGCGCCGCGCTCGAGATCGATCCGGAGACGCTCACCTGGAACCACGGCGCGTTTGCCGCGGGCTCCTCGCCAGAGCAGGCGCGCACGATCGCCGACCTGGCGCTGTACGCGCACGGCACCGGCGCGCTGCCGCCGGGCGTGGAAGGCGGGCTCGACGCCCAGACCGTGTACCGAGACTGATGGAGAGGCTTATGCCGAGGGCAGCGTGGCGTCGATGACGACGGTGACCTCGTCGCCGACCTTGAGCGTTCCGAACAGGGCCGAGTACGGCTTCATGCCCCAGTCGCTCTGCTTGACGATCGCGCTGCCGGCGATGCGACCCTCGCCGTCGGGCTGGAGTGAGAAGGAGACCGGGTTGCGGCGGCCGGCCAGCTCGAGCTCCCCCTGCACCTGGAGCTGGTCGCCGTCCGGGACGACCTTGGTCGAGCGGAACTCGATCGGGCACCCCTTGAGGACCTCGTCGTCGATCGTCTGGGAGATGTTCTCCTTGTCGTCCTCGGTCAGCCCCTTGATGCCGCCCGTCCCCTCCAGCACCCGAAGCGATCGCGAGTCGGCCGTGAGCGTGATCTGGGGCTGCGCGCCGTCGGCGTTCGAGACCGTCGCCTGCCACGAACCAACCTCCATGCGGAGGTTGTGCCCGGCCTTGGACGCGGCGCCGGCCTTGGTCGTCTGGACCGTGAGCCGCGCGTTGTCGGGACCCAGAGTGTGGCTGCCGGGTGGAATGCCCACGGCAGAGAACCTAATCGATCGCATCTGAGGAGGAGGAAAACGTGGTTGAGCTAGATCATCAGTTCACGACCGGTCACTCGAGTGAGGAGACCTGGAACGCGATCCTGGACCTCGAGCGCCTCGTCCCCTGCGTACAAGGTGGCACGGTCATCGAGCGCACAGGGGATGACTCGGTGCGGGCCGAGATCAAGATCCGGATGGGAGCGATGTCGCTCACCTTCGCCGGCACCGTCGAGGTGGCCGAACGCGACGAGGCCGCGCACCGGGCACTGCTGCGCGTGAAGTCCCGGGAGGCCGGCGGGCAGGGGTACGCCAACGCCGACGTCACCTTCACCCTCGACAACGGCGGCGGCACGATTCACACCGCCGCGCAGATCAGCGGCAAGGCGGCTTCGATGGGGGAGGGGGTCATGGTCACGGTGCTCGATGCCCTGATCGCCGACTTCACCACGAAGCTGGCGGCGCTGTAGACGGTCATGGCCATCAAGGCAATGCGCCGGACTGAGCCGGGCGAGGTGCCGATGGACGGCGGCACCGCGGTGCAGGAGGATCCCGATCGTCCGGCCTTTCGCGGCAACGGTCCCCACGACTACGTGTGCGTGGAGTGCGGGAACGTGCTGGCCGCCTCGATGCCTCCGGAGTACATGAACCGCAAGCTCCGGGTCCGCTGCGGGCGGTGCGGGACCGTGAACGCGGCGGTCGAGGAGCCGGGGGTGGACTACCGAGCCGCCTTCCGGCGTCCGGCCGATGGCTGAGTTCGTCTGCGGTCTCGTGCTGGCGGCCGGCGGTTCGTCGCGGCTGGGGTCCCCTAAGCAGCTGCTGCCGCTCGGCGACTCGACCGTGCTCGGCCAGGTGCTGGCGGTGGCGCGCGCCTGTCCATTCGATCAGCGGGTCTGCGTGATCGGCGGCGCGGCCGCTGAGGTGCGCTCCCGGGTCGAGTTCGACGGGTTCACCGTGGTCGAGAATCCTGCCTTCGGGGATGGCTGCTCGTCCTCGATCGCCGCGGCTCTCGGGGCGGTCGACGAGCGCTCAGATGTGCTGGTGCTGATGCTGGGCGATCAGCCCGGGGTTTGTGCCGATGTGGTGTCGGCTCTGCTGACCGGGCGGGCAGATGCCCCGATCGCGGTCTGCGGATACCAGGATGGGCGCGGACACCCGCTGGCATTCGCGCGCGAGATCTTCGGCGAGCTCGAGTCGATGCATGGCGACAAGGCGGTGTGGAAGCTGCTCGAGCAGCACGCCGGCGAGGCCGTTGAGGTGCCGATCGCGGGGCCGGTCCCCCGCGACGTCGACACCTGGGAGGACTACCGGGCGTTGAGTCGTCGCGAGTAAAGATTGCGTACGCTGGTCGGAATGTCACGAATCCCGACCAACATTGCGGAGTACGTCGGTCGGACGCCGGTCGTGCAGCTCACCCGGCTGGCTCCGGACGGCAACGCCGAGCTGTACGCCAAGCTCGAGTCGTTCAACCCGGGCGGCAGCGTGAAGGATCGCATCGGGGTGGCGATGATCGACGCGGCGGAGCGAGACGGGCTGATCGAACCGGGCCGCACGACGGTGGTCGAGGCGACGAGCGGCAACACCGGGATCGCGCTGGCCTTCGTCTGCGCGGCCAAGGGATATGACCTCGTGCTGACCCTGCCGCAGGGCATGAGCCGCGAGCGCGAACGCCTCCTGGCTCTCTACGGCGCGCGATTCATGATCACCGAGTCGCTGGGGGGGATGAACGAGGCCGTCGAGGCTGCGCGCCAGCTGGCCAACCGCGAGGACGTTTTCCTACCCGACCAGTTCTCGAACCCGGCGAACCCGGGGATCCACCGGCGCGCGACCGGTCCCGAGCTGTGGACCGCGCTCGATGGCCGGGTCGACGTGTTCGTGGCCGGGGTGGGGACCGGCGGCACGATCACCGGGGTGGGGGAGTACCTGAAGGAGCGCAACCCGCGCTGCTACGTGGTCGCGGTCGAGCCGGCCGGCTCGGCGGTGCTGTCGGGCGGACGGCCCGGGCCACACCGGATCCAGGGGATCGGGGCCGGTTTCGTGCCCGCGGTGCTGAATCGCGATGTCATCGATGAGGTCATCGCGGTGAGCGACGAGGACGCCATCGAGACGGCGCATCAGCTGGCTCGGAAGGAGGGGGTGCTGGCCGGGATCTCGTGCGGGGCGGCGGTGTACGGTGCCCTTCAGGTCTCGGCGCGCCCCGAGTTCGCCGGGGCGCGGATCGCCACCGTCCTCCCCGATTCGGGCGAGCGGTACGTGTCGCTGAACTGGTTTGCGCCGGCCAGCAGCGCCGTGCGCTGAGGGTCCTGGGAACGCCGCGCGAGCTTGACCGAGAAGACGTCCCGGTACCCTGTGCTGATGCTCGGTCCCATCACCCGGACCGTCGCGGAGATCCGACGTGACGTCGCTGCCGCTCACAGCCGGGATCCTGCCGCCACCGGGGTGGGGACCCTCGAGATCCTCCTCACCTGGCCCGGCGTCCAGGCTCTGCTCGCCCACCGCGTGGCCGCGGCGCTGTACCGCGCCGGCATTCCTCTGCTCCCGCGTCTGATCGCCGCGCTGGCACGCTCGATGACCGGGATCGAGATCCATCCGGGCGCAAGCATCGGGCCTGGTCTGTTCATCGACCACGGCATGGGGGTGGTGATCGGTGAGACGGCTCAGGTCGGGGCCAACGTGACGATCTACCAGGGGGTCACGCTCGGCGGTACCGGCTTTGCCACCGGCAAGCGCCACCCCACTGTCGAGGACAACGTCACGATCGGCTCCGGCGCCAAGTTGCTCGGCCCGATCGCCGTGGGCCACGGCTCGAAGATCGGGGCCAACAGCGTGGTCATCCACGACGTGCCCCCGAACTGCACCGTGGTGGGTAATCCGGGCCATCCGGTCCGTGTGGAGGGCCGCCGGCTCGAAGGTCCCGATGCCGACTGGGTGCATCTGCCCGACCCGATCGCCGACGCGATCAAGGGCCTGGCGCGCCGCATCGAGGCGCTCGAGCATCAGGGTGCCGAGCTGGGGCCGGGCGGTGACGGGTTTACGGCTGCGACCAGCGGGTCGGCGCGACCGGCCGACGTGGATCGGGCGGTGGGTCCGAACCCGGCCGGCGGCTGAACGCCGCGCTGGGCTCAGAGGTCGCGCTCAGCCGTGACGGCGGCCTGCGTCGAAGCGGGTTGCTCCGCCAGAGGTGGGCTGTCGCCGACGAAGTTGCGCCGGCTGCGCACGAGGTAGAGGGGCCGGCCCTTGACCTCGTCGTAGATCCGCCCGACGTACTCGCCGATGATGCCGATCGTGATCAGCTGGATCCCGCCGAGCAGGAGGATCGTAATCGTGATCGAGCCGAAGCCGGGCAGGTAGGAGCCGAGGATCTTGAGCACGATCACCACCGGGATCGCGATGAAGGCCAGCGTGGAGATCAGGAACCCGAGCAGGGTGGCGAGCTGCAGCGGCCGGTGCGAGAACGAGGAGATGGCATCCAGCGAGAAGCTGAGCATCCTGGCCAGCGTGTACTTGGTCTCTCCGGCGTAGCGCGGATCACGGTCGTAGGGGACCGCGGCCTGGGTGAAGCCGACCCACACGGTCATGCCACGCAGGAACCGGTTGCGCTCGCGCATCGACAGGAGCGCATCGAGGGCGCGGCGGTCCAGGAGGCGGAAGTCCCCCGAGTTGTGCTGGAGCTCCACCTGGGCCAACCAGTCGAACAGGCGGTAGAACCAGCGGGCGGTGGCGAGCTTGAAGCGCGACTCGCCGGCGCGCTGCTCGCGCACGGCGTACACGACATCGCACCCGGTACGCCAGTGATCGAGCATCTTCACGATCAGCTCGGGCGGATCCTGAAGGTCGGCGTCGAGCATCACGATGGCATCGCCGGTGGCGTGGTCGAGCCCGGCGGTGAGCGCCGTCTGGTGGCCGAAGTTCCGTGATAAGTAGACGACTCTCACTCGCGGGTCTGTCGCGGCAATCTGCTCCAGAGCGGCGGCCGAGCCATCGCGTGAGCCGTCGTCCACGAGAACGAGTTCGAAGGGCACTCCCTCGAGAGAGCGGCAGACGCGGGCGTAGAACTCGCCGACCGTCGCCTCCTCGTTGTACACGGGGGCGACGACGCTGAGCAGGCCCAGGCTGCGCGGGGTGGGCTCTTGGCCGAATGTCACGCTCACGCCGCCATCGTACGTGCCGTGCGTCTCAGATTCCTAAGAACGAGACGCCATGCGGGACGTAGCCGAGCATCGTGATGAACAGGACGATGCCGGTCAGCCACAGCGCCGCACGCCACAACCGGCGGTCCGTGCACAGCGCGACGAGCGGCATCAGCCAGGCCACGTACCAGGGCAGCAGCGAGCTGGCGGTGACGAGCATCGCCAGCGTGGCCCAGGCCGCTCCATCGATCCAGTCCATCTCCCCGCGCCACACCCGTCGCAGCAGCCAGCCGAGCACCACCAGGAATACAGCGCCGAGCACGATGCCGGCGACCGTGCCGATCGCGCCCATCCCCAGGCGCGTGGAGATGAAGCCGGGAATGCTGTGCCAGTCACCCTCGGACTGGATCTTCTGAAGGGTGCCGAGCAGGTGCAGGGGCCCGAGGCCGAAGGCCGCCACGCCTGCTCCTCCCACCGCGGCCGCCGTCACGGCAGCGCCGGTCAGGATGGCCCGGCGGCGCTTGGTCGCGCCCAGCTCGACCCCTGAGGCCAGCGCGAACGGCAGCAGCAGCCCGCCGGTCAGCTTGATCCCGGCACCGAGCGCGATCATGGCTCCGCTTGTCCTCTCCCGGCGGGCCAGGAGCGCGTAGACGCCGGCCGTGGTCAGCACCAGCATCAGCAGATCGTTGTGGCCTCCGCCCACGCCGTAGAGGACGACCAGCGGGTTCAGTCCAAACAGGGCCACGCCCCGTACGGAGTCCAGTCCGCGCAAGCGGCAGGCATGCCAGATCAGCGCCACCGTGATCAGCGAGGCCAGGGCGGCTGTGGCCTTGAACGCGAGCGCGCTGGCGGCGATCGAGACCGTGGCCAGCGGAGCGCTGAGGAGCGTGAACAGCGGCCCGTAGGCCGTCGGGGTGTCCCACCACTTGGCGCCGATGTACGGATAGAGGGGATCAAGGGCAATGACGTGTGGCCCCGTGAGGTAGGGGTTGGCGTTGTAGATGTCCCACATCCGGGCATAGGCCTGGTAGCTGAAGACGTCGGTCGAGAGCAGCGGCGGGGCGAGGAGCACGAGCGCGTTGAGCGCGGCGATCGTCATGAGGACGGCGCGCGGGGAGAGCCGATCGGCGGCGCGGACCGCGAACACGTAGCTGACGAACATCAGCGAGAGGACTGTGATCAGCTCCCCGGTGTTCAGGCGCAGGTCCCAGCCACCGAACGCGCCCGCCATCCACGAGGGCACGGGCCGCACTGACTCGGGCAGCAGGGAGTTGGTGTGGGCCGCCGCGACACAGACCACCAGCCCGGTGAGAAGGACGCCGATCAGCCCGGCCAGGCCAAGGCGCGAGCCGACGAGAATCCGCCGAGCGCGCGCCGGTGATCTGAGCTCGAAGGCGCCGGTGTCGGGCGTTGCGCCCAAGGGGCCTTTGATGCTCATTCCCTTAGAGAATGCCCTTTCTAGCTAACGGCTGCCGTTGGTCGAATGTTAGGCTTGTGTTAGGAGGCGGTGCCGCGCCTGCCGCAGCCGCGGCACGAGCAGCATCGCCTCGAGCGCGATCCGGCTCGACATCTTGCTGGCGCCCACCTGCCGGTCGGTGAAGACAATCGGGACCTCGACCACCTTGAAGCCGGCGACGATCGCCCGGTAGGTGACCTCGATCTGGAAGACGTAACCCTCGGCGCGGACGCTGGGCAGGTCGATCGCCTCGAGCACGGAGCGGCGGATGCACTTGAAACCCCCGGTCAGATCCCGGACCTGCACTCCCAGGATGAGGCGGGCATAGATGCCGCCGCCCCGGCTGATCAGCCGGCGAAGCAGTCCCCAGTTGAGCACGGCGCCCCCGGCCACGTAGCGGGAGCCCAGCACCAGGTCCGCGTGCTCGGCAGCGGCGAGCAGGTCGCCGAGGTACTTCGGGTCGTGGGAGAAGTCCGCATCCATCTCGATCAGGAGCTCCGCTCCCTGGGAGAGCGCTCGCGCGAACCCAGCCATGTAGGCCTGACCGAGCCCGTCCTTGCCCGGTCGGTGCAGGACTTCGACTACGTCCAGCTCGGCCGCGAGCGCGTCGGCGAGCTGTCCGGTGCCGTCCGGCGAGTTGTCGTCGACGACGAGGATCCGGTGCTCGCCGGGCACAAGCCGCTCGAGCTCAGCGGCAGCGGCGCGGACGATCGGCTCGACGTTCTCGGCCTCGTTGTAGGTGGGGATGATCAGCCAGATACGGGCGCTCATGGCTTTATGGCGGTGACCACCTAGGGGAGCCTATTCGTCGCCGCCCCGGGAACGCCTCGCCCGGTTCCGACCCGTGCGGGAGCTTCAGCGGCGCTGGTAGGCGACCCGGCCCCAGCTGGGCTCGGGTGCGAGCTCGATCGGCTCGCCGCCCCGGTCGGGCTGGATGTAGATGAACGCGGTCGCGTCATCGTCGAAGAGCACGTCGAGCTCGCCCTCCTTGACGCGCTGGTCGAGCCAGGCGCTGCGGAAGATCAGCCGGCGCAGCCAGTGCACGAGCGAGCGGTCGGAGGGGCCGACCAGCTCGGGCCAGCAGTCGTTGACGTGCTCACCCAGGGCCGAGGCGGGATCGGTGACCTCGCCATTGACGACGAGATTGATGAGGTCCTCGGCCTCGTCCTCCTCGATCGAGGTGCCGATGAAGCCGAGACGCCGAGCGGCCTGCTCGCAACGCTCCTGGAAATCGCGCTCGTTGAAGGTGAAGCGCAGGTCGCCGTACTCGAGTACGAAGTCCTCCCCAGAGCTGTAGTTGCCGCGCCGGTACATCGACGTCGGCATCTTATTTCTCATTCCTGCTCGGCCGGACCACTGAAACCGATGTTGCACCGGTTGGGGGGGTGAAAGGTGCCCGCCGGCGCCTCCTAAGGACATGCCCTCCGTGAACTCCACCATCCTGGTCGTCGACGGCGACCGCACCGACCGCTCCTTCCTGGCCGACAACCTGACGGCCGACGGCTTCGAGATCCTCGTGGCGGGGTCGGTCACGGCCGCACGGCGGACGATGGGCGGTCGGTTCCCGGACCTGGCGATCGTCGACGTGGGACTCCCGGATGGGGACGGGCTGGACCTCGTCCGCCTGGTCCGCAGCTCCGACCGCCTGGCCGGCCGGATCGATCCCGACCTTCCCGTGATCGTGCTCAGCCGCCGGGCCGGGGAGCTCGATCGGCTGCGCGGCTTCGAGCGAGGTTGCGATGACTACCTGGCCAAGCCGTTCAGTTACCCGGAGCTCCACGCCCGCATCCGGGCTCTGCTGCGCCGGCGTGACCGGCGACCGACCGGCGCTCGCGTCCGGATCGGCTCGCTCGAGATCGACGGTCCCTCGCGCCGGGTCTGGCTCGACGGCGAGCCGCTCCCCCTCGCCCGCAAGGAGTTCGGCCTGCTCCGCACCCTGGCCTCGGACCCGTCTCGCGTGTTCACCCGCGAGCAGCTCCTGCGCGACGTCTGGGGCTACGAGTCGGTGTGCGGCACTCGCACCGTGGACGTGCACGCCTGTCGCCTGCGACGCAAGCTCTCGCGCGGCGGGACGTGCTTCGTGATCAACGTCTGGGGGGTCGGGTATCGACTCCTGGACGGCGTCGCCGCCTGATCGGCGTTCGCTTCGGCAGGCGGCTTCGCGCCGGCGGCTTCGGGTCGGGCGCTTGGGGTCGGGCGCTTGGGGTCGGCGGCTTCGGGTCGGCGGCTTCGGGTCGGCCGCTAGGGTCGGTCAGCCGTCGGCTCGCCACCCCGGGCTGGGGCGGTCAGCTGTGGACCAGACAGCACGGCGGGGCGGCCGGCCTCGATGGGATCCGGGAGTCGGAGGCGGTCGGCCGTCGACGGTGAGCCGGGAGCCGGAGGCGGTCGGCCGTCGACGGTGAGCCGGGAGTCGGAGGCGGTCGGCCGTCGACGGTGAGCCGGGGATGAAGTGCCGGTTATGGGCGGCTTTTGATCCACCGCTCAAGGGCTGTGCCGCACGCCGAGTCCACCGAGCGCTGACCGCGGGCCCAGGCGGGGCGTCTCGGCCGCATACACGGCTCCCGGACGGATTCCTCTCTGGACCGCAAGGGGCGCTGCAGTTCTTGCTCCTGCACGACGCCCTGCGCCGCAGGTCGACCACGGGTCGGCTCCGTGGGGCCCGGAAAACCCCCGTGAGGGCTGGATTTCTGCTCCAGCAGGGGCGCAAAGGGGGCTAGGTGGGATCGCAGATGCGATTTGAGTTGCAAAGTGGGAGAAAGTGGGTTAAGGTGTCGATCATGCATGCAGGAACCCGGGTGGCAGGGCTCCTCCCACCCAGCCACCCGGGCTCCACCTTTCGGTCAGGCGAATGAGAACCCTTGATCTTCCGCGGCACCTTCGAACACGCGCTCGACGCCAAGCACCGGCTGACGGTGCCCGCCAAGTTCCGGGCGGCTCTAGCCGGCGGGGTGGTGCTCGCGGTCTCGCCCGAGACGGCGCCGGGCACGCCGCGCTCCGTCGCGATGTGGACGCCCGACGCCTACGAGACGTTCACGCACGGGGCGCTCGCCGGGCTGAATCCGCTCTCACCTCAGGGACGAGAGCTCCGTCGCCTGCTGTTCGCGAACTCATACGACACCGAGCTGGACTCGGCTAACCGCGTGATGATCCCGCCCACCCTGATGCAGTACGCCGACCTCGACAAGGACGTCGTGGTGGCTGGGGTCGGCGAGTGCCTCGAGGTGTGGGACAGAACGACGTACGCGGCTTACAACGAGGGCGTCCTGGCCCGCTTCCCGGAGATCGTCGCGAGCTTTGACCACACTGCTTGACATGACCCAGACACATGTCCCGGTGCTGGCGGGCGAGTTGATCGATCTGCTCGACCCCCGCCCGGGCGAGGTGGCAGTGGACTGCACCTTCGGGGCGGGCGGTCACGCTCGTCTCGTAGCCGAGCGCATCGGTCCCACCGGGACGCTGATCGCGATCGACCGTGACCCGGCCGCGGGCGAGCGATTCGCCGAGCTGGCCGCCGAGGTTGGCTGCCACACCCGTTTCATCCGGGCCGACTTCGTCGCTGGACTTGCTCAGTTGCAGGCGGAAAGCCGTCCGATCGACCTTATTTACTTAGACCTAGGAATGTCCTCTATGCAAGTGGACACCTGGGCGCGTGGTTTCTCCTACGCCTACGACGCGCCGCTCGACATGCGAATGGACCCTGCCCAGGAGCTGACTGCGCGGGACATCGTCAACGGCTGGGACGAGCGGAGGCTGGCTCGCCTCTTCCGCGACTACGGCGAGGAGCGCTACGCGTCTCAGATCGCCCGCGCGGTGGCGCGCGCCCGCACACGTCGCGAGCTGACCTCGACACAGGATCTCGTCGACGTGATCAAGTCCGCGGTACCCATTCCCGCCCAGTTCGCCGGTGGCCATCCCGCCCGGCGGGTGTTCCAGGCGCTGCGCGTGGCGGTGAACGACGAGCTCGCCCAGCTCGATGCCGCGCTTCCGCTGGCCTGGGATCTGCTTGCGCCGGGAGGCCGGCTGGCCGCGATCTCCTTCCACTCGCTGGAGGACAGGCGAGTGAAGCGGTTCCTTGTTGAGCGCGCTCGCGGCTGCCTGTGCCCGCCCGAGCTCCCGATCTGCGTCTGCGGCCACGAGCCGGAAGCCGAGCTGCTGACACGACGTGCCGTGGCCCCGACGCCGGGCGAGGTCGCGGCCAACCCAAGGTCCAAATCGGCGCACCTGCGTGCGGCGAGAAAGCTGGAGGTGACGGACGGATGACGCAACCACCGGCAACTGCGGCCGGTCGAGCCAGCCCGAAGCGCCCGACGGACGGTGCCCGTGCTACCTCGGCCGTCAAGGATCGGCCGCGGAGTTCATCGGCGGTTCAGGATCGACCGCGGGGTTCATCGACGGTTCAGGACCGGACGCACCGGCGTTCCGTGCGACCGAGCGGGCCCGCCCCGCGGATGCCTCGCCGCGTCTCGGGGCCGGCGGCCGGAGCCGCGGGAGCGGCTGTCCGCCTCCCCGCTCCAGCTCCCCGCCGCACGCCCGGCCCTGGACGCCACACTGCGGCTCCGGCCGTTCCCCTCACGCCCCTTGCGCGTGGAC
>Ga0335074_10002206_pt1 | contig 26526 bp, 20 predicted proteins | sample Lox_Sample_23_FD_206715 | JGI IMG/M metagenome (GOLD analysis project Ga0335074, IMG submission 206715) | Soil microbial communities from Loxahatchee National Wildlife Refuge, Florida, United States - Lox_Sample_2.3 | ecosystem: Environmental > Terrestrial > Soil > Wetlands | place: USA...
GAAAGACGCGGGTGGCCGGATCAGTCCGGCCACCCGGTACGTAATCGAGCGCGCGCTTGGCTGGCAGATCGCGGTTCCGATCCCTGCCGCCCGCAGGCGTCAGGTGCTACACTGCCCGATCTCGCGCACTCGTCTCGCGCACTCGGGGGTCGCCATGAATTTCGAACCTTCAGACAAGGTGAAGCGGCTTGCGGCGCAGGTAGGCGACTTCATGGAGCGCGAGGTCTATCCGGCCGAGGCGGTGTTCGAGCGGCAACTGGCCGAAGCGCCGTCGCGTTGGCAGATCCCGCCGGTCATGGAGGAATTGAAAACGAAGGCAAAGGCGGCGGGGCTGTGGAACCTGTTTCTGCCGGAGTCGGAATTGGGCGCCGCTCTGACGAACCTGGAATACGCGCCCTTGTGCGAGATCATGGGGCGCTCGCCGATCGCGCCGGAAGCCTTCAACTGCTCGGCCCCCGACACCGGCAACATGGAAACGCTGGTGCGCTACGCAACAAAACAGCAGCAGGAGCGCTGGCTGAAGCCGCTGCTCGCCGGCGAGATCCGCTCGGCTTTCGCGATGACCGAGCCGGCCGTCGCCTCGTCGGACGCGACCAACATCGAAGCGCGCATCGAGCGCGAGGGCAACAGCAGTTACGTCATCAACGCGCGCAAATGGTGGACATCGGGCGCGATGGACCCGCGCTGCAAGATCTTCATCGTGATGGGCAAAACCGACCCCGCGGCGCCGCGCCACCAGCAGCAATCGATGATCCTGGTGCCGCGCGATACGCCCGGCGTGCGCGTTGTGCGTGCCCTGACCGTATTCGGCTACGACGACGCGCCGCACGGCCATGCAGAGGTCGAGTTCAGGGACGTGCGGGTGCCGGTGGAGAACATATTGCTCGGCGAAGGGCGCGGCTTTGAGATCGCGCAGGGCCGCCTCGGCCCGGGCCGCATTCACCATTGCATGCGCATGATCGGCCTCGCCGAACGGTCGCTCGAAGCGATGGTCGCGCGCGTCAAGGGCCGCGTCGCGTTCGGCCGGCCGCTCGCCGATCAGGGCGTCATCCGTGAATGGATTGCCGAATCGCGCATGGAGATCGAGCAGGCGCGCCTGTTGACGCTGAAAGCCGCCTACATGATGGATACGGTCGGCAACAAAGCGGCGCAAGCCGAGATCGCGATGATCAAGGTCGTCGCGCCGAAAATGCTGCTCAACGTGATCGATCGTGCGATCCAGGCGCATGGCGGCGCCGGCGTCAGCCAGGATTTCGGTCTTGCCTATGCCTGGGCACGCTCGCGCGTCATGCGCATCGTCGACGGACCCGACGAGGTCCACAAACGCGCCGTCGCCCGCGTCGAATTGCGCAAATAACGGGAGACGGACAGCTCGGTCAAAACCTTTTGAAACATTGCTTGCCGCCGGCGGCGGCATTGAAATGCGCGCAATCGATCGCGGTGACCTCGCCGAGTGGATCGATCTGCACCGCCCAAGCGCTGCCGTCGGCGCAGCGCAGGCTCCAATAGGCGAAGCCGGCGGCCTGCCCGGTTTTTGTCATTCCCATCGGGAACGCGTCGGTGCCGATGCACCAATGCCCAACCGCCTTCGCCAGTTCGGCGGCACGATCGGCCGGCCGCATCGCCAGCAATTTCTCGTTGGCCGAATTGATCGGCGGGGCATGCTGCTCCGCCGCGAGGGCGGCGGTGCCGGTCGCAACAAGAACCGCCACCGCCGCGCATCCGAGCCGCCTGCTCACCCGCAATCCCCCGTCGCCTCAGCCGACGCCTCTCTATACCCGCCGTCTACCGAGGCGGAATACCGGGTGCGGCGGCATGCCGCGAAGCTGTCAGCCCTCCGGCTGCGGCATCGGGCCTTCCGGACCGCGGCCGCGCATCTCGGCCATGAACTCGTCGAATTCCGCTTTGTCCTTGGCCCGCCGCAGGCGGTCGAGAAACTCCTTGAACTGCCGCTCCTCTTCTTCGAGGCGGCGCAGGGTTTCGTTGCGGTATTCGTCGAACGCGCGGTTGCCGCTCGCGCTGCCGGCGGCGGTCCACGCATTGTTTCCCCAGGGGCCGCCGCGCCGCGGCCCGCACCAGCGCGCCGCGCGCTCCTGCATGCGTTGCTGCATGCGTTCGACACGGCGCTGCCACCGCTCGCCGCGCGCTTCCGTCCAGCATCCCATCAGTCGTCCACTCCCGATCAGATATCCGAGGACCACGAGGCCAGCCGGCGGAAACAGTACAAAGCTGACGATCATCAGCCCGATCCAGGCCGGCCTGCCGATGTCGTCCAACCACAGGATGGGGTTCATGGCCGCCTCATGTAAATGTTTATTACATTAACATAGGCCCGACGCGATCGGCTGTCAAGGGTGCTCGTCGGCGCTGTTCCCCGGCGACCGCTGCGGCTCGGCGATCAGGCCGAGGCCGCGCAGATAGATGAGCACGCCGGCTTCGAGCAGTTCCTCGGGTTCCATCGGCAGGGCGCGGCGGCCGGCATCGGCGCGCGCGAACAGCGACGCGATACCGTGCGATAACGCCCAGACATGCAGGCTCATCATCAGCGCGGGCGGCCGCCGCTCGGGCGGCAGGCCGGCACACAACGCTTCCGAGGCGCGGCGCAGGATCTCAAATGCCCGGTCGGCGGCGGCATGCAGGCCAGGGTCGGCATCGAGCGCGACGCCAGCCTCGAACATCGCCGAGTAATAAGCCGGTTCGCTGCGGGTAAACGCCAGATAGGCGCGGCCGACATTCTCGAAGGCGCGATAAGGGTCGGGCCGGCCCTTGTTCCAGGCACGGGCGAGCGTCGCCTCAAAGCGCTCGAAGCCGCGCCGCGCGACATCGGCGAGCAGCGCGTCGCGGTCGCGGAAATGACGATACGGCGCCGCCGAACTGACGCCAGCCCACCGCGCCGCATCGGCGAATGTGAAGCCGGCGGGGCCCTTTTGCGCAATCAGCTCGAGCGCGGCGCGCACCAGCGCCTCGCGCAGATTGCCGTGATGATAGCCGCGCCTGCCGTCGCGATCGCCGTCGCCATGCCCCGACCAGCTCATGTTAAGGGATTTTACATGACGGGGCCGGCAGGCGAAACCATGGCGCTGGAGTTCAGCGTCGGCGCGGCGCGCGGCGCGGCCGGCCGGCCGGCAAATCAAGGCGCACGCCATCGTCGGCGATGCGGAAAATCAGCCGGCCGCTGATTGCATCCGCCTCGACGAGCATGACGCGGAGCGGATCGCCGAGCGCGAATGCCCGCCCGAAACGGCGGCCGGCCAGCCGGTGCCGCCGCGAATCATGATCGTAGTAGTCGGCGGGCAGGGTCGAGATCGGGATCAGGCCGTCGGCGCCGCTGTCGGGCAGGGTCGCGAACAGGCCGAAGCGCGCAACCCCGGTAATGCGGGCATCGAATACCGTGCCGACCGCAGCGCCCAGCAACATTGCGCGGCAGCGGTCGAGGGCGGCACGCTCGGCCGCAGCGGCGCGCCGCTCGGTTGCCGAGATGTGCGCGGCAACGGGGCCGAGTTCGGCGTCGGCCGCGCGCACCGGCGACGCTTCGCCGAGCAGCGCGCGATGCACGAGGAGATCGGCGTAGCGCCGGATCGGCGAGGTGAAATGCGCATAGCGCGGCAGAGCGAGGCCGAAATGGCCGATATTGTTCGGGCTGTAGGCGGCCTGCGCCTGAGTGCGCAGCACCAGTTCGTTGATGACCGCGGCTTGCGGCCGTGTCGCCGCCCGTTCGAGGATGCGGTTGAACAAGGCCGGCCGGATCACCTGGCCCTGGGCGAGCGCCAGGCCGGGAACCCCCGTCGCGGTGAGAAAGTCGCGCAACGCCGCGAGCTTTTCCGGGGCGGGCGCGTCATGTACGCGGTACATGCAGGCGTGGCCCCGGCTTTCCAGTTCCTCGGCGGCCGCGACATTGGCGAGGATCATGAATTCCTCGATCAGCCGATGACTGGCGAGCCGGACGCGCGGCCCGATCGCAATGGGCGTGCCGTCGCGACCGAGTTCGACGCGATGTTCCGGCAGGTCGAGATCCAAGGCGCCGCGCGCCCGCCGCGCCCGCTCGAGCGCGACAAAGGCGCCGTAGAGCGCGTCGAGCGGGCCGTCGCCGATCGGAAAACCGTCGCGGTTTCCGTCATATGCCGCCTGCACCGCCGCATAGGTCAGCCGCGCGGCCGAGCGCATGACCGCCCGCTCGAAGCGATGCCGGCGCTTGCGGCCGTTGCCATCGATCCACAGATCGGCCGCGATGCATGCGCGGTCTTGTCCGGGCCGCAGCGAGCACAAATCGTTCGACAGCGCTTCCGGCAGCATCGGCACGACGCGGTCGGGAAAGTAGACCGAATTGCCCCGCTCTACCGCCTCCCGATCGAGGGCGCTGCCGGGCCGCACGTAGTGCGCCACGTCGGCAATCGCAACGACGATATGCCAGCCGCCGCGATTGGCCGGATCGGGATCGGGTTCAGCCCACACCGCATCGTCGAAATCGCGGGCGTCGCTGTCGTCGATCGTGACGAGCGCCAGTTCGCGCCGGTCGGCGCGGCCGGCCGGATCGCCGATCGGCCGCGCGGCGGCGGCTTCGGCCAGCGCGGCCGGCGAAAACGCGGCGGGGATGTCGAACGCCGCGATCAGCATGCGGCTGACCGCGCCCGGCGCATCGGCTGCGCCAAGCCGCTCGACGATCCGCAACCGTTTGCCAAAACGCCGCGACGGCAGTTCTTCGCCGACGACCAGTTCGTTGTCGCCGAGGCCGACGGCATCGGCACCGAGGACGTGATATTCGCTGCGGTCGCGGCGATCGGCGGCAACGACGATGCCGCCGTCGCGCGTCGGATGGTAGACGCCGACGACGCGCCCGGCCGCCACGTCGAGCCGGCGGATGATCTCTGCGTCGATGTCGCCGCTATCGTGGCGGACAAGCCGCGCCAGCGCGCGCTCGCCCGGCGCCAATTCGTCGCCCGCAGCGCCGGTCAGCCGAAACCTCGGCCCCTCCGCCGCCGCCGCAGGCCGGACCAACGGGGTGCCGTCTGGATCGCTGCCGCAGCCGACGACGGCAATGATCTCAGGCAGAGCGGCGCCGGCGAAAAATTTATGACCGCCGCCGCGCTGCACTTCACCCGAGCGTTCGATCGCGCGCAACATACCGCGCAGCGCCTGATGCTCACCGGGCCCCAGGCCGAAGGCGCGAGCAATCTCGCGCGGGCTCAGCGGTCCCGGATGGCCGCGGACGAATTCGACGACCGCAGCGAACGGCGGCAGCCTGCCTTGCCGATCGCCATCAGCGCTGCCGCGTCGGGCCAACGCTTTCACCCGAATGCATAGAAACCGGCGCCGAGGTGAAGGCTGGGCCAAGCCATCGATTGGCCGACCAACCGACCCCGGCCGGCGGCCGGACTCGTGTGGTCATTGTGCCGACGAGCGGCGGGCGCTCTTCGCGGCAGGCGGCCGTTTCGCCTTGGTTTTAGGCGCAGCGCCTGTCGACGTCGGTTTGGCCTCCGGGCGGCCGGATGCCGCCTTGGCGGCGGTACGGCGGCCCGGCTTCGCCGCCCCATTGCCGGCCGGTTTTGTCTTGCCGGCCCGGCGGTTCGGCTTGCCCTTGGCGCGCTGCACGGCCAACAGCTCGATCGCCCGCTCGAGCGGAAAATCGTCGGGGTCGGCGCCTTTCGGCAGCGAGGCGATATTCCCGTCGTGGCTCACATAGGGACCGTAGCGCCCGCGATAGAGCCCGACCGTGCCGCCATCGGGATGCGGTCCCAATTCGCGCAGCAATTGCGGGCCGCGCCGGCCGCCGCTTTTCGCTTCGGCAAGCAGCGTGACGGCGCGGTTCAAGCCGATCGAGAGCACGTCGTCGTCGCCGGCGAGCGAGGCAAATTGCTGACCGTGCTTCAGATAGGCGCCGAATCGGCCGATCCCGGCGGTGATCGGCTCGCCGCTCTCCGGATGGCGGCCGATCTCGCGCGGCAGCGCCAGCAGGCGTAATGCCGTCTCGAGATCGACATCGGCGGGCTTCATGCCGCGCGGCAATGCGACCCGCTTCGGCTTCGCGCCGTTGTCGCCTTCGCCGAGCTGCAGGTAATGCCCGTACGGGCCTTTCTTCAGCGTCACGGCCAACCCGGTCGCCGGGTCTTTGCCGAGCGCGCTGTCGGCAACCGCGGCGCCGGCCTCGCCGTCGCCATCCACCGCGAAGGCGCGGGTATAACGGCACTGGGGATAGTTCGAGCAGCCAATGAAGGCGCCGAAGCGGCCGAGCTTCAACGACAGCCGGCCCGCGCCGCATACCGGGCAGACCCGCGGGTCGCGGTCCGAGCCGTCATCCGGAAAGAAATGCGGCCCCAGCGCGTCATCGAGCGCTTCGAGCACCGCCTTGACCGTCAGATCCTTTGTGCCGTCCACCGCCAGCGAGAACTCGCGCCAGAAGTTGCGCAACAGTTCCTTCCAGTCGACCCGTCCGCCCGACACGTCATCGAGCTGGTTCTCCAGATCGGCGGTGAAGTTGTAATCGACGTAACGCTCGAAAAATCCGGTCAGAAAAGCGGTCACCAACCGCCCGCGGTCTTCCGGGACAAAACGGCGCTTGTCCAGGCGGACATAGTTGCGGTCCTGCAATACCTGCAGGATTGCGGCATAGGTGGAGGGTCGGCCGATGCCCAATTCCTCCAGCTTTTTGACGAGGCTCGCCTCGGTATAGCGCGGCGGCGGCTGCGTGAAATGCTGGTTCGGCGCGACGCTGCCGCGCCGGAGCGCCTCGTCCTCGCGCATGTTGGGCAGGCGGCGCGCATCCTCGTCGTCGCCCGCATCGTCACGGTCTTCCTGATAGAGCTTGAGGAAACCGTCGAACAACAGCACCGAGCCGGTCGCATGCAGGCGGATCTTGCCGCTCGGGTCGGCGATATCGACACTGACCTGATCGAATAGCGCCGAGGCCATCTGGCTCGCGACCGTGCGTTTCCAGATCAGTTCGTAGAGGCGGCGCTGGTCGTTGTCGAGATCGCGCGCGACAGTGGTCGGGTGGCGCGCCATGTCGGTCGGGCGGATCGCCTCATGCGCCTCCTGGGCGTTTTTCGCCGGCGAGCGGTAGATGCGCGGCTCCGCCGGAAGATAACGGGCGCCGAATTCGTGGCCGATCAGCAGCCGCGCGGCGGCGATCGCCTCGGCCGCGATCGCGACGCCGTCGGTGCGCATATAGGTGATGAGACCGACCGTGTCGCCGTCGAGGTCGATCCCTTCGTAAAGGCGCTGCGCAACCGACATCGTGCGGCTCGCGCCAAAGCCCAGTTTGCGCGAGGCTTCCTGTTGCAGCGTCGAGGTCGTGAACGGCGGGAACGGGTTGCGCCGTACCTCGCGGCGCTCGACCGACGCAACCGTGAAACCGGCCGCCTTGAGGATCGCGTCGGCGGCGGCGTGTGCCTTCTGTTCGCTGTCGAGATCAAAGCGGTCGAGCCGCCTGCCGTCGAGATGCGACAGGTGCGCCGTGAAGCGCTCGCCCGCTGCGGTCTCGAATTCGACCTCGATCGTCCAGTATTCGCGCGGCCGGAATGCCTCGATCTCGGCTTCGCGCTCGCAGACGAGGCGCAGCGCCACCGATTGCACCCGCCCAGCCGAGCGGCTGCCGGGCAACTTGCGCCACAGCACCGGCGACAGCGTAAAGCCGACGAGGTAATCGAGGGCGCGGCGCGCGAGATAGGCTTCGACCAGCTCGCGGTCGATATCGCGCGGGTGGCGAAAGGCGTCGAGCACCGCGTTGCGCGTCACTTCGTTAAACACGACGCGCTTTACATCGATGTCCGCTTTCAGCGCACGGCGCGCCCGCAGCACCTCGCGGACGTGCCACGAGATCGCCTCGCCTTCGCGGTCGGGATCGGTCGCGAGAAAAAGCTTGTCGGCGCCCTTCAACGCCGCGGCGATCTCCTTGACGCGCTTCTCGGAGCGGCCGTCGACCTCCCACGACATCGCGAAATCGGCGTCGGGCAGGACCGAACCGTCCTTTGCCGGCAGATCGCGGACATGGCCATAGCTGGCGACGACCTTGTAGTCGCGCCCGAGGTATTTATTGATGGTCTTCGCCTTGGCGGGCGACTCGACGATGACGACGTTCATGCCTGCTTTCTGCAAACGACAAGCGCCGCGAACGGTCAACGCAGCGAGACGAGATTGCCGGGGTGACGCTCGATGCGGCCGGCCAGTTCCAACTCGAGCAGCAGCGTGGCGACCGCGGCGGCTGACATCTGGCATTGCCGCACCAGTTCGTCAACCGCGACCGGCGAGGGACCGAGATGCTCGACGATCAGATCGAGCGCGGCGCCGGTACCGACGGAAGCCGCCGGGGCGGCGAGCGCCGGCCGTAGCGGTGGGCCTGACGGCCGGCGAGGCGGCGCGACGGCGGACGGCGCTCGGTCCTGCAGCATCGGGCCGAGTTGGCCGATGACATCGGCCGCCGTCTCGGTCAACGTCGCGCCGTTGCGCAACAGGTCGTTGCAGCCGCGGCAGCGCGGGTCGAGCGGCGATCCCGGCACCGCGAAGACGTCGCGGCCTTGTTCCAGGGCGTAGCGCGCGGTGATCAGCGAACCGGATTTCGCGGCCGCCTCGACAACGACGACGCCGAGCGAGATGCCGGAAATGATGCGGTTGCGGCGCGGGAAATGCCGCCGCCTGCGGCTCGCTGCCAAGCGGCAGCTCGGCAAGGACCGCGCCGCCTTCGACGATCGCGTCATAGAGCCCGCGGTTCTCTTCCGGATAGACGACATCGGCGCCGCCGGCGACAACCGCGATCGTGCCCTGGTCGAGCGCGCCCAGATGCGCCGCTGCGTCAATGCCGCGCGCCATGCCCGAAGCGACGACGACGGACGCCTCGCCAAGACCCGCCGCCAGTTCGCGGGCGAGGCGGCGACCGTTGGCCGAGGCGTTGCGCGCGCCGACCACCGCGACGACCGGCGCCGCCAACAGCCGGCTCAGGTTTTCCGGGCGTCCGAGCACCGTCAGAACCGGCGGCGCGTCCTCGACGGCGGCCAGCGCCGCCGGGTAGAGCGGCTCGCCCCAGCAGACGATGCGGCCGCCAAGGCAATCAACCGCCGCGAGCTCTGCCTCGGCCGCGCCGCGGGTCGTCGTCGCGGCGGCCTGGCGCGACGGCAGGCGCGGCAATGCATCGAGCGCCGCAGCGGCCGATCCAAAGCGGCGCAGCAGCGCGTAGAACGTGACCGGGCCGACGGTCTCGCTGCGCGCGAGGCGCAGCCAGTCCAGACGTTCCTGCGGTTCGAGTGTGCGCGCGGCCAGGGCGTCTCAGCCTTTCCGGAATGAGATTCGGCTCTCGGTGCCGGCGACGAGACGGCGGATATTGTCGCGATGGCGGAGAATGACGAGCAGCGCAATGCCGGCGATGACGGCAGCGCGCGCCGGATCGAGAAAGGCAGCGGCGAGCGCCGCGGCGGCAACCGCGCCGACCAGCGCCGCCAGCGAGGCAAGGCGCGACAGCGCGGCGACGGCGAGCCACACGGCCGCGGCCGCCAGCGCTACGGGCCAGGCGAGCGCCAGCAGCACGCCCAATGCCGTCGCCACCCCCTTGCCGCCGCGAAAGCCGAGCCATACGGGGAATATATGGCCGATGACGACGGCAAGGGCCGCGGCGAGCGCCGGCGCCGGTCCCCACATCGCGCCGATCAGCACGGCCGCGACGCCCTTCGCGAGGTCGAGCGCGAGGGTCAGCGCCGCCAGCCCCTTGCTGCCGGTGCGCAGCACATTCGTCGCGCCGATATTGCCCGAGCCGACCTGGCGGATATCGCCGAGCCCCGCTGCGCGGGTCAGCAGCAGCCCCCAGGGGATCGACCCGAGCAGATAGCCGATGGCGGCGGCGATAATTGATCCGGTCATCTGCCGACGACCGCTAGCCGCGATTGAAGGCCGGCATCACGTCGCGGGCGAACCGGCGCAGCTGCTCGATGAATTCGCCGGGCGAGAGGCCCTCGGCCCAATGGATCATGAAGTCCTCGAGGCCGGGGTACTTGGCCTCGACCGACTTGATGCCGGCAATGACCTCGTCGGGCCGGCCACAGAACCACGCTTTCTGTTTCACCCCTTCGCGCAATGTCGGCACCGACGTCGGCGCGCCGGGCGTGCCCCAGGTGCGCCCCTGCTCGTCGGCGTAGCGCACAAAGCCGAACGGCGCGAACCATTTGTACCGCTCGTCATGCGCCGGCGCCAACCGCCGGATCGCCTCTTCCTGGCTGTCGGCGAGATACACTCCCGCACCCCAGCACATGTCCTGGCCGAGCGCGACCGGCCGGTTGTGGCGATGGCAGGCATCGTGGAAGGCGCGCACGACATCATCAAGGATCTTCTCGCCGTTCAGCGTCACCATCGCCTTGAAACCGTATTGCGCCATCATGTCGATCGTGCGGCCGCTGGCGATCGGCATCCAGATTTCGACCGGCAGGTGCTTTGGCCGCGGCACCATCGTGATGTCCGCGAGGTCGTAGCCGCGATACGGCACCGGCGGCGGACACTCGAAATATTTGCCCTTGTAATGGAATGCCTCCTCATTGAAGCATTTCAGCAGGAGTTGCAGCCCTTCTTCGAATATTTCCCGGTTGGCGGCCGTGTCGAGCAGCGGTCCGCCCAACGTCTCGACCTCGCGGGTGTGATAGCCGCGCCCGACCCCCATCACGACGCGGCCGTCCGTCACGATATCGGCCATCGCGTAGTCCTCGGCCAGCCGAATCGGGTGCCACATCGGCAGGATATTGAAGCCGCAGCCGAATTTGAGCCGCCGCGTCTGGGTTGCGAGCCACAGCCCCCACTGGATCAGGTTGGGGATGCACTCATAGCCCTCGTGCTGGAAATGGTGCTCGGCCGCCCAGAAGCAGTAATAGCCGAGCTCGTCCATGACCTGCGCCACCCGGCGCGAAGTCTCGAACACTTCCGACAACCGCTCATTGGAATAGCGCCGGTCGTTGGCCGGCGTGCCGGCGAGACCGATATTGTCAAGGTCGATCTGGCCGACATAAAGCGCATGAAAGCGTTTGATCATGATTCCTCCATTATTGTTTGCTCGGATCAAGCCGGCGGCGCGCCGGACTCGTCGACGAGCGCATGCGCGATGCCCGCGGCGCGGGCCGACGCCTCGCGCAGCAGCCGGTTCAATTCGGGCAGTTCCTGCTCGAAGCGGTCGATCGGCGCGCCGATCAGCAGGCCGGCGGCGACGCTGCCATCGGCATTGAAGATCGGGGCGGCAAGGCCGGCGGCACCCGGCACCGTCTCGCCGAGGCTGACGGCAAACCCGTCGCGGCGGATCGCGGCGAGGCGCTCGCGCAACCGTTTGGGGTCGGTAATCGTGCGCGCCGTCAGCGGTTCGAGGGGCGTGGCGCGGATGTAGGCCTCGATCCACGCCGGCTCCTGGTAGGCGAGCAGCATCTGGCCGCCGGCCGAAACGTAGAGCGGCCGCGTCGTGCCGGTCGGCACCGTGTAGCGCACCGGGTTAGGGCTGTCGATGATGTCGGCGTAGGTCATTCGCTGCGCCGCCCGGTCGAGCAGCACGAGAAACACCGTCTCGCCGCTTGTCGCCGCAAGGTCCTGCAGGATCGGCCGCAGCAGCGCCGGAAAGCGGCGCCCGGCCAGGATGTCGGCCGCCAGCCGGAAGGATTTCGGCCCGAGGCGGTAAAGGCCGTGGCCGTGCTCCATGTATCCGGCCGCTACCATCGAGCGCAGGATGCCGAGCAGGCTGCTTTTCGGCGCCGCGAGCCGCCCGCTCAATTCGGCGAGGCTCAGCCCCTCGGCCGATTTGGCGAGCGCCTCGAACAGTGCGACAAGGCGCAGCGCCGAGCGGGCGAACGATCCTTCCGCCGCGGCGCTCCCGCTCGCCTCGCGCGGGCCGGGCGCCCGACGCAACGGCTGTGTCCTCAACGCGCGCATCCTTCAGACTGTGCCGCACACTATGCCGCAGACTGTGCCGCACAAAGAGTAGTGGTTAAGCGCCTGCCTATTCAATGTGCTGCGCGTGCCGGGCGACCGCCGCAGACGCCGCGCCGCGCTGTTGCTAGAGTGCCGGATCGCTCGCTGGAGGACGCAATGACGACGACAACGATTGACGCCGACGCGCGCGCCGAGATCCGCATCGAGGACGTGGAATATCAGCGTCAGGCCGGTCGCGCATTGCTCGCGCGGCTCTACCGGCCGGCCGGCGTCGGGCCGTTCCCGGCCGTCGTGCAGGTGCATGGCGGCGCCTGGGTCGGCAAGGACCGCATCGACAACGATTTCATCGCGCGGGCCTTGGCCGAGAGCGGTGTGCTCGTCGCCTCGATCGATTTCCGCATGCCGCCCGAGGCGTCCTACCCGGCTTCGTTGGCAGACGTCAATCTCGCGATCCGCTGGCTGAAGGCGCGCGCTCGCACCTATGGCAGCCGGCCCGACAGGGTCGGTCTGTTCGGCACGTCGAGCGGTGGCCACCAGGCGTTGCTGGCGGCGATGCGGCCGGACGATCCGCGCTACGCCGCCTTGCCGCTGCCCGAGGCACCCGGGTTGGATGCGCGGGCTGCGTTCGTCATTGCCGGCTGGGGCGTGCTCGACCCGCTGTTGCGCTACCACCTCGCAAAGAAGGCCGGCAACGCCGCGCTGGTCGAACATCACGACGCGTTCTGGGGCAGCGAGGCGGCGATGAGCGAGGGCAGCCCGCCGGCAATCCTCGATCGCGGCGAGAAAGCCTTCCTGCCGCCGGCGCTGGTATTCGGCGGCGACGCCGACGAATGGGTCCCGGTGGCGACGATGCACCGCCTCGCCGCGGGCTGGAAAAAGGCGGGCGGCGAGATCGAATTGCAGCTCTATCCCGGCCAGGGGCACGGCTTCATGACCGGCAAGCCGACCGCCCCCTATGCGCGGCCGGCGATCGAGCGCATGAAGGCGTTCATCCACAGGCGCGCCGGCTGACCCCGGCCGCTTCCCTGGCTTTGCCCGACCTCGGAGGATCAAATGCGGTTGCAGGGAAAGATCGGCATCGTCACCGCGGCGGCGTCCGGCATGGGGCGGGCCGGTGCGCTGCGCTTCGCGAGAGAGGGCGCCGCGGTCGGCGTCGCCGACATCGACGAAGGCGGCGTCGCGGCGGTCGTGCGGGAGATCGCGGCGGCGGGCGGCCGGGCGCTGGCGCTGGTCGGCGATCTGCGGCAGGACCAGTTCGCCCGCGATATCGTCAAACGCACCGCGGCTGCGTTCGGCGGCCTCGATTTCGCATGGAACCATGTCGGCCACCCCGGCCCCGCCGCGATCGAGGGCATCGAGATGGCCGAGTTCGAATTGGCGCTCGACCTCAATCTGCACCGTGCTGGTGACGACCGAAGCGGCGATCCCGGAATTGCGGGCGCGCGGCGGCGGCGCGCTGCTTTTCACCGCTTCGACCTCGGGCCTCGTCGGTTCGCAATTCAGCCCGGTCTACTCGATGGCCAAGTTCGGCGTTGTCGGCTTTGTGCGGGCGCTCGCCAAACGCCTTGCCCCCGACGGCATCCGGGTCAACGCGGTCTGCCCGGGCCCGATCGACACGCCGATGTTGCGCGTCTTCGTCGCGCGCCCCGACCAGCAGCAGCGGCCGGGCGAGGCGGACAAGGAGGCGCTGATCGTGCGCCGCAGCCAGCAGATCCCGATGCGCCGCACCGGTCGGCCCGAGGAAATCGCCAATGCCGCGCTGTTTTTGCTGTCGGACGAAGCCTCGTTCGTCTCCGGCGCCGCCCTCCCGGTGGACGGCGCCGCGACGGCCTGAACGCAACCTGTCAGCCAAACTCCTCATTGCCAGGACGCACGGATCCAGCGCGACCTTCGCGGCGCCGGCCCTGGACCCCGGCCGGCGCGAGGGCGACAATGGAACGATCCTCAGGACGCTTCAGGAGACCGTCGATGCCGGCCACGATCCGCAACACCGCCCGCGACAAGCTCGAAGCCGGGGAATTGGCATTGGGCATCGGCATCCGCCTCGTCCGCAGCGTCGAGATTGCGAAGGCGATGGCGGTCGCCGGCTATGATTGGCTGTTTCTCGACATGGAGCACGGCGTCATGCCGCTGGAAGCGTGCGCGCAGATCGCGACCGCGGCGCTCGACGCCGGCATCGCGCCGATCGCCCGCGTGCCGAACGGCGAGTACGCGATCGCGACGCGGGCGCTCGACAACGGCACGCTCGGCATCGTCATGCCGCATGTCGACACCGCCGAGGAGGCAACCGAAGTCGTCGATCGGCTGAAATACCCGCCCGTTGGACACCGCTCCCTGGGCGGCGTCGGGCCGCATTACGGGTTGCGCAGCGCCTCGACCGGCGAGCAGGTCGCGGCGCTGAACGCCGCCAACCTGACCGTCGTCATGCTGGAGACACCGACCGCGATCAGGAATGCCGATGCAATCGCTGCCGTGCCGGGGATCGATGTGTTGCTGATCGGCACGAACGATCTGTGCGCCGAGATGGGCATCCCCGGCGATTTCGCCGATCCGCGCGTCGTCGACGCTTACGGCACGGTCGTCGCTGCCTGCACGAAGCACGGCAAATACGCCGGCGTCGGCGGTGTTTATACCGACGAATTGTTGGCCCGTTATGTCGGCATGGGCTGCCGCTTTGTGCTCGCCGGCCAGGATGGCGGCTTCCTGATGCACGCGGCGCAGCAGCGCAGCGGCGTTCTGCGCCGGCTTGCGGCCGGCGCGCGCTGAGCGCCGATGGCCGACATTGCGCTGAGCCGGCCGGAGCGGGGGGTCGCGCTCGTCACGATCGACCGCCCGCGGCGCCGCAACGCGCTGAACCTCGCGGCCTGGCGCGACCTCGCTGCCGCGTTCCGCGGCCTCGCCGAGCGCCGCGAGGTGCGCCTTATCCTGCTGACCGGCGCCGGCGGCCATTTCTGCGCTGGTGCTGACATCAGCGAATTTGCCGAATTGCGCGCGGACAGCGAGACCGGTGCGGCGTATGAGCGCGACGTCGCCGCCTGCTATGACGCGATCCGCGCCGCGCCGCAGCCGACGATCGCGGCGATCGAAGGATCCTGCGTCGGTGGCGGCTGTGCGATCGCGCTGTGCTGCGATTTTCGCGTCATGCACCGCGCCGCCCGCTTCGGCATTCCGGCGACACGGCTCGGCACGATCTACACCGCTGCCGAATGCGGCTTTCTGTATCGGGTCGTCGGTCTCGCCAACGCCAAGCGCATTCTCTACAGCAGCGACCTGTTCGATATCGTCGCGGCGCGCCAGATGGGGTTCGCCGATGTCGTCGCGAAAGAGGGCGCGGTCGCAGCAGCGCTCGAATTCGCCGCCGCGATGATGCGCAACGCCCCATTGGCGTTGGCCGGCACCAAGACGATTTTGGAGGCGCTGGCGGCAGGCGAGGTCGAACGCCGCCGCGCCGACATCGACGCGCTGATCCGCGACGCGCTCGATAGCGAAGACTACCGCGAAGGCGCCCGCGCCTTTCTCGAAAAACGCTCGCCCCGCTTCACCGGCAAGTGAGTGCCGCTCAGCCCCCCTCCTTCGCCCGCTCGCGCAGTACGAATTTCTGGATTTTTCCGGTCGAGGTTTTCGGCAGCGGGCCGAAGATCACGTGGCGCGGCGCCTTGAAACGCGCCAGACGCTCCCGGCAGAACGCGATGATCGCCGCCGCGTCGGCCTCGGCGCCGTCCTTCAGTGTCACGAACGCGCACGGCGTCTCGCCCCAGGTCGCGTCGGGGCGGGCGACGACGGCGGCTTCGAGCACGGCGGGATGGCGGTAGAGCACATCCTCGACCTCGATTGTCGAGATGTTCTCGCCGCCGGAGATGATGATGTCTTTCGAGCGGTCCTTCACTTCGATATAGCCGTCGGGGTGCGCGACCGCGAGGTCGCCGGTGTGGAACCAGCCGCCGGCAAAGGCTTCCGCGGTCGCCTTCGGGTTTTTCAGGTAGCCCTTCATGACGATGTTGCCGCGCATGAGGACTTCGCCCATCGTCTGTCCGTCCTGCGGCACCGGCCGCAGGGTCTCGGGGTCGGCGACCATCTGCGCCTCGAGCACCGGATAGGCGACGCCCTGCCGCGCCTTCAGCCGCGCCCGCTCGGCCGCCGCGAGCGTGTCCCATTCGTCGTGCCAGGCGCAGACGGTCGACGGGCCGTAGACCTCGGTCAACCCGTAGACATGCGTGATGTCGAAGCCCAGCGCCTCGGCGCCGCCGATGACCGCCGCGGGCGGCGCCGAGCCGGCCGTCATCAGCGCCACCGGGCGCGACAGGCGTTCGTTCCGCGCGTGCAGCAGCATGTTGACGACAACCGGCGCGCCGCACAGATGCGTCACGCCGTACCGCTCGATCGCATCGTAAATCGCTGCCGCCTCGACCCGGCGCAGACAGACATGCGTGCCGGCCAGGGCCGTGATCGTCCACGGAAAGCACCAGCCGTTGCAGTGGAACATCGGCAGCGTCCACAGATAGACCGGGTGCTGCTTCAGGTTCCACGCCAGGATATTGCCGAAGACTTCGAGATAGACGCCGCGATGCGAGTAGACGACGCCCTTCGGGTTGCCCGTCGTGCCCGAGGTGTAGTTGAGCGCGATGGCGTCCCACTCGTCGGCGGGCGCCGCCGCCGCAAAGGCCGGGTCGCCCGCGGCGATGAACGATTCGTAATCGACATCGCCGAGCCGTTCGCCGCCCGGCCCCTGCGGGTCGCAGATGTCGATGACGAACGGCTTCTCGTCGAGCTGCTCTAACGCGCGGCCGATGACCGGCGCGAATTCGGTGTCAGTCAACAGCGCCTTGGCGCCGCCGTGCTTCAGGATGAAGGCGATCGTCTCGGCGTCGAGGCGGATGTTCAGCATGTTGAGGACGGCGCCGGTCAGCGGCACGCCGAAATGCGCCTCGAACGCTTCCGGCACGTTCGGCGCCATGACCGCGACCGTATCGCCGCGGCCGATGCCGTGCTGCGCCAGCGCCGAGGCGAGGCGGCGGCAGCGCTGCTGCACCTCGCGCCAGGTATACCGGCGGTCGCCGTGAATCACCGCGGTGCGCTCGGGATAGACCGCCGCGGTGCGGCCGAGAAATCCCAACGGCGACAGCGGCACGAAATTGGCTGCGTTCTTGTCGAGGCTGGCGTCGTAGGGATTGGCGGTGGTTTGGGTCATCGCAACATTCCGCCTTGCGCCGATTCCGTGGGGGCGATGCAGCATGGCGCCATGGGCGCCGCGGTCAAGCCCGCCGCGCACGCGCCCGGCGACCCGGCCGCGGTGACAATCGCCCCGGACATGCTAAGCTCCGCGTGACGAGGGCGAACCCAAGGAGGCGCGGATGGACTGGGGCGAGCGGCGCGAGCGGTTTCGCGCGATCCTGGCGGGCAGTCGCTGCGTCCATCCCGCCTCCGTCTATGACGCGATCTCGGCCCGCATCGCCGAGGATCTCGGCTTCGAGATCGGCATGTTTTCGGGTTCGGTCGGCTCGATGGCGGTGCTCGGCGCCCCCGATCTCGTCGTCTTGACCCTGTCGGAATTCGCGGGCCAAGCCTATCGCATCTGCCGCGCCGGCAATCTTGCGCTGCTGGTCGATGCCGATCACGGCTACGGCAACGCGCTCAACGTGCGCCGCACGGTCGAGGAATTGGAGAGCGCCGGCATCTGCGCGATGTCGATCGAGGACACCGTGCTGCCGCGGCCCTACGGCCGGTCCGACAAGCCGACGCTGAGCGCCGTCGAGGAAGGCGTCGGCAAGATGAAGGCGGCGCTGTCGGCGCGCCAGGACAAGCGCCTCGTCATCGCCGGCCGCACCAGCGCACTGGCGATTGCCGGCATCGACGAGGCGATGAAGCGCGCCCGCGCCTATGAGGCAGCCGGCGTCGATGCGATGTTTCTCGCCGGCGGCGTGACGGCCGAGGCGATCGAGGCGGTGTCCGCGGCGATCCGCATCCCGATCATCACCGGCGGCGCCGGCGGCGGACCGCTCGGCGACCGCGACTGGCTGGCGGCGCATCGGGTGCGCGTCGCGCTGCAGACGCACGCGCCGTTCAGCGCCGCCGTGCAAGCCGTCTATACCACGCTGAAGGCGCTGCGCGACGGGGTAAAACCAGCCGATCTAACCGGCGTCGCATCGCCCGATTTGATGCGACGGGTAACGCGGGGCGCTCAATACGCGCAATGGACGAAAGATTTTCTCGGCGGCGAATGAAACGGTCGGGCGCTCGCGTTGTTGGCGAGAAAAAGGGGGATCACGTGCGCATAATTTTCGCCTCCGCGGTACTGCTCTGCACCGCAGCCTGTGTCGCGCCGCAGCAGCAGGGGGCTTATTGCCCTTGGGCGCGACAGACCCTGGCGGCGATGGCTGCCACCCAGGGCGCGCCGAAACCGCCGCCGGTTGCGACCGTCCCCGCGCCGCCGGTTGCCGCCGTCCCTGCGCCGCCGCCACCCCCGCCGCCACCCCCGCCCCCGGCGGCATCCACCGCATGGCCGTTTCAAACATTTTCGCTGTTTGCTGCGCCGGCCCGTCCCGGCCGCCTGACGCTGAGCAATTTCACGTTCCCGTTGGCCGATCTGCAGGCGATTGTTACGCCCTATCCGGATTGCGCCGCGCATCCGGGCATCGTGCCGGAGGATTTCAAATTGCCGCGCAACGGCACCTGGATCATTCCGACCCCGGCCGGGTCCGATGTCTGCTGGCGCCGCCTGGCGCCCGGCGCGCCGGCGCAAGGCGTCGCACAGGGGGTTGCGCTGTCGGTCCCGGTCGCGGCGGAGTGGAACCACGCCTATACCGCCGGCGGCGGCTTCATCACCGCGCGTCTGTAACAGGCGCGATCAGGCCGGGGCTGCCGGCCGCGCTTCGCCGAAGCCCGGTCGATCCCGGTACCGGTGTGGCTGCCAGGGACCCCAGCGGCTCTCGAAGATCTGCCGGTTGCGCGTCATCAGGTCGTGCGCGGCGGCGCCCAGCGCCTCGAACGAGGCCGAGTGGTGATGATGCACGAACACATCGTCGGCCACGACCATCTTCCAGCCGGCGCGGGCCGCGCGCATGCAATAATCGTCATCCTCGAAAAACCCGAGGCCATAGACCTCGTCGAGCAATCCAAGTTCGTCGATCACCGCGCGCCGCAGCGCGACACAGAAGAATGCGAGAACGCGGACCTCGAACGTTTGCCGCAGCCGCCGGCGCACCAGTTGTCGTGCCGCCGACGCCATCTCCCCCAAATCATCGTATGAAATCGCGACGCGCTGTTCGTTGCCGATCCGGCTCGTCAACGGGCCGACCAGGCCGATGCGCTGATCGATCTGCATCGGCCGTATCAGATCGCGCACCCAGCCGCGCGTGACGACAGTATCGTTGTTCAGCAGGATCGCATATTTGCCGGTTGCCGCCTTCAGCCCGACGTTGTTGCCGGCGGCAAATCCGAGGTTGCTGTCGTTGAAGATCAGCTTGATCCGCCGATCCTGCTCGGCAATTTCGCTCAGCTTCTGCCGCGTCGCGTCGGTCGATGCGTTATCGACGACAAGGATCTCGAGTGCCGGGTAGTCGCTCAGCAGGCGAACCGAGCGCAGGCAGCGCTCCGTCAATTGCCAACCGTTGTGCGTCAGCACGATGACCGAAACCGGCGGCAGGCTGGCTTCGACCGCCGCGGCCAGCAGGCCGGCGCGCGCGCCCCAGGTGTGCTGCCGCGCCCAAGCCTGGCGGCGCTGCCTCAGTTCGGGGCAATCCTCCGCCAACGCCTGTGCGATGCACCGTTCGAAGGCGCCGGCATCTTCTGCGATATACGCAAGCTCGGTCGCTTCGACGACCTCGGGCAGCGGCGCGGAGACCACCGGCGTGCCGGCCGCCATGTACTCGTAAAGCTTAACCGGGTTGGTGCAGCGGATCAGGTCCGTCATTTTGAACGGAATGATCGCCACGTCGAACTCGGCAAGTTGCGCCGGCAGTTCGTCGTACGGCCGCTCGCCGAAAAAGCGCACATTAGACAGCGCTTCGGCGCCGCCGACATCGCAGCCGTCGACGCGGCCGATCAGGCGGAACTCCCACTCCGGACGGGCCGCGGCGCATTGCTCGATCCAGCCGATGTCGAACCATTCGGCGATCGCTCCGAAATATCCGATGACCGGCCGTCCGTCGGCCTCGCTACCGCGCCGGCCGCCGGCGAACAGATCGACGTCGGCGGCGTTGCGGATGACGACGCTGCCGCGCAGCGCGGCGATATGCTCGGCGAGCGGTGCCGAGGCGGCCGCGATGACATCGGCGCCTGCGATCAGCATCTGCTCGGCGTTTCCCAACGAGCTTGCCGCATTGGCAAAGCCGGTGGCGAGGTCGAGGCAATCATAGACGACGGTGGCGCCGGGGACGGCGAAGGCCACCGGATGCCATGACGGATGATCGACGACGACGACCGGGCGCCGAACCGACAACGCGGCGATCAGCTCGTCGAGCGCGCACCGCAGATCATCGACGACCGGCAGGCTGAGGCCGGCGTAGATGTTTGAGCCGGGGCCGCTGCGAACGCGCAGCCGCACCTCAAAAACCCCGGGACGCGGCGAGCCGACAATGCGAAACGCGCCGGCATCGTCCTCGTCATCGAAGGTCAGCGAGATGTAGAAGATGCGCGACCCGCCGGCCGCCAATTCGCTCGCCAGATGTTGCGGCCGTTGTATGCGGTAGTTCCAGTCGATCACCGACAGCCAGATCACCGTGTACCGGGTCGCGACGCAGCTCAGCGCCGCCGTGAAGAACGGTCCGAAGCGCTGCGGGTCGGCCGCCGGATCGGCGACGGCAATCGCCTGCGATTCGCCGGGGAACAGGCCGCCCGCGGTTTTGCCGCCGCCGTTCGGCTGGTCCTGTGCCGGCTCGGTGGCGGCGAGAAAGCGCTCGATGTCGCCCGGCGAATAGCCGAGCACCGCATGCAGCGATTCCTGCGCCGGCTGCAGCGCGGGATCGAGGCGAACGGCCGCGGCATAGGCTCGCGCCGCCTGCGAGCGGCGACCCTGCAGTTTCAACAGATGGCCGAGTTGCAGGTGCGTGTCGGCGATGGACGCGTCGAGCAGCAATGCCCGCCGGTAAGCGGCCTCGGCGCCGCTGAAATCGCCCTGCTCCTTCAGCACGTGACCTAGCTGCACCCAGATCGGCGTCAGCCCGGGCGTCCGGTCGAGCGCCCGCCAGTAGCGCGCTGCGGCGGCCGCCCAGTCATGCGCGTCGCGGGCCCGGTCACCCTCATCGACCATGCGCCGATAAAGCTGTTCCAGTTCCTGCGTCGCGTCGTCATCGCTCGGCTGCAGCCGGCGGGCCGCTTCATAGGCGTCGATCGCCGCGCTGAAGCGGCCTGCCGCCGCGAGCGCCCGGCCAAGCTGCAGGTGCGTTTCAGGCCGTCGATCGTCGAGCAGCAGCGCGTCGCCGAATGCCGCCGCGGCGGCGGCGTGATCGCCCTGCTGCATCAGAGATTGCCCCAATTGCATCCAAGCCGACGGGGAGCCCGGCAGGGCGTCGACCGCGCGGCGGAATTCCATCGCTGCCTGGTGCCAGTCGCGGCCGGCACAGGCGCGCGCGCCGCGCCGCAGCGCGCCGGCGGCCCGGCGCGCGCGCCCGTCGAGCAGCCGCGCAGCATGCCCGCGCACCCCGCGCATTGCCCGCTCGGGCCGCGGCAGCAGCGAGGCCAACTCTGCGGCCCGGGCGCGCAACACCGCTTCCCGCTCGGCCGCGAGAAAGCCGCGGCGTGCCAATTGCCACAGCAGGTCGGCGACGGCGGCGTCGGCCGCTGATTGCTGCGCCGCGGCGGCGCGCGCCTGCGCCGCCAGCCGATCCGCGTCCGAGCGCAGCTGCCTCGCCAGCCGATCGGCATGGTCGCCGATGGCGGTCCGCAGCACAGCCTCGCGCCCCGCCGCCAGGCGCGCCTGCTCGGCGGTGCGGGCGGCGAACGACACCCGCTCGGTTTTCAGAGCGGCTTCGGCTTCGGCAGCGACGCGTTCCTGCTCGGCAAGGCGGCGGCGGACGCCATCGAGCCTGGCCGCAGCCAGCGCCGCGGCCCGCTCCCGCGCACCGATCCAACCGGCGCGCACGAGACGTTCCGCCGCCGCCTGCCGGGCATAGACGACGATCAACTGGGCCCCCGCCCACGCCGCATCCGCCTCGCCGCCGGTTTCGACGGCTGTCTGAAAAACGAGCTGCGCTTCCCCCAGGTGCTCGGGAAGCGTGTCGGCGTCAAAGCTGGCGACGTGCTCGTCGATGCGCGCGTCTTCCCGAAACGGTACTGCAACAACGACGTATTCGGTCGCTCGCCGCGCCAGCGCCTCCAGTTTCTCGGCCCAGTCCGTGAAATGCTCCAGCGTGTTCGAGCAATAGATCACGCCGACGGGAACCGTTGATCGCGCGAATTCCTCAAAACAAGAGAAGCTGAATTGCGGAAACAGCACCTGCGCCAGGCTGACGGCGATCGGCGACACATCGACGCCGGCGAGGCGTGAACGCGGGAAAAGCCCGTGCATGATCGGCAAGGCGTCGCCCAGCGCGCAGCCGACATCGACGATCGCGAATTGGCCGTCTGCGATATCGTCGATCAGCGGCCGCGGCAGATTTCCGAATACGATCGTGGCGAACGCCGCGGTCTGGCGGCGACCGCCCATCGCCACCCAGTCTTGCAGAAATCGATTGTCCCAATAGCCGACCGAATTGGTCCCGGCGGCTATCGCCTGCCAGGACGCGGCAAGGACCTGCGACGCATCGCTCTCCGATCGCGAAGTCGAGGCTCGACCGGCGGCGGCCGCCACCGCCTCCTCCTCGGGGTGGCTCCTGCCGTTTCCCTGGGCCGGCCCGGCGGCGGACAAATCCGATTGCGGCCGCGCTGCGGCGGCGCGAAGTTGACCGTTGCCGGGAAGGAGCGGTTTGACCATCGCACTCTAAACGGGTCGCCCGGGACCTGGCGGATTCGCTTGATCGTAGCATCGGCGGATTGCCCATGCCAGCGACTGCGGCGAGCCGGCGCCGATGGCGCCGTCGTGCGACCGTGCGCAGGCGCACCCTGAATTTGGCTGGAACCGGCGGTTTCGGGCCGCAACAAAGGCGCAGATGGTCGAGATTTGGCGATCGTGCAACCGATCTGCGCGCCTCGAAACAATTTGAAACGAGTTCACGCTGGACGATGGCGGGCGGCCTTGGCAACCTGTGATCGAAATCAGCGCGGCGCCAGGGGGACAGCGTGGCATCGATTCCGGGCAGTCAATTCGTCTACGGGGCGTCTCAGCCCGTCAACCTTGTGTCAAACCCGAGCGGCGGCACCGCGACGCTGCCGCCGCCGATTTCCGGCGATTTCAACCTCGAGGTCGTGACGGTTTCCGGGGTCACGAGCATCCCGAGCGGCTACGCGGGGGTCGCCGAAGTCGCGAACGATACGCCGAGCGGGGCGAACAGCGTGACGATGCTGCTCGGCAACTACGGCGTTAGCGACGTGGAGAGCGGCGACACGATCATCGCCGGGTCGGGCAGCGATACGATCTTTGGGAACGTCGCCGGCGACGACATCGTCTTCGGCACCGGTGCCGCCTCGATCTACGGTGCGCACGGCGACACGATCAACGGGAGCGCCGCCGGCACCGGCAGCTACATCGATGCCAGCGGCGCGTTCACCGGCGGCGCGTCGGCCGATGTCATCACGCTCGGCAATGTCGCCAATTTCGTCGCGACGCAGGGTTCGCTCTTCGGGCTCGATGATACGATCACGGCCGGCAGCGGCAATTGGGTCATCAACACCCAGTTCCAGAACGGCACCCAGCAGGGTCCGACCGTCGCCGCGAACATGGATGTGACGCTCGGCAGCGGCGCGGATACCGTGTACGGCGCCGTCGGCGATACAATCAACGGGGCGAATGCCGGCAGCGGCAGCTACATCGACGCCATACTCGGCCATCAGAACGTAACGCTTGGCAGCCAGGCCAACTTCGTGCCGGGGCAGGATGTTGCCTTCGGGTTTGACGACACGATCACTGCCGGCAGCGGCAACTGGATAATCAACACGCAGTTTCAGGACGGCACGCAGCAGAGCCCGACGGTTGCCGCCAATATGGACGTCATGCTCGGCAGCGGCGCCGACACGGCGTACGGCGCCGTCGGCGATACGATCACCGCCGGGTCGGGCAATCAGTATATCGACTTCGCGGCCGGCCACGGCGCCGGGGGTGGCGAATTCCTCAACGACGACACGGCGGCGACAATCGGCGGCAACGCCACCGTCTACAATTTCGATCAATCGACGGGCGATCGGATCACCGGCGAGAGCCCGAGTTCGCAGGCGGGGGTTTTGGCAACGGCCACGACCGTCGGCAGCGACACGCAACTCACGCTAACCGACGGAACCCATATCACGCTCGTCGGCGTGACCAATTTCAGTGCGTCATTCTTCAGCTGATTGAGCTGATTGCCGACGGCCGACGGTGCGGCCGGTCGCTTCGATCGGCCGCATCAATCATGATTTTCCTGCGACAGTTTCAGATAATATTCGTATTCCTTCCAAAGGTGGGCGTATTTGCCGTCGGCGTCGCTGCGCAGCCGGTACAGCATCTCAATCCGGCCGTCGCGCCGATCGATCGCCTCCGATATCAATTGGACATCCTCGGGCTGCAGCGTGTATCCGGGCACCAGCCATGAGGGCAGCGGCGGTTCGACATATTCGGTGTTGTGCAGCTTGATGTTCGCCGCATCGGGCCGGTCTGCGGTGTAATAATAGATCGTGAAGGCGCGCCGCGACCGGCCGGGCGGCGGCCGAAGCCGGTTGAAACTGTGCCAGGACCGCTCCGACGTTTCGAAGATGAAGCAGCGGTTGAGCACCGGCGCGAACGAGGCGACCAGGCTGTCGTGCTTGTGAATTCGCGGGTCGCGATGCACCTGGATCGCCCCGCCCCACTCATCGGGCCACCCCTCGTTCAGATACAACAGCAGATTAAGCCGCCGGTGGTGCAGCGTGCGCGGGTGATGATTAAAGTCGATATGCGGCGGCAGAAACGTGCTGCCTTGCGATTCGCGAATCCCGCCGCCGAAATAGTCAACATCCGAGATCAATTCGGGAATGCCGGTGATCCCGCTGAGCAGGTCGAGAAATTCAGGACCGCGCAGCAGTTCGTCGAGTTCCCGGAATGGCGGCGGAAACGCGCCGCAATCGGCGTTGGCGTAGTCCGTGCCGATTTTGCCGTCATCGCTCATGCAGTATCGGTCGTAATCCGGGCCTTTCTCAGGAAACCCGCGCGAGAGCGCAGCGACAAAATCCGGCTGCAGGAATTCGTCGAGACAGATCCAAGGGTAGGGGGCCGCGGCCTGGAACTGGGCCTGCGCTGCCGATCGCACCGCCGCCGCGGCAAAGCGTGGATCGACATGATGCTCGAAGATGCCGCGTCGCCGCGGCAGCGGCGCGCGGTCCACAGCACCGGGCGGCCGCTCTGCAAGGGCCACATCCGGCACCGGCATCGGGCTTTGCCGCGAGAAAAACTTAAAGCGCATTGCGCACATTTTATAGCCACCGCGGCGCCGCAGGTCGAGCGCCCCGCGTCAACCGCGCGGGCGATGGACGGGCGCAATCGGGTCCGTCTCTTGCCGGCGTGACGCTTGGGGGCATCGCTGCGGCGCGACGCCGCTGCCATGGCGCTGCGGGTTGCCCGCCGCTATGGTGCGGCAATGAACACGATCGTGTTGGGGGCGGCCGCCGCGCTCGCGGCCGCGGTGCTGGCGCTGGCGGCGCCGGCCGGCGCCGCACGGCGTCGGGTGGCGCATACGGAACCGGAAGCGGCGGCCACCCGGACGCTCGGCTCCGCCGGCGCATGGTCGGCCTATATCGCGCATAATGCGACCGGTCGGGTCTGCTATCTCGCCGGGCAGCCGCAGAAGAGCGCGTCGGCGGACATTCCGCGCGACCAGCCGATGGCGATGGTGACGCACCGTCCAGCCGAGCACATCGCCGATGTCGTCAGCTTTGTTGAAGGTTACACGCTGAAGCCGGGCAGCGCGGTGACGCTCAAGGTCGGCGACCGGACGTTCGATCTGTTCACCGACGGCGACAGCGCCTGGGCGAAGACCTCCGAACTTGACCGCACGATCGTTGCGGCGCTGGCCAGGGGCGCGACGGTCGTGGCCAAGGGCGAGGCGGCGAACGGCCGGATGACGACCGACATCTACTCGCTCGACGGCTTTGCGAAGGCGCTGGCCCTGATCGACAAGGCCTGCGGCGTCAGCCGCGAAATCGAGCCGCCGCGGCACCATCCGCCGCTGCACCATCCGCCCCACCGCTCCCGCCGCCGGCCCGTGCACCGCAAGCCGCCGCCGCCCAAGCGCCCGTCGGCGCACAAGCCGGCCGAAGCCAGCCCGCCGAAACCCTCCGATTGACGCTTTCGTGCCCATATGAGCGGCATGTCCGATCCCGATACCGCACCGGCAGGCGAGCGCCGTAACCTGGCGGGGCTCGGCCGCGCCGAACTTGCCGCCGAGATGGCGGCGCTCGGCGCCGAGCCGTTCCGTGCCGGCCAGCTGTGGCATTGGATCTATCACCGCGGCGTCACGGATTTTGCGGCGATGACCAACCTGGCGAAGGGCTTTCGCGCCCAACTCGCCGAGCGCTTCGTGCTCGGTCGGCCGCAGGTCGCAGCGG
>Ga0335074_10002207_pt1 | contig 26520 bp, 12 predicted proteins | sample Lox_Sample_23_FD_206715 | JGI IMG/M metagenome (GOLD analysis project Ga0335074, IMG submission 206715) | Soil microbial communities from Loxahatchee National Wildlife Refuge, Florida, United States - Lox_Sample_2.3 | ecosystem: Environmental > Terrestrial > Soil > Wetlands | place: USA...
GAAAGATGTCGGCGGCATCCACACGAATCGGCGCGCAGAGCGGCGAGGCGAGTTCCAGGGTCTGGCCGTTTTCCGTGGCGCTTACGAAGCGCTGGGCCCGATATTCGTAGCTCTCGCCAAAGCGGATGTCAGCGTCGAGGGCCCGACCCGTAGCGCCAGTTACAACGAGCAAATTGAGGTTGGCGGGTTCAGGTGGTGCGGGGAGCAGGCTCGGCATCGACTGATGACCAGGATTTTTCGCCGGCGATGTGAGAAGCGTGCGCACGAGGCGGATGGCGGCGGGTGGCGTATCAGGCGGCGTGGGCGTCCAGCGCAGCAGCACGCCGTCTTTGCTGAGTTCCGCGGCGAGGCCGATGACGGCTTCAGGCGCCTGGCCGGCAAGGATCTCGGCGCCGTTGGAGAGGCCGGCAGAGCGGCCCTTGCGGTTGACGAGCTCAACGAAATAAGTGAGCGGGCGGGGTGAGCCGGTGGCCAGCCCGGGCGGAAGCAGATCAGAAAATGTGGAGTCAGAGCCGGGTTCGAGTTCGAGCGTTGTCACGGCGTTACAGGGGCCGGCGTGAGTTTCCTGGCGGCAGACGCGAGTGATGATGGGGCTCTTGAGTAGAATCTTGTCGGTGTTGCGTGTCGGCAACTTCCATGAGAGCGCAACCTGATTGCCGGCGCGAACCGCGGTGAGATTGGAGACAGGAACGGGGAGATTGAGCGAGGGCGGTTGCGGAGCGCCGGGCATGCCGCAGGCGGAGAAGGCCAGAACGGCCAGAAGCGACATCGCGGGGAGCAGGTCCCTTCCAGACACCCAAATGCGCCGGCCCTGGTGGACCCGGTATGTCACGCGGGGCGCCGGGCAGGAAATCTGCGACCGTTTCATGGCCCTTCCAGTTTATCGAAGCGTCGTTCGCTTCTTGCCGCGGGGGTCTGCGCTGCTGTATTTTTACGGCAAACGAGAGTTACCGCTTTCTTTCAGATGTGGTGAAAGGTTGTCGTTGCCGCATCCTGCAAGTCGCGCCAACCTAACTCCCGTGGCTACGGTGCTGAACGACTCTGGTTTTGCGATAGAACGGATTCCCTGAAAGGACCGAGTTCGGTGCTCATTCTCTGCGCTATCCTGGCCATTTTTGTGTATGGAATGACTGCCGCGATGCTGGGCACAATCTTGCCCGACCTGTCAGACCGCTTTCGCCTGACGCCATCGCAGAACGGCGCCATTGCGTTTGCGCAGGCTCTGGGATTGATGATTGCCTCGCTTGCTGTGGGACCGCTGCTGGATAGCGAGGGGGACAAGATCGGCCTCATCCTGGGACTGAGCTGCATTGCCGTCGCGCTTTTGCTTCTGCCGCGCGCCCGAGGGTTCGGCGGCATCGTGATGCTGCTCTTTCTGCTTGGCGTGGGCGGAGGCATTGTGGTTACGGGGGCGAACGCCCTGGTGAGCGGCGTGAGCGCGTTGCATCGCGCCACAGCATTGAACCTTGTAAATCTTTTCTTTGGCCTTGGCGGATTGGCGACGCCATTTATCGCCGCGAATCTGTTCAAGCGCAACTGGGTGCGCCTCTGCTACACGATTGTGGTGCTGACTCTGGTGGCGCTGGCCGTGCACATATTCACGCCGATGCCAACGCCGGTAGGCGGATCTGGCTTTGTACTCTCGCAAATTGCGCCGATTCTCGGGCGCCCGCTGCTGCTGATGTTGGGTCTATTCCTATTTCTCTATGTTTCATGCGAAGTGGGCGTATGGAACTGGCTGCCCCGGCATCTGATCGCTCGGGGCGTGCCCGAGGCGCGAGCTCTCAACATGCTTTCTCTGGGATTCGCGCTCGGTCTGCTGGTCGGCCGTCTAGGCGTTTCCCTTATACTGATTCGCGTAACGGCTATCGAAGTCACGCTCGCTTCCTCAGTTGCCATAGCCATCAGCACATTCTTCATGCTGCGCACCGACAAGCCCGCAGTGGCGGCGGCGCTGGTCTTTATTGCCGGGCTGTCGATGGCGCCGGTTTTCCCCACTGCTCTAGCCATCACGGGAACGGTCTTCCCGCGGACGACCGGCATGGCGATTGGATTTGTCGTCACTTGCGGCTGGGCCGGCCTCGCCGTGAGCAGCCGGTTGATTGGCTCGATTGCCGGCGACGACCCGCGGCGCATCGGGAAGGCGCTGCTGCTCATCCCGGCCTTTGCAGTGGTGATGGTGATGTTAAATCTCGGGATCTGGGCAGCCATGAAATGAGCGGAACGATCAAGGAAACAGGGAGATTCTCTGATGAAATCGGGATTACGCAGGCATTCCTAGATTGTTTTGAGGTTGGCGAACTTTTCCATCAGCTTTTTTATGCCGTGCCGCGCGAACAGGACAGTGAGCTTGGCGTCTTCGCCGCTGCCTTCGCGGAGAAGCACTGTGCCTTCGCCATATTTGGCATGCAAGACGCGCTGGCCCTTCCTGAGTCCGGTGGCTCCGTTGGGCTTGGGAATCTCCATTGCCTGACGGCCTTCCATTCCAGGCCGCCAGGCGCGAGGAACCTGAGGCGCCCCTGATTTTGGGTAACCGGGTTTGCCGCCGAAGAAGCGGGCGATGTTGTCAAGAGAGTCTGGCGGCGCCTGAGTGCTTTTACTTGTTGGGCGAGAGCTGCGGCCGGATAAGAATTCGCGTGTGTTGGCTCGCGGAGCCTCCTGGCTTTCGTCTTCGTAGTTGAAGTGGTGCGAGTCCGACTCGGAGAAGTGGCGGCGGTTGCGGCCTGCGCCGTAGCCGGGCATATACGCGGGAGTGGACCAGGCCGGGCTGCTCCGGCCGAGATTCTCGATCAACTGCGAGGGGACTTCTTCAAGAAAGCGCGAGGGAATGCTAAGCTCTGGCACTTCGTTGCCATAACGGCGGCGGTAATGGGCGCGCGTAAAGATAAGCGCGTTCATGGCGCGTGTCATCCCCACGTAGCAGAGGCGGCGTTCTTCTTCGAGCTCCTCTGGACTGTTCAGAGTGCGCGAATGAGGGAAAAGCCCTTCTTCGAGGCCGGCAAGAAAGACGAGGGGAAACTCGAGGCCCTTAGCGGCGTGGAGGGTCATAAGCGTGACGCGAGCGTTGGGGTCGTATTGATCGGTGTCGGAAGCGAGCGCAGCGTGGTCGAGGAAATCGGCCAACGTCTCGCCGCGTTCCTCAGCGTCGTGCGCGGCGTTGGCGAGTTCTTTCAGGTTTTCAATGCGGCTGAAGGCCTCTGGCGTGCCTTCAGTTTCCAGGGCCTTGATGTATCCGGTGCGATCGATGAGGAAGCGAATGAGTTCAGGAAGGGTGGCGGCGTCGCCGGGGGAACGGAAGGCCTCGGACGGCTCTTCTTGAGGGGCTTCGGCGCCGGTCGATGGATCAGTCCCGTGCCCTAGAACCGGAACCTGGGACAAATCCGGCCTATGCGTCTGCTTGGGCACAACCAGGAACGGCCGGCTTGGCATGTCCGTGGCGGAGCCTGAAAGAGCTGCAGTGTCGAGCAGCGGAAGCTGATCTTCGCCGGCGATGGAAATGGGTGCATCGGCGAGCGCTTCAGCGCCAAAGGCGAAATCAATGTCGGCCGCTTCGGCTTGGGACTCTGCCACGTCAGCCGCGAGCTTGCCGGCGAAGTCGGGATCCATCATGGCTTGTGCGTCCGTAATGAGCTGGCGGAAGGACTCGAGGGCCATCAATGCGCGGGTGGGGATGAGGTGATGGGCGATGGCAGCGGCGGCGGCGTCCCATGTGGAGCGACCAGTTTCGAGAGCGAGCCGTTCGACGGTTTCCAGCGTAGTTTTGCCGATACCGCGGGCGGGTGTGTTAATGACACGCTGCAGCGCCATGGAATCGTGAGGATTTCGGACAAGGCGGAGATAGCTGAGGAGGTCCTTGATTTCGGCGCGCTCGTAGAAGCTGAATCCGCCTACCATGGTGTAGCTAATGTTGTAGCGGCGCAGCGCCTCTTCAACGAGGCGCGATTGCGAGTTGGTGCGATAGAGGACAGCGCAGTGACCGGCTGCTCCGCCTTCGGCTTCGGATGAGTGAGATTCCCCGAGGAACGCCTGAATCTTGTCGGCGATGAAGAGAGCTTCGTTTTCGCCGTCGGGCGCCTCGTAATAGCCGATGAGCGAGCCGCCTTGACGCTCGGTCCAGAGCTTCTTCCCCTTGCGGCGGATGTTGTTGGCGACGACCGCGCCGGCGGCTTCGAGAATGATTTGCGTGGAACGATAGTTCTGTTCGAGGCGAATGATGCGCGCGTCGGGGAAATCCCGTTCGAATTCGAGGATGTTGCGAATGTCGGCGCCGCGCCAGGAGTAAATGCTCTGGTCTTCGTCGCCGACGGCGCAGACGTTCTTATGCTCGCCGGCTAAAAGCTTCATCAGCTCATATTGCGGACGATTGGTGTCCTGGTATTCGTCGACCAGGACGTAACGCCAACGGCGCTGGTAGCGTTCGCGGGCTTCGCCTGAGGCTTTGAGCAGGCGCACGGCCTCGAGTAACAGGTCGTCGAAGTCCATGGCGTTGTTTTTGCGCATTTCCTCCTGATAGAGCTTGAAGATGTGGGCAATCCGTTCGCTGCCGGGATCTTTGGAGCCGAGGAAATAATCCTGCGGATCGACCATGTGGTTTTTGGCCCAGGAGATGCGGCCGAGGACAGTGCGCGGCGTGAGCTGCTTGGTGTCAAGACCCATGCGCTTCATCACCTGTTTGACAACGCCTTGCTGATCGTTTTCGTCGAAGATAGCGAAGTTGCGAGTGAGACCTTGGCCGGCGACCTTCAATGCTTCAACATCGCGGCGGAGAATGCGCACGCAGAGCGAATGGAAGGTGGAGATAAGAGGTTTGGCGAGCGACGAATGGGCGATGAGACGGTCGACACGTTCCGCCATTTCGCCGGCAGCCTTATTGGTGAACGTGACGGCGAGGATCGAATCGGGCCCGATGTTCTTCTCGCGGATAAGCCAGGCAATGCGATGGGTGATGACGCGGGTCTTTCCGGAGCCGGCGCCGGCGAGGATAAGGAGGGGCCCCTCGGTAGCTTCGACGGCAGCGCGCTGTTCGGGGTTCAGGTGTTGGAGGAGGGTTTGCAAGGCATCGAGTCCAGTTCAATATCGGGCGGGAATAGTTCCTGAACCTAGTTTACTGTCTGGACAATGCCGCGACCTACACGAGCAAGCCAGGATGAAATGGGCATTAACGATCGGCGAAGGTTTGAAGGGGGCATGACGTACGGGGCGCGGGTGGAAACAAGTCGCGGCGGAGCGAGGATTGGTCGTGGCGTGAGGGGCGGTCCAATGGCTCGCATCGATGGAAGGGTTACCTCAGTAAGGGGGTCATTGAAGGCGAGGTCTGCCGCGCGTCGTGGCGGTTTTACACCGCGAAGGGCCGGGGCTCTCACTTTGGAATGGCGCATCCGATTGGAAACACAGGTTCATGCTGGGCCGGACGAGTGGGCCAGGGAGGATCGCCCAGGTCCGTACCGAAGCCCTGGTGCGGCTTAATACATGGGAGGAATCGAGGCTGCAACACGGGTTGTATGGTTCAGAACCGGAATCAAGAAAGATAATGCCTCCATGAACGAAAAGAGACTTCCCCTGGCTCTTTCTGTTTTCGCCCTTGGTTTATCGCCGGTTGCATTGATGGCATCGACGTGCAGCGTGAAAGACAAACTGCCCGCGTCGGTACGGATCTTTGGGAAGGCGGACGAGCAGAGTTCGTGGCGCGAATACCCGAAGATGGGACACCTGCCAGACGTGCAGCTCGACAGCGGGTTGTCGGCGGAGGTTGTGCAGCACAAGAGGGAAATTCCTTCGGTGACAATCGTGAGGCCGGGCGAGGAGTACTGGACGTACACGCGGTATTGCTTTGCAGAAGATGGCCAACTTGTAGGTGTGAGTTTTGAGGTGCGCACACAACTGGGATGGGGCTATCGCCTAGAGGGAACCGGATCCGGCGGCGGGTTCAGCGCGAATGCGCACGAGTTCTTCCGGACGAAGGATGGAAAGACGATCGAGAAGCCGGAGGGAGTGGCGGATGCACCGGCCGGCCTGGAGCCAACTGTGTATAAGAGCGTGAGCGAGTTCCCGTTCGCCGCGCTGCTGAAGCCACCGGCGAAGACGCGCCAGGGGCATCATGCGAGGATGACGCTGGTGAGCGGCACGAAGTGAACCGGCCGTCTCGCATGAAGGGCGATCGCCCGGCGCCGCGGAGGCGAGTACCGGGAAATGAACCCATGGTCTCGCATAGTGGGCTGAATCGAGGTCCCGCGGAGGCGTCGGCTCTGACAGAAATGTATTTGTTTCAATAGCTTAGAGAATTTGCGGTGCTCGAATATCCCGATTTGTACCATTTGCCGGTACATTTCGCCTCTCGGCCAAAACCCCGCTTTGAGCCTAAAGTCTTCTTTCGAAACGACTCATGGGGCGGTTTACCGGGTAAGTTATTGATTCTAAAAGAGCAGCATCTGGAGAGCCGTCATCCCCGCGGGGTAGCGATTTTCGTTCCGACAGGGGTGGGTGGAGCTTGGTTTTTTGCGAGCCTGTATTGATTATGCGCTAAACGGAGAATGAACCGGAACAGTTTGGAAAGAATATATTCGCCGTGGTTTCAGCAGGTTGGGGTGGTTTTGGGAGGCGTGAGGGCTTGACAGCGGAAAGGTGGGCCAAACCAGCTGGAATACGCGAGGGGAATAACGCTTCGCCGCGGGTGCTGATCAGCTATTTAGTTCCGGTTAGGCGGTCATTCGGGCGTAATCCGATGTCCGGCGGCGCGCCAATGCAACGACGCCGCGTGGCACAGACAATGCAAAGTTGCACGGAAGGATCTTGAACGGGGATGTGTCGCACTACTGGCGAAAGGGTACAGGGTGGGGACGCCCACCCGAATTCCTATCTTGGTCTCACAATACCCGGATGCCGCCGAGCGATTGTCATCGCTTGCAGGCATACGTCTTGAAACGCTGGAAAGTCACGCCCACTGCCCCAGAAATCGTACTGGAGCAACGAATCGGAGGATAGGCAGGAAATTCTAACCGTTGCACTCTTGTCCGCATCGATGCTCGATTGAGTACACTGTATGTCTGAAAATCCGGGCACGGGACTCCCCGTCCTTGGGTCCCTAAGCTCGCCATTTCCTACCATGCCTTCCAGCCAGAGTCTTCTTTGAAGAGGGAGGTTATTCTGATGACGTTCTGCAAACGGATCAATGGTGATTTCACTGCCCGGACGACTAAACAGCGTCGGACCGGGTTTCTCCAGTCGAAGCAGATCGTTCGAGTCTTTGATAACCCAACCAAAAGGAACTCGGATGGCTACACCCTCGAAAACCACATCCCTGTGACCTTGCCAGGTGACCAAAGACTTAAGAAAAGGCTGAAAAAAGAGGACGGAAGCAACCAAGAACACGCACAGCACGATACAAAGCAGAATCCAACGCGGGATCTTTGTAAAGAGAATCCTTCCCACCCGGCTCTTAGTTCCGTCCAACATCACCCTCCAATCTACGAGGATCGCCGCACTCAAGCCAATTCCGGTTGGTTTGTCGGCGGTTCGGAAGTAACCCCATTTTGGGCTGATTCGTGGGCGGGTGATTCTGTGACGATGAGCGCTGGAGGGGTTGGGAGGCGTGGAGGTTTGACAGTGAAAAGGGCGGCCCGGCGCTCTTGGGAATCGGTGACCCATGCATCGTCCCTACGGGACTCCCAATTCTATTCTTGTCGCTCTCCCCACACAGAGGGGCCGGGGGCCGACGAACGGTGCGCCTGCGGCGCGGGTTTGGGCCGGCGCGCCGACCAAGCGGAGGACGCCCCGTTTGCAATTCCCTGATCATTTCGCTACCATAATGTTCATGTGCACAGGGAAATCCCTGTGCCGTCAATTGGACCACGGCTTTTGGGCGCTGCCGGATCAAGGCTGACGCTTCCGCTAAGACGGACTGGCAAGGGCGGTGGGAGACGAGGGAACATGGCAACTGGCAAGAATATTGCGAAGGCGCGCGCCGCTATTACCAAGCCGGCATATCCGCTGCCTGAAGCAGTCAATCTTCTGAAACAAGTCAAGTTCGCGAAGTTCGACGAAACCGTCGATCTGACGATGCGTCTTGGTGTCGATACACGGCACGCCGACCAGATGGTGCGCGGGACGGTTGTTCTGCCGCACGGGCTGGGCAAGACGAAGACTGTTGCCGTGATTGCCACCGGCGACCGCCAGACGGAAGCCAAGGATGCGGGCGCGGATTTTGTGGGCGGCGAGGAGATGGTGGAGAAGATCCAGAAAGAGAACTGGACGGCATTCGACGCGCTGATTGCGACGCCGGACATGATGAAGGTGGTAGGCCGGCTGGGAAAAGTGCTGGGACCGAAGGGCCTGATGCCGAATCCGAAGACCGGGACCGTGACCATGGATGTGGCTGCGGCGGTGAAAGAGATCAAGGCCGGCAAGGTGGAGTTTCGCGCCGATAAGACGAGCCTGGTGCATGTGCCGGTGGGCAAGCTGAGCTTCGACGAGCAAAAGCTGATCGACAATGCGACGGTGGTGATTACGTCAATTGTGCGCGCCAAGCCCGCGGCGGCGAAGGGCAAGTACATCAAGAGCACGACGCTGAGCTCGACGATGGGCCCGGGCGTGCCGTTGGATTCGCAGGTAGCGGACGCGGCAGGGAAGAAGTAACGGCCAGTGGTCAGTTGTCAGTGATCAGTGGTCAGTTTGTTGGATGGGACCGAGGCTGCTGTCGCGTCCCAAAAAGTTCGGAAGCGAAGAATTGAAATGATTGCCCGCATTTCGAGGGCGAGAAAGGGACGGGGTACGAAGGATCGAGTTGGGGCAGTACTGACCACTGATCACTGACCACTGTCCACTGTGCGGAGCACACAATGGCGATTTCGAAAGCGAAGAAGCAAGAGAAGGTGAAGGCGCTCGCCGGCGAGCTGCAGTCGTCGACCAGCGCGATTATTGGCACGTTCAGCAAGCTGACGGTGGCGAAGGATTACGAGCTGCGCAAAGTGATTCGCGAAGCGGGCGGCAAGTATCGTGTGGTGAAGAACAAGCTGGCCGCGATTTCGGGCACGGGTACGCAAGTCGAAGAGGCTCTGAAGGGTCTGAAGGGTGTGAATTCGGTGGCGTTCACCGCGGGCGACCCGGTGGCGCTGGCCAAGGTGTTTGCCAAGTGGGCCGGCGAGAATGCGGAGTTCCAGTTCAAGCTCGGCATCGTGGACGGCAAGCTGTTGACGGTCGATGAAGTGAAGTCGCTGGCCACCATGCCGGGCAAGGAAGAGCTTTACGCGAAGCTGCTGTACCTGATTAACGCTCCGGCGCAAAGGCTGGCGACCGTGCTCAACGCAACCGGCCGTGACCTGGCGGTGGTGATCGGCCAGGGTGTGGAGCAGGGCAAGTTTGCAGGCGCGGCGTAGACGTCAAGCTTTCAGCCTTCAGCTTTCAGCTTTTTCGTGCTGGGCAATAGGCCGAGGCTTACTGAAAGAGAGTTGAAGGCTGATGGCTGAAAGCTGTTAGCTGTTTTAAGGGTTTTGGCTGTTGAAGCGAGGAGAAGGGGCGCACGTCTGGCGCAACGGAAACCTTCTGGATCTGGCTGAAGCGGCCGGGGTAACACGAATTCAAACAAGGTTGGGAGATCAACATGGCGGTTCGTCCGGAGTTAGTTGAAGAAATCGTGAGTCTGAGTCTGCTGGATGCGGCGGCTCTTGTGAAAACGTTGGAAGAAAAGCTGGGCGTTTCAGCGGCAGCGGCGGCTCCTGTGGTGGTCGCTGGCGGTGGCGCGGCTGGAGCAGCGGCTCCGGCGGCTGAAGAAAAGACCGAATTCCAGGTGATTCTGAAGGATGCCGGCGCCAATAAAATCAACACCATCAAGGCGGTACGCGAAGTTACTTCGCTGGGTCTGAAGGAAGCCAAGGATCTGGTGGACGGCGCCCCCAAGGCCATCAAGGAGAACGCGACGAAGGAAGAGGCGGAGGCTATCAAGAAGAAGTTTGAAGGCGTCGCCACCGTCGAAGTGAAGTAAGGGGCCGGGCAAACGGCACGAGACTTGCAGGGATCGCTGGGCCGCGCTAAAATAAAGGGTGCGCGTCCCGGGGTCTTGTTCGCTCATTGAACGGAATTGACCAAAGGCGCGGAAATGGGAGCGTGCGGCGCACGCAAGGGGTCCGATGCTGGAAGCAGGGTTGAGGTCTCTAGCAAGGACGTGCTGAGGAAGGTTAAACTGATTTAGGTCAGCGGTTTGCCTTGAGGTTAGGCAAGGGGGACCGTTGATGTGGTTGGGCAGCAGGAAATTCGCAGCGGAAGCGGATTTGGCGATCGGCGAGGGCAGCAAAAGAGAATTCGAATGGGAGCACTGGCGTTGAGCAGCGCTCGTGAGGCATTGCGTCCTTGCGGGCTTTTCGTGTCTCACGTGTGCGCAGGTTGGAGAGTGGTTGAAGCTCTGAGCATCAATTGCGCATAAATTCCCGTTCCAGACAGCCCTTGAAAATTCGGTTGAGCCGTTCTGCACTCGAGTTCCAATTGTGCGCAGTCTAGCGCACCTGCCTAATCGGCGCAATATCCACCACGCGTTTTTTGACGCGGCTCTCACAGAACCCTTCTGACCTGGGTTCACCTCGGCATGGCTGGAATCGCAATTCCGACTTGCCGGCAGCAAAAGAGCGGGGCACACAGGCGCCCGCTCCCAGTGAATTCGATTGTTCCGGTACGATGCCGGCGCCGTTGAGACTCGAGCGCCGGCCCGGCGTGGCCAGTTGATATGAGGCGGACGCCGGACTGACGAGGCTCAGGAGTGATCATGTCCAACGAGAAGCGCGCGATTCGCAGCCGGCTCGATTTTTCAAAGATTCCCACCGCAACCCAGATTCCCAACCTGATTGAAGTGCAGCGCCGCAGTTATCAGCGGTTTCTGCAGATGGACAAGCTGCCCAACGAGCGCGACGACTCGGGGCTGCAGTCAGTCTTTGTGTCGGTGTTTCCGATTACCGATTTCCGCGGCATTTCGCAACTCGATTTTGTCGATTATTCGATCGGTAACTGGGAGTGCAAGTGCGGACACCTGAAAGGACTGCATCACCTGAGGACCGCATGCGTGCATTGCGGGGCGATGGTGATCACGAATCCCTTCCTGCCGGGAGATGTGCTGTGCCAGAAATGCGGAACGTACAACAAGAACACGCCGGATTTCTGCAACAAGTGCGGTGACCCGGTCAGTCTGCAATTGAAGTACGACCAGCAGGAGTGCGAGGAGCGCGGTATGACGTTTTCGGCGCCCTTGAAGGTGACGGTGCGCCTCACGATTTACGACAAGGATCCGGAGACCGGCAACAAGACCATCCGCGATATCAAAGAGCAAGAGGTTTTCTTTGGTGACATCCCGCTAATGACGCCGAACGGCACATTCATTGTGAATGGGACGGAGCGCGTGATCGTTTCGCAGTTGCATCGCTCGCCGGGCGTTTTCTTTGAGACGGCGAACAACCGCACCTACTTCCTGGGCAAGATCATTCCCTATCGCGGATCGTGGGTGGAGTTCGAATACGACCAGAAGAACACGCTCTATGTGCGCATTGACCGAAAGCGCAAGTTTCTGGGCACGATCTTCCTGCGCGCGCTGGGGCTGCGCTCGGACGAGGAGATTCTGAAGACTTTCTATACGGTGGACCGGCTGCATGTGGCCGATGGCAAGTTGCAATGGGAAGTGCAGCAGGATGCGGGGAAGGGCACGCATCTGGTAGGCGTGAAGCCGGCGCAATCGCTGCGCCACGGAAGCGAAGAGTTGGCGCACGCGGGCCGCAAGATCACCGGCCACACGCTGAAGGCGCTGCGCGCGGCGGCCATCCAGAAAGTTGAAGTGGACGCTGCAGAACTGGATGGCGCGCTCACCGCTTCTGACGTGGTGGACACGAACACGGGCGAAGTCGTAGTTGAGGCCAACGTTGAGTTGACGGCCGACCGGCTGCACAAAGTGCTGTCGAGCGGCGCCGCGAGCTTTGAGGTCTTCTTCCCCGACCGCGACGACGTTGGCAACATCATTTCGAACACATTAAAACGCGACTCCGTGCACAAGCCGGAGGAGGCGCTGATCGAGATCTACCGTAAATTGCGGCCGGGCGATCCGCCAACGCTGGACACGGCAACGGCGCTGTTCGAGGGCATGTTCTTCGATCCGCGCAAGTATGATTTTTCTCGCGTAGGACGGCTGAAGTTCAACATCAAGCTTTATGAGAACCAAGACGCGACGCCGCTCGATCACCGGACGCTGACTCCTGAAGACTTCTACGCGACCATCCGTTACCTGTTGAAGCTGCGCAAGAACATCGGAATGGTGGACGATATCGACCATCTGGGCAACCGCCGCGTGCGCGCGGTGGGCGAGCTGATGGAGAACCAGTTCCGCATCGGCTTAGTGCGCATGGAGCGGGCCATCAAGGAAAAGATGAGCGTGTATCAGGAACTGAACACGGCGATGCCGCACGACCTGATCAACGCCAAGCCGGTGATGGCGGCGATCCGCGAGTTCTTCGGCTCATCGCAGTTGTCGCAGTTCATGGATCAGACCAACCCGCTGTCGGAGATCACGCACAAGCGGCGGCTGTCGGCTCTTGGGCCGGGCGGGTTGAGCCGCGAGCGCGCCGGATTTGAGGTGCGCGACGTGCACCCGACGCACTACGGACGCATCTGCCCGATCGAGACGCCGGAGGGGCCGAACATCGGACTGATTAGTTCGCTGAGCTGCTTTGCGCGGATCAACGAGTACGGTTTTATCGAGTCGCCTTACCGCAAAGTGAAGGACTCGCGCATTCTCGACTACGTGGAGATTGTGAATGCCGGTGAGAGCGGACTGCGCGTTGGCGACCACATCGAAAAGGATGAGGCAGCGCGGCTGAATGCCCAATTGAAGAAGGGGAGCAAGCGGACGATCGATTCGATACCCTACAGCTTCTATCTGTCGGCGTGGGAAGAAGACCGGCACACCATCGCGCAGGCCAACATTGAGTTCAATGACAAGGGCGAGATCACTGAAGACCTGGTGAACGCGCGCCGGCAGGGCAACTTTGTGCTGGTGAACCGAGCGGAAGTAGACTACATCGACGTGAGCCCGAAGCAGCTTGTGTCGGTTGCGGCCTCGCTGGTGCCGTTTCTGGAGCACGACGACGCCAACCGTGCGCTGATGGGCGCGAATATGCAGCGCCAGTCAGTTCCGCTGCTGGCTGCCGAGGCACCGCTGGTGGGCACGGGCATGGAAGGCGTAACGGCGCGCGACTCCGGCGCCGTGATTCTGGCCAAGCGCAACGGCATCGTGGATTCGGTCGACTCCGAGCGCATTATCGTGCGCGTTGAAGGCGAGCATCATCCCACGCAGCTTTCGCGCGAGGTGGGCAGCGACATCTATCAGCTCATCAAGTTCAAGCGCTCGAACCAGAACACGTGCATCAACCAGAAGCCGGTGGTGCGCGAAGGCGATCGTGTGGTGAAGGGCCAGGTGATTGCCGATGGTCCGTGCACCGAACAGGGCGAGCTGGCGCTGGGACGCAACGTTCTGGTGGCTTTCATGCCCTGGCGCGGGTATAACTTCGAGGATGCAATCCTGATCAGCGAGCAGCTGGTGAAGGAGGACTACTACACCAGCGTACATATTGAAGAGTTCGAGATTGAGGCGCGCGACACGAAACTGGGGCCGGAAGAAATCACACGCGACATTCCCAATGTGAGCGAGCATGCGCTGCGCGATCTTGACGAGAGCGGCGTGATTCGCATCGGAGCACAGATCGGACACGGCGACATCCTGGTGGGGAAAGTCACGCCGAAGGGCGAGACGCAGCTCACTCCGGAGGAGAAACTGCTTCGCGCCATCTTCGGTGAAAAGGCGGGCGACGTGCGCGACGCATCGTTGACCTGCCCTCCGGGTATCGAAGGCACGGTGGTGGACGTGCGCATCTTCAGCCGCAAGGGCCAGGAGAAGGATGAGCGCGCCAAACAGATCGAAGCCGAATACGTGGCCAAGTTGGAGAAGAACCTAGGCGACGAGATCCGCATCCTCACGGACGAGCGGTTGAAGCGCCTGGAGGCGATTCTCGGCAACAAAGAAGTTCTAGCCGATCTGCACGACGAGCGCACCAACAAGCGCCTGATCACCAAGGGCGCAATGATCGACCGCGACACAATTGAACGCATCTCAACCAAGAATCTGAAGCGCATCCGCTTTGCCGATAAGGATCCGCGGGTAAACGAGCAGATCGACGAGATCGAGGAGATGACGTCGCGCCAGATTGAAGTGTTGCGCAAGATCACAAATGAGAAGGTGGCCAAGCTGCAGAAGGGTGATGAGCTGCCCCCGGGCGTGATCAAGCTGGTGAAGGTGTACGTAGCGATGAAGCGCAAGCTGAGCGTCGGCGACAAGATGGCTGGCCGCCACGGCAACAAGGGCGTGATCGCGCGGATTCTTCCTGAGGAAGACATGCCGTATTTGCCCGATGGAACGCCGGTGGAGATTGTCTTGAATCCACTGGGCGTGCCTTCGCGTATGAACGTGGGCCAGATCCTGGAGACACACCTGGGATGGGCCGCGCATGGGCTGGGCAAGAAGATTGCAAAGCTGGTGAAAGCGAACTCCGACGCGAATATCATTCGCGAAGCCGTGAAGAAGGAGTTCGAGGGCACGGCCACGCTGCGGCAATTGCTGGAACTCGACGACGAGATGCTGATTCGCGTCACGCGCGGCATGGAGAGGGGCATCTGGTTCGGAACGGCAGTGTTTGATGGCGCGCAGGAGGGCGAGATCAAGTCTCTGCTTCGGTCGGCCGGATTGCCGGAATCGGGGAAGACGCTGCTTTATGACGGAATGACGGGCGAGCAGTTCGAGCAGCCTGTGACAGTGGGCTACATTTACATGCTCAAGCTGTCGCACCTGGTCGACGACAAGATTCATGCGCGCTCCATCGGACCGTATTCGCTGATTACCCAGCAGCCGCTGGGCGGAAAGGCGCAGTTCGGCGGGCAGCGCTTCGGCGAGATGGAAGTGTGGGCGCTAGAAGCATACGGCGCCGCATACATCCTGCAGGAGCTGCTGACGGCGAAGTCCGACGACGTCTATGGCCGCACCAAGATTTACGAGGCCATCGTCAAGGGCGAAGCCGCGATCGAGCCGGGCGTGCCGGAGTCGTTCAACGTACTGATTCGTGAATTGCAATCGCTGTGTCTCGACGTGGAATTGATCAAACGCGCAGACATTGCGAAGAAGACGCCGGCGCCGGAAGTGGCGGCGGTGGCGGATTGAGAAGCAGCTTTCCGCTGTCAGCTTTCAGCCATCAGCTCGATCGTGGCTGAACTGACAGAAGAGGCGATGAAACAAGTTGTGAGTGATTGACTAAACGCAGCTTCCCGGACCGGGGAAGCTAAAAGCTAATAGCTGAATGCTAATAGCTGGGAAATTGGAGGGTCGCCTTGTTCCGTTCGAACCCGTTTGAGCTTACCAGCCCCATTACCGACTTTGACGCCATTCGCATCATGCTGGCCTCGCCCGAGAAGATCCGCAGCTGGTCGCATGGCGAGGTCACCAAGCCGGAGACCATCAACTATCGCACGTTCAAGCCGGAGCGCGACGGACTGTTTTGCGCGCGTATTTTTGGCCCGGTGACGGACTGGGAGTGCTTGTGCGGGAAATACAAGCGCATGAAGCACCGCGGCGTCATCTGCGACAAGTGCGGCGTGGAAGTGACGGTAAGCAAGGTGCGCCGCGAAAGGATGGGCCACATTGAACTGGCATCGCCCTGCTCGCACGTGTGGTTCTTCAAGGGTCTGCCGTCGAGGATCGGACACCTGCTCGACATTTCGTTGAGGGATCTCGAGAGCATTCTCTACTTCGAGTCATATGTGGTGGTCGACCCCGGCGACGCGCCGGTACGCGAACGCGAGATCATCAAGGACGAGAATCGCTTCCGCGAGCTCGACCAGCAGTTCCGACCCTCCGGCTTCAAGGCCATGATGGGCGCCGAGGCGATCAAGGAACTGCTGAAGCGCGTAAGCGTGGATGAGCTGGCGACGGAACTGCGCGAGCGGATGAAGAGCGAGACCAGCGCGCAGAAGAAGCTGAAATATGCCAAGCGGCTGAAAGTGGTTGAGGCGTTCCGCAAGTCGGCCAACAAGCCGCAATGGATGATTCTCGATGTGCTGCCGGTAATTCCCCCGGAGCTGCGTCCCCTGGTGCCTCTGGACGGCGGTCGCTTCGCCACGTCGGATTTGAACGACCTGTATCGCCGCGTGATCAACCGCAACAACCGGTTGAAGAAGCTGATGGACCTGCATGCGCCGGAGGTGATCGTGCGCAATGAGAAGCGCATGCTTCAGGAAGCGGTGGACGCGCTGTTTGACAACGGCCGCCGTGGCCGCGTGCTGCGCGGAGCAAACAACCGGCCGTTGAAATCGCTCTCCGATACGCTGAAGGGCAAGCAGGGCCGCTTCCGCCAGAACCTGCTGGGCAAGCGCGTGGATTACTCGGGCCGCTCGGTGATTGTGGTTGGGCCGGAGCTGAAGTTGCACCAGTGCGGTTTGCCAAAGAAGATGGCGCTCGAACTGTTCAAACCGTTTATCTATCACCGGCTGGAGCAAACGGGGCAGTGCACCACCATCAAGCAAGCGAAGGAAATGGTGGAGATGCAGGAGCCGGTGGTCTGGGACATTCTTGAGGAGGTGATCAAAGATCACCCGGTGCTGCTGAACCGCGCGCCAACGCTGCACCGCCTGGGCATCCAGGCGTTTGAGCCGGTGCTGGTGGAAGGCAAGGCGATCAAGATTCACCCGCTGGTTTGTACGGCATTCAATGCGGACTTCGACGGTGACCAGATGGCGGTACACATTCCGCTTTCACCCGAAGCGCAAATTGAAGCCAGCGTGCTGATGCTGGCTTCGCACAATATTCTTTCGCCCGCGTCAGGGCAGCCGATCACCGTGCCTACGCAGGACATGGTGCTTGGTTTGTATTACCTGACCAAGGCCAAGAAGGGCGCGAAGGGCGAAGGACGGGTATTTGCCAACACCGAAGAGATCCTGATGGCGCTGGAAGCCGGTGAGGTGGAGACACTGTCGCCGATCCGTCTGCGCTATTCGGGCAAGGTGCTCGATATGACCACCGCATACGATGACCAGGACATCACGCATACCGATCCAGTGGACTTCGACAAGGAATATTTGTCGACGACGGTCGGCCGTGTGATTTTGAACGACGCGCTGCCGCCGGGCATGCCGTACATCAACGGCCTGCTGAAGAAGAAGGGCATTGGGCAGCTGGTGAACTACTGCAACCAGAACCTGGGTTTGGAAACCACGGTCGGCATGCTGGACCGCATCAAGGCACTGGGCTTCCAGTTCGCGACGCGGTCGGGTCTCTCCGTGGGATTGGACGACATGGTAATCCCCGAGAGCAAGTACAAGGTGGTGGGCGACGCCGACAAGAAGGTGATCGAAGTCCAGAAGCAGTATATGGACGGGGCCATCACCAACGGCGAGCGTTCAAACAAAGTCATCCAAATGTGGTCGGCGGTGACGGATCAAGTCGCCGACGAGATGTTCTCGAACATGAAGCGAGCCGACGATGAAGGCGCGATGAACCCGATTTACATCATGGCCGACTCCGGCGCCCGCGGTTCAAAGCAGCAGATTCGGCAGCTGAGCGGTATGCGCGGATTGATGGCCAAGCCTTCTGGCGAAGTGATCGAGACGCCGATCACGGCGAACTTCCGTGAAGGGCTGACGGTGCTGGAATACTTCATTTCGACGCACGGCGCGCGCAAGGGCCTGGCCGATACGGCGCTGAAGACGGCCGACTCGGGCTACCTGACCCGCCGTCTGGTCGACGTGGCGCAGGACGTGATCGTGACCGAACAGGACTGCGGCACGCTGGAAGGCATCTACGTGGGATCGATCGTGGAGTCGGGCGAGATCATCGAACCGCTGCGCGATCGCATTATCGGCCGCGTGTCGCTGGAGCGCATCAAGGACTACGACGGCAACGTCGTGGTCGAGGTGAACCAGCCGATCGACGAAGATATTGCTTCGGCGATCCAGGGCGCGGGCGTGGAGAAGGTGAAGATCCGCTCGGTGCTTACCTGCGAGTCGCGGCGCGGCGTTTGTGCACTGTGCTATGGGCGCAACCTTGGCTCGGGCCGACTGGTTGAGCTGGGCGAGACCTGCGGCGTTATTGCTGCTCAATCGATTGGCGAACCAGGAACGCAGTTGACGATGCGTACCTTCCACGTGGGCGGCACGGCGAGCCGGGTGGCCGACAAATCGCGGCTCGACGCGAAGAACAACGGTTTTGTGCGCTTCATCAACCTGAACACTGTGGAAAGCAAGGACGGCGCGCTGGTCGCGATGAACCGCTCGGGCTCGGTAGCTATTGTGGACGAGCGTGGCCGTGAGAAGGAGCGCTACCAGGTGGTATATGGCGCGCGGCTGCGCGTGAAAGACGGCGCTCCTGTCAAGCTGGGCGAACTGCTGGCCGAGTGGGATCCCTACACGTACGCCATCCTGACCGAGATTGGCGGGAATGTGTCGTTCAAGGACCTGCAGGAAGGCATCACGCTGAACGAGGAAGTGGACGAAGTGACGGGACTGTCGCGGTGGGTGGTAGCCGATTCGCCCGACGAGAAACGGCAGCCGGCATTCGTCGTGAAGAACGCGAAGGCGAACAAGCGCTACCTGCTGCCTCGCGGAGCGCACCTGATGGTGCAGGACGGCGACGAAGTGGGTCCGGGCGACGTGCTGGCGAAGATTCCCAAGGAAAGTACGCGCACCAAGGACATCACCGGCGGTTTGCCGCGCGTGGTGGAATTATTCGAAGCGCGCAAGCCGCGCGAGACCGCGATCATTTCCGAAATCGACGGCGTGGTGCGATTCGGCGAAGTGTCGAAGGGGCAGCGCAAGATCTACGTGACGGCCGACAATGGCGACGAGAAGGAATACTCGGTGCCACGCGGCATTCACGTGAACGTGCAGGAAGGCGAGCGGCTGCGCGCCGGCGATCCTCTGATGGACGGCCCGCTGAATCCGCACGACATTCTGGCTGTGCTGGGCGAGAAAGAGCTGCAGGCCTACCTGGTGAACGAAATCCAGGAAGTCTATCGCCTGCAGGGCGTGGCCATTTCGGACAAGCACATCGAAGTGATCGTGCGGCAGATGCTCAGGTGGGTGCGCATTGACGAAGTGGGCGATACGAACTTCCTGCTCGAGCAGCAGGTGGATCGTTTCCGGTTCAAGGAGGAGAACGAGCGGGTATTGCAGAACGGAGGCCGCCCGGCCATTGGCAGGCCGCTGCTTCTGGGCATCACGAAGGCCTCGCTCTCGACTGATAGCTTCATCTCAGCGGCCAGCTTCCAGGAGACGACGCGTGTGCTGACCGAAGCCAGCATCAATGGCGCGGTGGATAATCTTCGCGGCCTTAAGGAGAACGTGATCGTCGGGCGATTGATTCCCGCGGGCACTGGCCTGGAGTACTACCGCAACGTGCAGCTTTCTCCGGAACTGGAAGAAGCGGCGGCGCGTGTGCAACAGGAGGTGTCGGCGGAGATCGAGGCCGCCGAGCGCGAACTGGAAATGATGCGGCAGGAGGGCGAAGCCGAGGAGATGGCGGCGGAGTAAGAACAGAGAACAGAGAACAGAGAACAGAGAACAGAGAACAGAGAACAGAGAACAGAGAACAGAGAACAGAGAACAGAGAACAGAAGAGCCCGGCGGGTTGCCGGGCTCTTTTGTTTAGTGGCGAAACGGCGGGAGGCAGGTGGAGGCCGGGGTCAGCGGGCGAACTCGTGGTTTGTCTCGCGCCTGGCGTGTTTCTCGACGTACATGGCGGCGTCGGCTGCGCGAAGCAGACCGTCTTTGCTGTCGGCATCTTCGGGGAAGAGGGCGATGCCGACGCTGGCCGAACCGTGAATATGGCAGCCGTCGAGAGAGAAGGGCTGATCGAAGCAGCGCTCCAGGCGCTGGGCGATTTCTTCCACGTCGGAACGTTGTCTGACCGCGGCAACGATGGCGGCAAACTCGTCACCGCCAAGGCGCGCCAGCGTGTCGCCGGGGCGCAACTGGCGTTTCATACGCTGGGCGACCTCCTGCAGATAGAAGTCGCCCACCTGGTGACCGTGACGGTCGTTGATCTGCTTGAAACCGTCGAGGTCGATGTAGATAAAGCCGAAGATGCCGCCATTGATGCGCGCCTGCAGAATCAGGGCGTCGAGAGCTTTTTCAAGCGAGAAACGGTTTCGGATGTCGGTAAGGAGATCAAACTCTGACCTGTGGACGAGGTCGGAATAGAGCTGGGAGGTTTCGATGGCCAGGCTGGCCAGGCCGGCGGCGAAGGCAAGAGCTTCGGACTCGGTGGTTTTGGGCTTGGTACGGGCATCGAGAGCAGCATAGATGACACCGTGGAATGATCCCGAGCGAGCGGGAATTTTTTCCTGCACAATGCGCCAGGAACTGGATCTTTCGGGTTGCTGGCCGACGGCGGCGCCGTTGTTGATCTGGCACCAGCATGCGGCGCCTTGCAGGCGGAAGGAGACCAGTTGGGTGATGCGGCAGAGGATTTCATCCAGAGGGCATCCGTTATTGATCTCTTCGAGAATGCGGGCGCGGCGCTGCTCGAGGTAGGCGGCGGCGGTCGATGCGCGACGCACGCTGCGTTCGAGGGCCCAGCTGCGAACGCCAGCGACAAAGAGCAGCAGAAGCAGCAGTGCGGCGAGGATGAGAAGGTTTTGCACGTTGACCCACGAAGGCTGGGCGAGAATTACGATGTCGTCATAAGAGCGAAGCAGGATGTTGAACGGCACCTCGCCGTTGAACGGGTTTGCGTTGTCGAGCATGCATATGCCAGTGACTCGAACCCGTGCGCCAGGAGGAATTTGCAACATCGGCGAATTTGTCGCGCCGCCGGCGGGGCCGTCGTGGCGAATGATTGCCGAGAACAGATGTCCGTCGGCCTGGAGCACGTATTCATCCTGAGTCGCTTGCCGCACCTCCGTCGCTACTTGCCCGTCGATCGAGACCAGATCGAAGGCGCGACTATGGCCCGAGTTACCTCCCAGAGCCAGGTCACGCCAGGTGAGCAGCGGAGCAACGATGGGATCCCGGACGCCGCTGTCATGGACCTCACTTCGCGTGAGGGAGAGAAAGCCGTTCTGCACATCGGGGAAGCCGATGGCATCGGCTACGTCGCCAATGTGGAGTGCGCTGTGAGTCTGCGTCGCGACCCACATACTGTTCGAGCCGTCCTGCAGCACCATGGCTGTTTCCGGCTCGAAGTAAGTGATGGTGCCGTGAATACGCGCCCGCTCAGATAAGTCGCGCACCCGATAACCCACGATGAGCCGGTTCATGGGCGTCACCGGGAGCGACCAAGGGTCGACCGAGGCGCGCTGAACAATTCGGATGTCGGCGGCGATCTGTACATGAAAAAGGACGCCAGTCTGCTCCATTTTGTTGTCGAAATGGCCCGAAACGACGCCCGTGATTTCCACTTCGGCGTCGAGAAGCTCGCCGAGTGAGGTCACGTCATCGGAATCGAGATTGGCATCGACGCGGCCGCCATCGACGAGCATTTGCAGGTATGTGAACGGCACACGCAACGCTGGATCGGCCACCGGCGAATTGGTCATGATGTCGGCGGACAGAATCCGAGCGCGCACGGTGACGAGCTGACAGTCGGTTTCGCCGCGGATCATTTCCTGGTAGGTGGCGCGCACCGGTTCAGGCAGGAGACCGTGCCCGAGGAATGTGATATCACTGCTTATCACGAATGGGCGAAAGCTCTCATGTACCGATCCGCGCACTAGAATGCGGTCACCCGGCACCAGTTTACGGGCGGTGGTGGCGTGGACATAGATAGCGGAACCGTCCATCTGGACGAACAGGTCCTGGTCGTAGTCGCGATAGTATGTAACGATCGCCTGAAAGGTTGCCACTGGATGCCGGCTGGCCTGTGCATTTGATAGCGCAGCCACTGCCCGCAGCGAGTTCAGCGCGCCCCAAGCCGGCAGCGGAAAACTCGAGATGCACCCGGCAATCATTGCCAGTGCGAAAAGCGTTTTCCTCACGGATGTGAACTCCATCGGGTTCATGCGCCGACACATTGGTTCCCGCGGAGTATATCGGCAGTTTTGGCGCGGCGATCAACTCGCCGCAGACAAACGGGATGATTCAAGGTCAGGGGATTGGGATATGCCGCGTCCGGCTGATCGGTAGAGAAGGAGTGTCCGGATTGACTCTAGACGTGTTCTTCTGGGGCCAGACTACTGTCGCGCTCGACGGGGTCAGGCCGCTGCCGCTTCTTGGAGTATTTGGCCAGGTACATGGCGGCATCGGCGGTGCTGAGAAGGCTGCCCGCGGTGGTTGCGTCCTCAGGGTAGAGGGCGATGCCGATGCTGGCCGATCCATGAAGCACGTACCCGTCGCCTGCAAAAGGCTCGACGAAGCAGGCTTCCAGTCGCGCTGCGATCTCCTCGACCTCAGCCCGGTTGCGCACGTCGGGAACCAGGACGGCGAATTCATCGCCGCCAACGCGGCCCAGCGTGTCGCACGGACGGAGCTGTCGTTTCATCCGCTGCGCGACTTCCTGGAGGTACAAATCGCCGACAAGGTGCCCGTGAAGATCATTTACCTGCTTGAAGTCGTTCAGGTCGATAAAGACCATGGCAAAGATCCCGGCCGACTGGCGGGCGTTGTGAATCATCGCGTTGAGGGTCCGTTCCAAGGCGAAGCGATTTTGCACGTCGGTGAGCACGTCAAATTCAGAACGGCGCACCAGGTCGGCGTAGAGACGCGAGGTTTCAATGGCCAGCGTAGCCAGGCCTGCTGCCATCACAAGAGCCTCGCGCTCAATGGTGGTGGGTTTGGTGTGGGCATCGAAGGCGGCGTAAATGGTGCCCAGTGGAGGGCCGGAGCGGGAACCGATCGGGTACTCGACTGTGCGGAGCGACGGAGAGTCTGGTTGCAGCGGCCGATTGCCGAGCGCTGCGCCGTCTGCGATCCGACACCAGCAGGGGGCGCCGTTCAGTCTGACGGACACCAGTTCGGTGACGCGCTCGAGGATTTCCGCTAATGGTTCGGAAGAGTTGATACTCTCCAAGATGCGGCCACGCCGCTGCTCAACGTATGCAAGAGATCCGATTTCGCGACGGACCTTGTGTTCCAGAAGCCATCCGCGCGCGCCGAGAATCAGCACAATGACAAGCAGAAGTCCGGCCAACATCACTACGTGACGTGCGTTCATCCAGGGCGGCTGCGCGACGATTGCAATGTCGTCAGGAGAACGCATGAGAATGTTGAATGGCACTTCGCCGGTAAACGGGTTGGAATTCTCGGGAATGCAGATGCCGGTAACGCGAATGCTCGCGCCGAGGGGAATCTCTGTCATGGCAGGAAGCGGCGCCTGGCTCCTGGGGCTGGGATGGTCCAGAGTCGCCGAAAACAGGAATCCCCCGGAGTTAAGCACGTAGACGTCCTGGGTGGGTTGGCGAACCTGGGCAACTACCTGGCCTTCGATGGCAACCAGGTCGAAGATATGGCTTGTGGCGTCGTTGCCGCCGAGCGCCAGGTCGCGCCATTTTGAAAGGGCGGGCTTGACGGGAGGATGGGCGGAAGTAGAGCGGACCTGGCTATGCGCCAAAGCCAGGAATCCGTTTTGCACATCGGGAAATCCGATGACGGTTGCCGAGTCGCCGATCTGAAGTGGGGTAAAGCTGTCGGTCGTAATCCACAGGCTTTTCGAGCCGTCCTGCAATACCAGCGCCGCCCCGGGCTGGTAGTAGGTAACGGTTCCCTGGACGCGCATGCGCTGCGAGTGATCGAGTGCGTGGAAGCCCGTGAGGATGCGGTCCATGGGAGTAACGGGGAGCGACCAGGGATCGGAACTTGCTCTTTTCAGGATTTTGAGCCCAGCCGGAGATTGAAGATGAAGCAAGATCCCGGTTTGCTGCATTTTGGCGTCGAAGTGTCCTGACATCACGCCGGTCATTTCGACTTCGTCGTCGAGAATTCCATTGAGAAAACTGGCGTTGGCATTGTCGATGTTAGCGTCTACCGGGCCGCCATCGACGAGCATGCGAAGAAAGCCCCGCGGTGGTATAACGCCGGAGACAGGCACGGCGACAGCAGACCGGATCACCGCGCGGACGGTGACAAGCTTGCAATCGGTTTGGCCGTCGACCATTTGCGTGAATGTGGGATGCACGGGCAACGGCAAAGCGCCGCGTCCAATTCGGGTGATATTGCTGCTTACAACGTAAGGCCGGAAGCTTTCGTGAGTGGTTCCCTCGACGAGGACGCGATCACCGGGAAGGAGGTAGTAGTTTCTGGTGGCTGCGACATAGATTGCGTCGCCACCCTCCTGGACGAACAGGCCATTTTCATCAGCCCGGTAGTAAGTGACGGTGGCCTGAAACGTGACCGGCTGGCGACGGCTGGCAACCGCGTTGGGGAGCGTCGCGAGGGCATGAATTGTGGTAGGCGCGGCTTGCGAGTGTGCAGTTGCCGGCGGAAAGCTTGCAATCAGGATGGCAGCTGCGCAAACGAGTCGTTTCATGAAGTCGGCTTTCGTCTCAGGTTGCAGTCTCTCCACGCCAGCATTCCCGGGGTGCCGCTGCCCGGCACTCTCCTCGCGCTGAAGCGCAGGGATGGTAAGGCCCGCGCGCGAAAAACAGTCTTGAGCGATCTGCTTGAAAACATCTTACGCTGACCCAAGTGATTGAAAATAACACTTTTGGTGCGGTTGACGCTCAGGGAATTCCCGATAGGGAACTGTGCATCGGCGTAAAGCGATTGCCTACGGGGTTCTACACTGGGTGGGGGTCGAAATGGCGAAGAATCAAGCATCACCGAGGTCCTCCGGGAGCCGCGGACCGCAATCGGGAAAAAGTCAGATGCTGCCAATCCGCCACATTCGTGTTATTGGGGTTCCGCTGGATTTGGGATCGAGCCGCAGAGGCGTGGATATGGGGCCATCGGCGCTGCGCGTGGCTGGACTTGAGGCGCGGTTGGAAGCGCTGGGGCATCACGTGACCGATGCCGGCAACATTCGCGTAAAGATCGCGGAGACGCAGGTCCCAGGCAGCAAGAATGCGCATTATTTGAAAGAAATCGCGGCAACGTGCACGCGACTGGCCGAGGCAGTCGCCGGGTCACTTGAAGCCGGCCAGACGCCGCTTCTGTTGGGCGGCGACCATTCCTTGGCAGCCGGGTCGGTTTCAGGGGTCTCTGAATTCTATCGGCGGAGGGATCAGAAGATCGGACTTCTCTGGATCGACGCCCACTCCGACATCAATACGCCGGACACTTCACCGTCGGGAAATGTGCACGGCATGCCCTTGGCGGCACTGCTAGGGCTGGGACCGGAGCCGCTCGCGGAGATCTTTGGCTATGCGCCCAAAGTCTCCCCTGAGAACGCGGTGCTGATCGGCGTTCGCAACATCGACGCGGCGGAGCGCGAAAACCTGCGACGGGCGGGAATGACCGAGGTGTATACGATGCGCGACATTGATGAGCGAGGCATGCGGGCGGTGATGGAGGAAGCTCTGCGCGCGGCCGGCCGCGGCACAGCCGGCTATCACGTATCGCTCGACATGGACTGGATCGATCCCGAGGACGCGCCTGGGGTGGGCACGCCGGTGCGGGGCGGAGCGACGTACCGTGAGGCGCATCTGGCCATGGAAATTCTTGCCGATCACGGGCGGCTGCTGAGTTTTGAGATCGTTGAAGTGAATCCTGTGATCGATGAGCACAACCGTACCGCGGATTTGGGTGTGGAACTGGCGTGTTCGGCATTCGGGAAGAAGATACTTTGAAAGCTGGAATCAAGGAAACAAGTGAGCGAAGGCAGGGCGCATTTGTTGTTGAATCGGATACGAACCTGCAATCGCTGAAAAGCTGAATGGAAGAAGGCGCCCCTAGAATCGACTCATGGACAAGAAACTGCGTGTTGGTGTTGTTTTCGGCGGGCGGAGCGGCGAGCACGAAGTCTCGCTGCTTTCGGCGGCGTCGATTTTGCGGGCGATTGACCGCGACAAGTTCGACGTGACGCCCATTGGTATCACGAAAGAAGGCCGTTGGCTGGCGGCGGGCGATGCCCAGGGACTACTGGAGGGCGATTCGCGAGCCGCGGGACGGCCGCTGCGCGCCGGCGACCCGCGGGCGACGCCGGGGGCAAAGCTGCTGCATGAAGGTATACCGACGCTAATGGCGCCGGAGCCAGGCCGCTCGACGGCGCTAAGCCAAAGTCCGGGTGGTCAGCCCCAGCCATTGGATGTTGTATTTCCCGTATTGCACGGCACCTTCGGCGAGGATGGGACCATCCAGGGATTATTTGAGCTGGCAGGGATAGCCTATGTCGGATCAGGCGTTCTGGGTTCGGCTGCGGGGATGGACAAGGATGTGATGAAGCGCCTGTTCGCCCATGCCCGGCTGCCCATTGTGAGGCACGTGACGCTGCTGCGCGCGGCGTGGGAGAAGTCACCGCGCAAGTCGATCGCGCTGATCGAGCAGAAGCTTAAGTATCCGCTGTTTGTGAAGCCGGCGAACCTGGGCTCG
>Ga0335074_10002208_pt1 | contig 26518 bp, 22 predicted proteins | sample Lox_Sample_23_FD_206715 | JGI IMG/M metagenome (GOLD analysis project Ga0335074, IMG submission 206715) | Soil microbial communities from Loxahatchee National Wildlife Refuge, Florida, United States - Lox_Sample_2.3 | ecosystem: Environmental > Terrestrial > Soil > Wetlands | place: USA...
GCATGCACACCATCACGGAGCAGGGCATCGAACAGGGCACGGGGGAGGATCGCGCGAACATCTGGTCCATCGCTTGGCGGGAGTTTCTGCGCAGCCCCATCGTCGGGGTCGGGCTCAACAACTTCGGGATCGCTACGCAGCGCGTGATCGCCCCGGATGAATACGTCGGCGACTTCTATACCCGCGAGAGGCTCTGGGGCCGAAGCGTTCACTCCACGCCGCTCACGATCATCAGCGAATTCGGCATCCTCGGCGCCGTCGCGGCCTGCGTCCTTGTCATCGATTTCTTCCGCACGAACCGCCGCATCAGAGAGCGGGCCGCCGCAGCGTCCGGCAGAGCAGCCGGTCCCCGGGATTTTCCAGCCGAGTATCTCGCGGCAATCGCGCTCGGCTTGAACGCGGTATTTCTCGCATTCTGCGTGAGCGGCCTCTTCTACGAAATCATCTACACGTCACTTTACTGGGTGGTCCTCATTCTGAACCGCATGCTGTATTTTGCTTCCGAAGAATGCACCGAAACGAGCCCCCAACCGGCCGCGGAAGCGGCCATGCCGGTGGGCGAGGCCCCAACCTAGGCGACGCGATTGGAAGCCTCCACGACTCGCAACAGACTCGAGTTGATCGACTTTCTTCGAGGGGTCGCGATCATCGAGATGATCGTCACTCACTTCGCAGCATACCTGCCCGCGTTCCTCGCGACCGTCGTGGTCCGTGCCGAGACGGCCATGCCGCTCTTCGTGCTGCTCGCCGGATTCATCGTCGGGTACGGCACCGCCCGATTCCGCGAGAACCCGATCCCTCAGACGCTGGTCCTGTGGAGGCGCGCTGGCCGGGTGCTTCTGGCGCAGTACATCATCATCGCAACCGTAAGCCTCCCCCTGCACCTGCTTCGCGTCCCCGGATACGGGACTGAACAGACCGTCTTGGCGTTCCTCACCCGATCGATGCTGTTCTTGAATCAGATCAGCATCATTCACATATTGCCCACGTTCATCCCACTGTTCCTGATCGCCCCGTTGATATCGCTCGGACTCTCGAACAGCTTGGACATCGTCGTCCTGGCGGTGAGCGCTGCGCTCTTTTCGGTCGGGCACTTCCACCCCTACGTTCTTGACCTCGGTCAGCCGACGATATTTCCGTTCATTCTGTTTCAGCTGTACTTCGTGCTGGGCTGCATTTGGGGCAAGCACAGTCAACGCACTCGGATGCTGAGCCCTGCGCATCCCGAACGATGGCTGCTTGCCTCACTCGCGCTTCTCGGCGCGATGCTCGCCCTCTTCCACTTGCGGATCATTCCCCAGGGCCTGATGCGCGAGCATCCGCTCAATTTCTTTGGTCTGATCTACGAGGTCCCGATCATGCTGACCTTGTACTTCTCGAGCGTGACCTTCTGGCAGACGCTCAGGAAAATATGGCCTTTCGCATACGTCACCTTGATCGGGCGGCATGCGCTGCTCGCCTTCGTGATTCACCTCTATTGCGCGAAGCTCATCGCCGCTCTGAACTACTTCGCCACGATCACCATCCTGGCCAACTACGCTTTGCTCATTTCCAGTGTTCTCGTCATGGTCGTGATCCTGCGCCAGTACGAGGCCGACTGTTCGACCGAGCCCGCACCGACTTGGGCGGTGACGCTGCGCGCACTGTTCAGATAGCCGAGCGGCATGGCCGGGCAGCCACGCGCCTGTCACGCCCTCTGGGCGATCAACTCGAACGCGAGCTGATAGGGCGTCGCGAACCACTCGGCGATGCCGATGCGCTTGAGCCGATACGGATCGGCTGGCACCGAGTTGACGCCTCCGAAGCAGGACACGCAGCTCTCGAAGCCACATTCGCGAACCGTCTCCAGAGCGCGCTCGGAGATGTCCTCTCGGCCGCCGAAGGGATACGCGAAGTGCCGCACCGGCGCCTCGAGCTCCTCTGCGATCCTGCTCCTCGAGACTCGCAAGTCGGTGCGCACGGTCTCGACGTCGCTCGTCGCCAGGTTGATGTGATTGTGCGTGTGACAACCGATCTCGAAGCCCTGAGCGGCGAGCGTTCGCACGTTGTCCCAGCTCATCCATCCCGGGTGAGGCGTGAGATGCCGGTCCCAGGCGGGCACGCGGTTGGAGCCGATGAACGCACTCGCGACGAAGAAGGTCGCCGGCAGACCGAGCCGGCGCAAGATGGGCGCTGCGATCTCGAAATTATCCAGATAGCCGTCGTCGAAGGTGATCGATAGCGTGCCGCCGCCGGCGCGGCCGGCCCGACAATCCGCCACCTGCTGCGCCAGTGGCACGACACGAAAATGCTTGCGGAAATACCCACAGAACGCCTCGAACTTCGCAGAGCTGCAGGTCAACCCGTCAGCAGCGAACCGATCGTTCACGCGGTGGAACGCCACGATCGTCATCTTCGAGCGGAAATGCCGGCCGACGATTCCCGTCGCCCCGGCAACGCGGCCCATCACCGCTTTGAGTTCTTTCTTCATCAGACTCGCGCGACGAGCCCGCGACGTTTGTTAGTCAGCTCGGGCCAAGGTTCGCACGTCCCCCGATCACCGCGCAAGCCCGAAGCCTTGCGTAGTTCGTGCATCGAGTGAGGCAAGCTGCTCGCGTCCTTTCCATAATTCCTGCGCACGCCCGAGCGGCGCCGCCCGCCGTCGCGTGCCGTTCTAGTATGATAGATCGATATCCGAGCCGAGGTGACGTAGCTTGGGAATCTTGGAGTGGGCCCACCGACGTGAGACGCCGGCCCAGCGGCGCGTCTGGGCCCTCCTCAGATCGGGCGCGGGACTGAGCGCCCCCATCGTACCCGGCCTGCACCATCTGCTGCTGGCGGAGCGCCGCTTTCGCAGAGGCCCGCTGCGCCTGATCTGGAACAAAATCTACCGCGAACCGCTTCTGCGCCTGCAATGCGACCGTGTCGGTGAGGGTTTGATTCTCTACGAGGGGCTGCCGAAGATCATGGGGAATCTTCACGTGACGCTCGGCGCTCGCATCAGGCTCAACGGCGAGCAGGTATGGATCGCGGCGGGAGACGGCGCCCCCAAGAGCCTGGAGATCGGCGACGATGCAGGGATCGGCTTTGCAACGGAGTTCATCGTCGGCGACTCCATCAAGATCGGCAAGCACGTCCTGATCGCGAATCATGTGTCCTTCATGGGCTACGATGGACATCCGCTCGATCCGTATGCGCGCGCGCGGGGCGAGCCCCCGGGGCGCGAGGGCATAGGCTCGATCATCGTCAAGGACTACGCCTGGATCGGCAGCCGAGCGATCATCACCAAGGGGGTTACGATCGGGCGCGGAGCGGTTGTCGGTGTCGGCTCGCTGGTGAAGATGAACGTCCCCGACCTCGCTGTCGTCGCCGGAAACCCGGCGAAGGTGGTCTGGCAGGTCGCACCCCCGCAAGACTGGTAGCCCATCGGTCCCCTGCGAGATGGTGAGGAAGATGCAACATGCGCCGGTCATCGGAGAGGGGCTGTTCTCGTATCAGTTCGGCGGTTCGGAGCGAGTGGGCGTAGAACTTGCGCTCGAGTTCAGGCGCCGCGGCTATCAGGTGGTTTGCTTCGCGCTGCACGACTCCGACGGGCCGATGCGGGCAAAGCTCGAAGGCGCCGGCATTCGCTGCCTGGACATGAACTACGAGAGATACGGCGGAATCCTGCGCCGAGTGCACTTTTATTGGACAGTCTGGCGCATGCTCCGCAAGGAGCGGATCAGCGCGCTCCACTTGCATCATTACGGCGCCATGATCCTCTGCGGCATTCCGGCGCGCCTCGCCGGAATCGACCGGATTGTCATGACGGAGCACAGCCTCGAGTCTTTGATCGACCGGCCCTCCTGGCGCAAGCTCGCGGCGCGCTATTGCCGCTTCGCGAGCGTCATCACCGCCGTCGAACCGGGCCTGATCGACTTTCACCGCGAAACGCTTGGCACCCACGAGACGAAGCTCTTGCGCGTACCAAACGGAGTACGGCTGGTCGCCCGCACGGCGAGCCACGTCGCCCGACGGCGCGAGGAGCTCGGCATCCCAGCCGACGTTTTCGCGTTCTTCTGCGTCGCCCGCCTGAACCCCCTCAAGGACCTAGGCACACTCCTGGAAGCGTTCGCCGCTTTGCCCTCCGACGTGGCCACGCGCTCGCAACTGTTTTTGGTCGGGGACGGCCCCGAACGCGGCTCGCTCGAGTCTCGTTGCGCGGCCCTGCGGATCACGACCAGGGTGAGATTCCTCGGCGCACGCGCCGACGCGGCGGAGCTCCTGGCCGCCGCCGACGCATTCGTCATGAGCTCCAAGAGCGAGGGATTACCGATGGTGCTGCTCGAAGCCATGGCCGCGGGCGTGCCCTGCGTGGCGACCGCAGTCGGAGGGATCCCCGATCTGCTCGGCGAGGAGCGCGGTCGAACCGTCGCTCCGCAGGATCCTCAGGCGCTGGCCGCGGCGATGGCTGAAGTCGCACGCTCGCACGAATTGAGGGCGCGACTGGTCGCCAACGCCGCGGAGAACCTCCGCAGACATTACTCCTTCGATGCGATCGCAGATCAGTACCTGGAGCTGCTCGGCTTGCCACACTCGGTCGCACCGGTTTGAGCGCGAAGCCGTCCCTGCGCCCAAGCCGCTGCGCGCACGAGCCAAGCGGCGAGCATCAAGGCGAGCACGGCCTCGTGGAACAGGTCGCGGTCGCCCCGCGCACTCTCGGCGTAGATGTAGGTTGCCAGCAACCAGATCGCATAGACGCCGCTCTTGTGCAGCCTTCGCCAGTGGGAGGGCGTCAACTGGCGCCCGAACCAGCGAAACGAGGTGATCGTGAGAAGGATCAAGAATGCGAGGCCGATCGCATCGAGCGTGAGCGCGGTGCGGTTCAAGTGAACGCCGAAGGACGCCATCGAGTAGCCGACGAACGCCAGGTGCCAAGCCATCCCAAAGGCGAATGCGAGCCCGAAATATCGACGGTTCGAGAGCAGCCAGCGCGTCGCTCGACTTGGCCACAGTGCCGCCCAGGACGAGGCGGTGAAGGCGATCAGGAAGCACGGTAGCGCCAGACGCACGCAGCGCAGTATCAGGGCATCAGTAGCGCGCTGCGAGTGCAGGTCCTCACCCGGGAGCCCCAGGCAGATCGCCGCGCTGATCCCTAGCGCGAGCACCCAGAACAGCCGCCAGGATGCGAGCGTCTTTCGCATCAGCGTTGCTCCGCACCGCCCGAAGGCCAGCCGCGGCTCCTCCACACCTCTTCGTATATCCGCAGGTACGCGGCTCCCATCGAGTCACGGGAGTACGCGCGCAGGAACTTGGCGTAGGCCCGCTCTGCTCTCGTTTGCGCAACCGCCGGGTGGCTCAGGGCCTCATCGACCGCCGCGGTCAACGCGGCCACGTCGCCCGGGGGGACGAGCCAGCCGTCGAGGTCCTGCTCCAGAATCCGCGGAACCTCGCCGACCCGAGTGGACACGATGGGACAGCGAACGCCCATAGCCTCCAGCACGACGATGGGCATCGCCTCCAGATCCGAGCTCAAGACGAGCAGATCGGCCGCGGCGAGAATCTCCGCCACATCGCTGCGGTAGCCGCAAAGGTGGACCCGGTTTTCGAGCTCGAGGTTGCGTGCGAGCGCCTGCAGCGCGGCTCGCTGCTCCCCCTCGCCTGCCATGACCACGTGTACGTGCGCCGTAGTTTTCAAGCGGGCCACGGCGTGCAGCAGCAAGTCGTTGCGCTTGGAGCGCGCGAGCCGGCCGACCTGGGCAACGAGCGCGGCGTCCGCGGGCACTCCGAGCTCCTCGCGTATCCTGCGCCTCGCTTGTGCGTCCCGGGTCGGCGGGGTGATTCCGTTGACCACGAGGTCGGTCTTCTCGGGCCGCACGCCGCTCGCGATGAGTTTGCGACGCACCTCCTCGGAGACTGCGATGACACGATCGAAGCCCCTGAGCACGCGCTTGTCCAACCCCTCCCAGATCTGCATCTTGCGTGTTTCGCTGATCCAGTTATGACACGTCGCGACGCACCCGAGTCGGCGACGCACCCCGAGGATCGACAAAAGGATATCGGGCTTGTATCCATGGGAATGCACGATCGCGCGCGAGTGCCGCTCGAGCAGCCGCTTGAGTCTTGACAGCATGGGCAGCACGGCAAGTCGTCCTGCCGGCACGAACGCCTCAGCCGGTAGTCCGCGTGCCAATGCGCGTGCGGCGAGCGCTCCGGCGCCCTGCCCCTCGAGCGCCACTACGCGGCTCTCCCAGCCGTGATCGCCGAGATAACCCGCGAGCTCCAGAAGCGCCCGCTCGGCGCCGTAGATGCCCCCCGTGCTGATCAGCTGAATAGCCGTTTTCTTCTCGTGGGGCATCGACTTGGTGATTTGCGTGGCACCCGTGAACCGTTGAGGCTCTTGCTGGACAGTGTACCCGGTAAGAACCATCCGGCGAGTGAGCGAATTTTCAAGTATTCTCCGACCGCTCACCCGCAACGCCGGCCTGTCATGTACGTCTGCCCCCATTGCAAGGAGCCGCTCCTTGAGCATCGCTGCAGGCGCTGCGCTTTGGAGTTTCCCGTATACGACGGGATCCCTTGCTTTCTCGTCGAGTCGTCCACCGCAGGCCGAGAGCCAGTTCGAGACATCTACGAGGAAATCTATCGTCACCACGAGGACGTCTGGGCCGACCAGGGTCGCTCCGAGGCGTTCCTGGCGTATCTCAGCGCGCTCGCAGCGTCTCTCTCGCAGGGGCGAGTTCTCGAGGTCGGGTGCGGAGAGGGGGCATTGCTCACCGCGCTCAAAGCCAGAGAGCGCTGGGGCATCGACCTCTCCCTCAATGCGCTGCGGCGAGCCGTCGCGCGTTCGGGTGCTCAATGTGCGGTCGCCCAGGCGGAGAGGCTCCCATTTCCCTCCTCCTCCTTCGACCTCGTGGTCAGCGTCGGGGTGATGGAACATTTCGCAGAGCCGGAGCTAGCCACGGCCGAGATCAGGCGCGTGCTCGCTCCAGCGGGATACTACGTCGCGCTCATCCAGACGGACATGAGCGTTCTGCAGAGGGTGACGCTCAAGATGAGGGAGTTCCTTTTCCCGCACTTTCGCCCCAAGGCATTGTTCCGCTGGGTACGCAAGAAGGTGGGCCACCCGATCGTGCAGCCGCTGAGAAGGTCCTACACCATCGAGTCGGCAAGGGAGTGCTTGCAGCGCAGCGGTCTGTCTGTGGAGCGGACGCTCACTCAGCAGACGCACCCGGATGCGCCCCTCGCGGGTCCACACGTCGTGATTCTCGTTGCCCGTAAGGGGGGAAACTGACGCCTTTAGCCTCCCGCGACTTCCTCGAATACTTCGCAAAGTCGTCCCGCGATCTGTGAGAACGTGTAGCGCTCCAGAACGAGTTGCCGCGCTGCAGTGCCCATTCTCTCCCTCGAATCCGGATCCTGGAGCAGCCGTTCGATCTCCCTGACGAATGCTTGGGGAGAATCTGCGAACTGGACATGGCGCCCCGGCTCGACGTCGATCCCTTCGCAGGCTATCGGGTGCGCCACCACGCACTTGCGCATCGAAAACGCATCCAGGATCTTCAACTTGGTGCCACCGCCGTCGCGAATCGGACAGACGTAGACCGCAGCGGACTCCATGAACGGCCGTACATCGCTGACGAAGCCGTGGATTGTCACGTCCGGAAGACTCGCGGCGCGTTCGAGGATAGCCTGCGGCGGCGCGGTGCCGACCACATCGAGCCTCAGATCGGGAACCCGTGCCTTGAGCACCGGCCACACCTTGTCGAGCAAGAACAAGACCGCATCGACGTTCGGATACCAGTTGAGGCTTCCGACGAAGATGACGGAGGCCGCGCGATTGGCCCCTGAGGCCGGACGGAAGTAGTCCACGTCGACGCCGTTCGGGATCGTGACGGCATTCGCGTGCGGGGCGATTGCCCGTAACCGCTCGCAATCGAGCGTCGAACAGGCAATGTGCGCGGCGAAGCTGCCCGCAATCTTCTTCTCGTATCGCGCAACGCGCCTACCCTCCTCGAGGAAGTACCAGCGCTTCAGGAGGCTCCGCTCGCTCAGCGCACGCCGCTGCAGCAGGTGCGATTCGATGTTGTGGTGTCCGAGGGTGGCCACGGTGCCGGGGAAAAATGCGCGAAACGGAGCGAGGCTGATCGTATCGAAGTGTGCCAACCCGTAGGATTCCGTGCGCGCCGCCTGCGCGAACGCCTCGCCCGCATCGCGACTGCTCAACCACCTCGTCGTGTAGCTCTGCGGGTAGATGAGCCCCTCGACGGCCGTGCGCCACTTACCGCCAGGTCGAGCGAGACGGTCGATGGGCAAGAAGCGCACGGAGCGGCAGAAGCGCAGCAACTCACGCTCGCACTCCTCCAGGGCTTCCTCGCGCGACCCGTAGAAGGCCTTCAGCCACGGCTCCTGCACGAATGCGAGCAGGTCCACGTCATGCTTCGCTGCCACGCCGCGCAGAAGGTTATAGCTGCGGATGTGGACGCCGGATTTCGGCGGATACGGAACGAGGTGCGAGGCCCAGAGGATTCGCATACTAGATTCGCACCCTTGCGCGCGCCTCGCGCAACAGATCGCGTACCCCGCAGACCTCTGCCTCGAAGAACAAATCGCTCGTGCGATCGCTGTCCAAGTAACGCCTCAGCTGCATGAGCGACGTCCCGCTCTTGTTGTGACCGGGGTCGCAGGTCGTCGCCGACACGATACCGAGACTGCGCAGCCACTGCGGATGGTGCGCCGCGTATGCACCGCTCGGGTAGCAGAAGTGGCGCCGCTCCATTCCAACGACCTCCTTGAGCGCCTCCCGGTTTGCCTCGATCTCGCGGGCCACGGCCGCGAAATCGTGATCGGGCAGTCGATGGGTATGACTGTGCAGTTGAACGTCCATACCGCGACGCGCGAGCTCTTGCATTTCCCCACTCGTCAGGAACCGGAACCGGTTCTCAGTGAGGACTTCTTCCAGGCTGACTCCCAGCGCCTCGGCGATCGGCCTCAGGAGCTTCTGCCTCTCCTCGAGCGGAAAGGCCCACTCGGCCGCCTGAATCAAGGCGACCCGCGACTTCTCCCGTTCCGTGCCGAGGGCGTACACGCCATCGAGCTGCGGATGGATGCCGCTCAGGATCAATGAGCTCTTGGGCGAGCGCCACATCAAGTACGCCAGAGCGACGTTGAAGGCCTCCGGGCTCGCAGCGAGGTGCTCGGTCGTCACGTAGACGCACGCCGCGTACCCGTACTTCTCGAGCATCGGCTGACCGACGGTCAAGGTGGATGCCCAACCGTCATCGAAGGTGATGACGGTCTCTGCATTCTCGATGCTACCCTCCTCGAGTCTGCTCACCGCCTGATCCAGAGGAATGACCGGTATGCGCCGCTTGCGCAAGATCCGCAGCCGCCGCTCGAACGTCTCGGGGCGCATGAACATGACGGGAGCGAGCTCGTGCTCGTCCCGAACCGAAAAGCCGTGATAGCAAAGGATGCGCAGACGGCGGCGTGTGAGACGCTGCGCGAGGGAGAATCCTCCGAGTGCACGAACGATGTAGAGCGCGAATGCCTGCAGGGAGGCCATCAAATCGCGTTGACGTATTCCGCTCATCCAGAAGCGACGATCATACGCCCCGGACGACCCGACACGAAGCACACGTGGTCCGTGCGCAACAGAGGCGCCTGCGGCGTCGCACTCCGCAAGCGACGGGCGCACGACCCAATCGGCTCGCTCCATCGCACAGGAGGGCGTGCGACCTGGCGAGAGCTATAATGGCGGGGCGGATGGGCTGCCGGGACTGCAGCCTGAAAAAGTTTAACATAAATGATAACGATCCTATTCTGGTTCTCCGCGGCAGTGTTGGCGTACGTCTACTTCGGGTACCCGATGATCGTGCGATCGCTGGCCGCACTGATCGGGCGGCCGGTCGGACGGGCAGTCAACCGGCCGCGGACCCTGACGGTCGTCATCACCGCTTACAACGAAGAGAGAAGCATCCTCGGCAAGCTCGATAACATCTTCGCGCTCGAGTACCCCCGAGAGCTGCTCGATGTGATCGTCGCATCCGACGGTTCGAGTGATCGGACCGACGAGCTCGTGAGCTCCTGCGGACGGGAGCGCGCGCAGCTGTTGCGCGTCGAGGGCCGCCGCGGCAAGACGGCATGCCAGAACCTCGCGGCTCAACGCGCGGCCGGAGAGATCCTCGTGTTCACCGACGCGACGACACTGCTCGAGCCGAACGCACTCGCCGTGATCGCGGAAAATTTCGTGGATCCGCAGGTCGGCTGCGTCGCTGGCCTGCTCATCTATCGGCGCAAGGGAGAGAATCTCACCGCCGGGGGCGGTGTTTCGTACTGGAATTACGAGGTGGCGCTGCGGATGGCCGAGAGCCGGCTCCGCACGCTCATCGGGGTGAGTGGCTGCCTCTATGCCGTGCGGCGCAGCGCCTATCGACCGATCCCCCCGCATCTCATCAGCGATTTCGTCATCGCAATGCGGATGCGCGAGCAAGGATTGCGCACCGTGCTCGACACGCGCGCGATATGCTTCGAGGATACCCTCGACCGTTCCCGACACGAGCTCGCCATGCGCGTTCGCGTCACGGTGCGCACCATCTCGGCACTCGTTGCAGAACGTCGGTTCCTCAATCCCTTCGTGGATCCCTTGTTCGCCTGGCAACTGTGGTCACACAAGCTGCTGCGCTATGCATCTCCCTATTGGTTGCTGCTCATGTTGCTGGCGAGCGCAGCCCTCGCGCGCGCACCGCTGTATCGCGTCGCGCTCCTGGGCGAGGTGGCGGTCCTCGCGACCGGACTTGCCGGCTTTGCACTCCAGATGAGCACGCGAAGAGTCGGATGGCTCGGCAAGCCGTACTACTTTCTCTTGACGAATCTCGCATCGGTCATTGCCATGCTGCGGTACGCGATGGGCGAGCGCATGGTCACCTGGAACCCGCTTCGCTGACGAACGATGCCCAGCTCGCATCTCAGAGGGCCACACTCGGGGCAACCCGAGGAGGACCCTGCAGCGTCGGGGCTCGCGCAGCTCGCTGGCCGACCCCCGGGTGATGCCCCGTTCTTCATCGTCGGCAGTGGACGCTCCGGGTCCACGATGCTGCGCATGATGCTCGCCTCTCACTCGCGACTCGCCATCCCGCCGGAGACCTGGTATCTCCTTCCGCTGCTCGAGCGGTTCGGCATCGATCGACCCCTCGATCCCGATGAGATCGGATCGGCCGTGGCGATCATCACCGACCATTACAGGTGGCCGGACATGAAGCTCGATGCGCAGGAATTCGGGCGCCAGGTGAATGAGCTCACCAATCCGAACTTGCGCGACGTGGTCGAGGTCGTCTATCGATGGCACATGCAACTCGACGCAAAGGTGCGCTGGGGAGATAAGACGCCGGTCTACATCGAGATCCTGCCCAAGCTGGCGGAGATGTTTCCTGACTCGAAGTTCATTCATCTGGTTCGAGACGGTCGTGACGTGGCGAAGTCCTTCCAGGTGCAGGGCTGGCTCGGACGCTGGCTGCACGAGAACACCCGCGAATGGACCCGGGCGATCGAGTGCCAGCGTCTCTGGGCCGCTTCGCGGTTTCGCGAGCGGATTCTGCAAGTTCGCTATGAGGATCTGGTCTTGCAGACGGAATCCACGCTGCGGCAGATCTGCAACTTCATCGGCGAGGAGTTCGAGCCGCAGATGCTCTCGTGGGACAAAAGGGTCGATGACCAGGTACCCGCAAGAGAGCTGGCAATCCACGCGAAATTGAAGCTCCAGGTCGGCCCGGAGGGTGTGGCGCGCTGGAAGCGGGAAATGACCGCTCGCGAGGTGCTGGTTGCGGAGGCATTCATGGGAGCGCAGCTCGCACAGCTGGGGTATGAGCGGCGCTACCCTGGGCGAGGGTGGGCGCCCGTGCTCGCGGCGACACGCTTGTATTGCCGCGCGGTGCTGCCGGCGGTGGATCTGCAGTCAAGAGCGCTGCGCTACTTGCGAAATCGACTGCGGCCCTCGCAAGGGGCATCGTCCGCGCCTTTCGACGCGGGCACCTTGGATAAGCACCTGGTCGGTGGGATCGCCTGGACGGCCGGCGCCAAGTGGTCGAGCCAGATCCTCACCTGGCTCAGCCTGCTCATCGTTGCGCGGTTGCTCGTGCCTGCGGATTTCGGGCTCGTGGGCATGGCCGCGGTCTACCTGGGGGTGGTCGGGAATTTCAGTGAATTCGGCTTCGGCTCAGCCTTGGTCACCCTTCGCGACCTCACGGCCGACGACGCTGCGCAGATCAATACGTTCGCGGTGATCTCCGGGATCGCCGGGTTCCTCGTCTCAGGTGCGCTCGCGGTGCCCATGGGCTGGTTCTTCCGCGCCCCGCAGCTTCCGGAGGTCATCGTGGTGATGGGGACCGCCTTCCTCGTCGGAGGTTTCAGGACGGTGCCGAATTCGCTTCTTCAGCGGGAGCTCAGATTCAAGCGGCTGTCCGTCATAGACACGCTGAGCGCCATAACGCAGTCGCTGTGCGTACTGCTGCTCGCGTGGATGAAGGCCGGCTACTGGGCTCTCGTCGTGGGAAGTGTCATCGGTGCGGCCGTATCCACCGCGCTCAATGTCGCATCGCATCCGTGCGGCTTCGCGCGACCCCGCCTCCGTTCCATTGGACACGCACTCACGTTCAGCTGGCAGGTTCTCGTCGCCAGGCTCTCGTGGAACCTCTACAACGACGCGGACGATCTCGTGGCGGGGCGCGTCCTCGGCGCCCCGGCTCTCGGCGCCTACGCATTTGCCTGGAACCTCGCGACCTTGCCGGTCGAGAAGGTCACGGCGCTCGTCGCACAGGTGACGCCTGCATTCTTCTCTGCAAGTCAATCGGACCACGGTGGGCTGTGCCGGTACCTGCGTTCCCTCACCGAGGCGCTGTCCCTCGTCACCTTCCCTGCAGCCATCGGCCTTGCGATGGTCGCGCCGGAGTTCGTCACCCTCGTGCTCGGGAAGCGCTGGCTGGGTGTGATAGCACCTCTCGAGGTGCTCGCGTTCTACGCCTCCATTCGCTCCGTGAGCGCACTCCTCGGCCCACTTCTTACGGCGCTGCGGGAGACACGCTTTCTGATGTGGAACAACCTCATGGCCCTGGCGATCATGCCGACCGCGTTTTTTGTCGGCAGTCGGTGGGGCGCCTCGGGGATCGCCTGCGGATGGATCGTAGGCTATCCGTTCGTCGTGCTGCCGCTCTATGTTCGGACCCTTCGCAAGATCGGCATGCCCGCGCGGACGTACCTTGGCGCCATACGGCCGGCGCTGAACGGCAGTCTTGCGATGATCCTCGCCCTCATCCTGCTCAAAGCGGCGATTCCGCCCAACTGGCCTCTCGAGCTGCGCTTCGGCGCGGAGGTACTGGGAGGCGGCGCCGCCTATCTGAGCGTTCTCGCACTGCTGCACGCCGACCGGATGCGCAGTTTCCTCAGCCTGTACCGGCGCATACGAGCGTCCGCGCGCCCGAATGCGATCGCCACCGGCTGAGGATCCATTCGGATCGGCGCGACCGAGCGCCCGCGGTACGGCAGCGTCGCTAACCGACGCTGAGCACGGGCGCGCTCGGGGTGGCTGACCCGGAGGCCGAATTCGGCGCGAAGCTACAGCCGATCTGCGTCACGGTGCCATCCCAGGCACCCATGTTGCAAGCAGCTCCGCTCGATGCCCCACCGATGCGCCCCGCGCCGATGCAGGGTGAGCCGGATGCGAGCTGGAACTGCGCGGGCCCCGCGCCCGCCTGAATCGTCTGCGCGAACTGTGGATTGACGGTGAGCGAGTTCGCATCCGCGTGGCTCGCCGCTTGCCAGGACGACATGCTCTGGTACTGCGTCGTATCGACGGCGGCGAAAAAGCTCGCGAATTGATAGCAGTTGTAGTTGAAAACGTTGAAGCCCACCGACCCGCTGCAGACGATGCCCGGATACGAGGTTCCGCTCGGGGAGTTCCCGACGGTCGTCACCACGATGTTGTTGTAGCAGCTCACGTAGCTCGCGCTGTTCATGCCGCGGCACATCAGCGCCCAGCGCGGGTTGCTGCGCCGGTCGTAGACCGTATTGTTGTAGCAGTTGAAGCCCTGACTGATGAAGTTGGTGTTCATGTCCGGGCAGATCCCGCCCTGCGGGGACTCATCGAGCTCGATCACGTTGTGATGGATCGAGTTTGCGGTCCCCGGGGTGTTCGGATTTCCTGGAGCGCCGTCGAAACCCGTGATGGTCATGAAGTTGTCGGTGCGCTGGCTGAACAGGTAATTGTAGGCAATATTGCAACCGCTGCAGCCACCCTTGCCCTCCATCGTCCCGCAGCAGTTGTAAAAGGTATTGTAGAGAATCTGCGTGTTCTGGCAGCTGTACTGCACGATCGCATAAACGTGGTCGTCGTTGTCGGGCTGCGAGACATCGTGCAGGTAGTTGTTCTGGACGATGGCCCCGTTCGCTCCCTCGAGGAAGATCAGCGCCTGATTCTGCCCGCCCACGTTCGCCGCTACGCCGTAGATTTCGCAGTTCTGGATGACGATACCGGGCCCGTTGCCTGCCTGGCTGGTGTAACCCTCCGGCGGGAAATACGCCTGAACGACATGGTTGTTGATGAGCCCATTCGCGTTGAACACGAGCCCGTCGATCGTGACGTAACCGCCGGAGTTATACGTCGGTCCCATGAATCCGGCGACTTGCGCTCCCGCCGTGCCGTACGTGATCGTCGCGGTGCGGGCACTGTAGTTGCCGCTGCTGTCCGAGGACCCGATGTACGTTGGGCTCGCTGCGGTGCCGGCGGGCGGCTCGAGCACCGACTCCGTGTAGCTGCCCGACGGACTGGGAGCCGGGAAGAGGCTCGTGTTCGAGATGTCGTAAGTGCCGGGCAGCAATCCCACACGCTTGCCGGCCATCTTCGACTGGTTCGCGTTGCCCGGGACCATCGAGGTCAAGGCCCACGGTTCGGCAAGCGTGCCGGGATTGCCGTCGCTGCCGGTCGTGCTGATGTAGTAGTCGAACGTCGTGGTGGTGGACTGCGCCGCCGCGAGGCGCGGCCACGAAGGTGCCACGATTGCGGCACCCACCGTGAGTCCGCCGTAGCGGAGAAAGTCCCGACGGGACCGAGAGACCGTAACAGAGCGCCCCCGTTTGGATCTCATTTCATTCACCTCATCCAACTTCCTAGTTAGGAGAAAATTTCCGCCGGAGGAGTCCGCCGACGACACTAGCTGCGAGGACGCCAAGAATACTAACCAACTTCCGTTGAAGGGAATATGTCTGCAATGCGAGACATCACCGGATTCTGTGAGCGCATTCACGCGAAATTTGATCGGCCCGTGACCCTGCGGGCGGAAAACGTATTCGATCAGAGACACCGAACGAAAATGTCCCGCGCGCAACGCAACATCCCGTCGCGATCGCGCCGCAGGAACCTGGGCGAGGAGTCGCGGGCCGGTACGGCCGGACGGCCCGCGGGCTGGGAGACTGCGGAAATACCGGCCCGAGCAACGCCGCTGGTATAGACTGAATCAAAGGGGGCGGTTCGGCGATCGCCGCTTCGCGCAATGGCACTGCTCGGCCGCGCGAGACCCGTAAAACGATGATTATGGTCTTTCCACAACTGCAGCGACTCGAGCGCTCACTGTGACTCTTTCACTCGCGCTGACGGGAAACGAGCCCCGTCAGCGCTATCTGTTCGAGACCCTCGAAAGCCTGGCGCACGTGGCGGCGCTCGTGTCCTTCGACGATATCGATCCCCTTACGAGGTACCTTGCCGCCGCGCTTTCGTTTGCCTGGCCGCGCTCCGAGTGGTGGGAGAACTATCATATGCACCCACTGGTCCAGCGCCGCCGACGCCACGTACTCGCGCGCGAGCTGAGCCATGTACCGGAAAGAATCGATGCCCTGCTCATGTGGGGCAGCTGGTTCCAGCCCTTCCGAGATACCTCCCCGCGGGTGCCCACATTCCACTACATCGACCAAAGCCGCTCGCTACATAACCTGCCGGGCGAGCGAGTGGGGCGATTCTCGAGGCGCAAGCGCTCGCATGAGCTACAGGCCAAGACCTATGAGGCGGCGGCTCGCGTGTTCTGCATGTCCGAGTGGGCGCGCGAGCAAACCCTGGAGTCCCACAAGCTCGACCCGCTCAAGGTCACCGCGGTCGGCTGGGGACCGTGCGCCGTCGATCTGTCCGGGGAGGATCTCGAGCACACGGCACGCAAGCCGCTGGTGCTCCACATCTCGAACGACTTCCATCGCAAGGGCATCGATTTTCTGCTCGCAACCGCCGAGCGGGTGTGCACTGCCGTTCCCGATGCGCACTTCGTCGTGATAGGCCGTGACGCCCGGGGCGCAAACCCGCCCCAGTCCTCGCGCCGAGTTTCATTTCTGGGTCGAATCAGCGACCGACAGGTCCTGAGCTCATACTTTCGACAGGCTTCCGTCTTCTTTCTGCCGCATCGGTTCGATAGGTCTCCGCACGTCCTGGTCGAGGCGATGAGTGCCGCGCTCCCCCTCGTCGCCTCTGAGCAAGGGGGCGCGATCGAGCTGATTCGAGACCAGGGGACGGGTTTTCTCCGTCGCGCGGGCGACGTGCCCGGCTACGCCGACGCTATCATCGAGATCCTGCGGGACCACGATCTGCGGCGGACGCTGGGGCGGCGGGCGCAGACCCTCGTCAGGACAAGATACAACTGGCCGGCGATTTCCAAGCAGATCGTGAGCGAGATTTCCGCACTCGTTGGCGTCACGTGAACGTGGCCCATGGGCAGAGCGTGACTGGGAGCGGCATGGTGGCGAACAAGAGCGCAGTTGAGGAACTCGTCTACGATGTCGGGGCGCACAACGGCGACGACACCGCGCACTACCTCGAGATGGGGTACCGGGTTGTCTCGGTTGAAGCAGACCCGATCCTCGCGGAGAAGCTACGGCGGCGGTTCGAGAAGGAGCTGAACGCCGGCCGCCTGACGGTCGCGAACATCGGGATCGCCGACTCCGAGGGAGCCCTGCCTTTTTACCTGTGCCCCGAGGCGACCGATTGGAATTCCTTCGACAAGGAGTGGGCCTCATCGAGAGGCATGGAAACCGTCGAGGTGAGCGTGCCTGCGAGGCGCTTCGGGTCACTCCTCGCCGAGTACGGAGTGCCGCTTTTTCTAAAGGTGGATATCGAGGGAAGCGACGCACTTTGCATCCGGGCATTGAGCGACGCCACCGCCCCGGAATATGTCTCGTTCGAGGCCGATGCGGACAGCTCCGAGCTGATCATCCACCTGTACTCGATCGGATATTCCCGGTTCGCGCTCGTGAATCAATACGACTTCACGAGTGTCTCCCTGCCCACGTTGGGGAGCTGGCCTCACGTGCTTTGGTCTGCGAAGCAGGCAGCAAGGCGCCTCGTGCGCACTCATCCCGCTCTGAAGCGAACGGTCTCGGCAATGAGACCACGGCTGAGGTGGAAGGGAAATGCCGAGGGCTTCCGCCCCGGAACATCCTCCGGGCCGTCGCCGATGGAGAGGACGACCGGCTGGCAGGATATTTGGACGTTCCTGCACACCTGGACGTGCGTAATCACCAGCGGAATGATCACCTCGGCGTGGTTCGACATCCACGCGACGCGCACGCTGTCGAGCCGGGAATGAACAGCGCTCCTGTGCCGCGACTGCTCTTGGTGCTGCCGGCGGTGCCGTGGCCCATCCGTCGAGATGGCATGTCGCTGCGATTTGCCCCGCTCGTCGATTACCTCGCCCGACGCTACGAACTGGACCTGTTGGTGCTCGCGCGGGAGGACGAACCCACCGAGCCGACGGGTTCGGTCAAGCTGTGCCGATCGGTCCGGGTCATTCAGGCGCAAGCAGTCCCGCTGCCCCGGCTGGCAAGGAAAATCAGAAGCGTCTGGTCGGGACTGGTGCCCTGGGGTCTACCGCTCGGTGCAGCGCGTCACAAGACGGCGCTGGAGCACGACATCAGCGATCTGCTGCAGAGCGAACGCTATTCGGCGGTCATCTGGGCCGCAGGCTTCTTCGATGCCGCACTGCGAGTACGCCGGCGCCACCCCGGCGTGCGCTTCGTCATGGACTGGGTCGACTCGCCCGCTCTGTCGATCTCTCGCTTGCGAACGACCCGACGCGACCTGCGGCTTCTCTCCCGCTATACAGCCTGGAAATGGCGGCGGCTCGAACGGCGCGTGAGGGATGTCTTCGATGCCTCGATCTACATCTCCCTCGTCGATGCCCGCACCGCTCGTGCCGACCCCGGAGTGCGAGCCCACGTCATTCCGAATGGCATTACGGTCCCGGACGCGCAGCTTGCGCAGCCGCGAGCGCCAGCGGCAAGCCCGGTCATCGGGTTCCTGGGTAACATGTCCTACGAGCCGAACATCTCCGCGGCGCTGCGCCTGGCCCGGCGCGTGTTTCCGCAGATCAAGGCGGTCATTCCCGACGCCCGGCTGCTCATCATCGGCCGCGATCCTCCGCCCGTCATCGCGGGCCTCGCGAACGCGTCGATCGAGGTGACGGGAGCCGTCGAGGACATCTGGTCGCATATCACGCGGGCAACGGTGTGCGTATTTCCGATGGTCGAGGGAGCGGGCTTGCAGAACAAGATCCTCGAGGCGATGTATGCGGAGGTGCCCGTGGTGACGACGGCTGCGGCCGCCTCGGGCGTCGGCGCCGTTCATGCGGAGCACCTGTTGATCGGGGAAACCGACGAGGACATCGTCGATCAGACGCTGCGACTACTGCGTGAGGAAAGCTACGCGCGAGGACTGGCCAGGCGTGCCAGGGAATTCGTAGTACGCGAGTTTGACTGGACGGCGATTCTGCCGCGCTACGAAGCCATCATTGCACCTGCCGCCGAGAACCGTCCGTTCGCGCAGCATGAGCGGCCCTCGCCAGGGTGAGCACCCGGCTCCAGGTGTACTCCTGATCGAGCGCTAGCGCCGACTGCCTGCCGGCTTCCCCCAGTGCGGCGAGTCTGTCCGGAGAGGCCCAGAGGCTTTCGATCGCCCGCCGCAATGCGGACGCATCGCCCGCGGGGGTGAGCAGACCGGTGCGGCCGTCTTCGATGTAGAACGCTGCGTCCGCGGTATCGGTCACCACGACTGGTTTTCCGAGAGCCATGGCGTTGAGGTACGACTGCTGGCCCGCAGTTCTCAACCCGTCCCGTTTCAGGGGAAAAACGACCAGACGCGCGCCCGCCATGCGCTCGCGGAATTCCTGGTGGGTCACGGGTCGAACGGTCACATTCGACGGCACCTCGAGCGATTCTGGTAACGTGAGATGCGTCGCGATGAATACCGGCACATCCAGCCCCCTCACGGCTTGCAGCAGAGTCTCGTAGTCGCGAAGACTGTCACCGCCGGAGAAGAGGTACTCGCCTTGCTTCAGGCCCGTGAGATCGAATCCGGCAAGGGTGTTGTGGAACTTGACTGCGGCAAACCTCTCACGGCGCAATCCAAAGGCGGCGCAATATCGATCGATCGTCGCGGGCGACCAGACGATCATCAAGTCCACGGGTGCCATCGCGGCGCGGATGTAGAGCCGCTTGACCGAGCGCAGTGCCACCCCGGCAGGCAGCGTGAACAGGGCATCGGCACGTACGATGGTCGGCCGGTGCGGGCCGAGCTGTCGAAGCATGCAGAAAAAATTCGCAGTGAGGCCGTGGACGTCCGTCAGAATGAGGATGTCCCGCGGTGTCACCTCGCCCAGCAGGGTCGCTGCGTTGCGGAGCGCGTTGACCACTCGCCAAGCGCTGCCCTGTACCTCATCGCAGAGCGTGAGGGGCCGTGTGGCCGAACGCCAGCTGGCGCTCTGTGGAATTGGCTCGTTGGTCAGGATTCGCGTCAAATCGGTTAACCGGCGGGAGCGGAGTCATCCCCGCTCGAGCCATAACCGGAGTACCCGTAGTAGTACCCGCCGCCCATGACGGCCGGCATTTGATTGAGGATGAACCCCTGAAATCTCTTTGGATCGATATGGGTCATTGCCTCGAGCACCGCGTGGCGCGGTGTTGCGGAGGCGCGCACGACGAGCACGATCTGTCCGGGAACGCGCACGAGCGAGTCCGTCTCGCTCGAGCCCAGCAGGGGGGAGGAATCGAACAGGACGATGCGTTTCGGGTTGCGGCTCGCCAGGCGCGCGGCAACCTGGATCATGCGCGTGCTCGCCAGAAGTTCGGTCGCGTTGTCGACGGGTCTTCCGGCCGGAAGGACGTCGAGGCCCTGGCCTTGCATGTCGGTGCGTATGATCAGCGATTCCGGATCCACCGACTCATCGAGAAGCGTGTCCATCAGACCAGGCTCGTTATGCACACCAAACACGTGGCTGACACGGGCGCGGGGCACGTCTGCGTCGACGAGCAAAACGGCGACGTCGCGTTCCCGGCCCATGCTGAGCGCTAGGTTCACGGTCGTGAACGTCTTGCCATCTCCGGGCAGCGCGCTCGTGACGAGAATCAGCCGCATTTCCGCCGTCGCACTCGGGGCAAATGCCTTCTCGATGAGCGGCCGCTTGATCCTGCGGTATTGGTCGGCAAATCTGCGGCGCTGCTCCTCCGTGGGCAGGTATCCCGCGGCACGCAGGCTGGCCACGTTCACCGCGAGGCGCTTGAGGGGCTGCTCCGGGACCGCCGAAACCTCGTGCACCAGGGAGACCTTCACCGAAGCGGTTGACACGGGCTTGCCTGGATGGCGCGCGGCCGTCTGCTCCACGGCGGCAGCGCGGGCGGAGGACTCCGCCCGCGCCCGCAACTTCTGCAGCGCGTTCTCGATGACGCTCACGCGCCCACCAGGTGTTTCAGAGTCGATGCGGTCAAGCGGAAGCCGGCGTGACTGAGCGTCACCGCGGCCGCGAACGCCAGACAAAGACACGCAAAGACAAGCGAGACTCCGACGGTATCGCGGCGCGCAGCCGATCTCATGCGCTCAGGGAAAGCGATGCCGACGGCACCCAGTACTCGCGCGTCGGTTTCCTGAGCCAAAGCACGGACCGAGGAGAATACGGGCCGCAGAAGATGCGCTGCATAGGCGACGCCGCAGCCCGCCGCGAGCGCAGCCGCAAAAGCCCCGGCTAGCAGGAGCACTCGGCGAGGCCAGACCGGTGCGAAATCGGCCGTGGGAGGTTGGACGATGTCGAAGCGTACGGAACCGGCGTTGTCGGCCCGCTCGCCGAGTCGCGCTTTCTCGTAATTCTCGAGCAGCGCCTTGTATTCCGCCGTATTCACGTCGTAGTCGCGGGTGAGCTGAGTGTACTCAGCCTCCACCTGCGGAGCCGTATCGAGCAGTCCGCGCAGCTGCACCGCTTTCTGGCGGTGTTGGGCCAGATCGGTGGTCAAGTCGGCGATCTCGATGTCCGTCTGATCGAGCTGCTGCTCGAGGCTCTGGTATACCGGATTGGCGCTGGCCCCGGTCATGGCGGCAGCGCCTGCATCCCCTTTCTTCAGGCTCTCGAGCTCGGCGGCGCGCCGTTGCTTCAGGTCGTTCAACGTTTGCAGCGCCGCGATCACATCCGGGTGTTTGTCGGTGTACCTGACTCGCAGCTCATCGAGCCGCTCCTGGGCCTGAGCGATGCGCGAGTTGATGTCGGTACCGGAAACGGCGCCGGCAGCGCCTGGTGCGGGCTCGGGAGCCGCGGTCGCCGCGATCGCCACATCGCCGTGAAGCTGCCCCACGATCACATCCCGCCGCGTCCTCGCCTTCTGGAGCTTGGTCTCGTCGTTGGCTATCGCCGCCATCTCCGCCTGCAATTCGGAGAAGTAGCCACCCTGCTCGGTTGGCATCAGTCCAATGTTGCGCTTCTTGAACTCCGCAAGGCGCTCCTCCGCCGCGCTCAGGCGCTTCTCGTAGTCCTCGACCTGTGTCTCGAGAAACCGCTGCGCACTTTCCGATCCGGCGCGCTTGCCACCGAGCGTCTCGTTGACGAGCTTATCGAGCAGGGTGTGCACCACGCGCAAGCTGCGCGCGCGATCACCATCCTCGTACGTGATCCTGTAGATGGTCCCCGCTGTCGCGCGGTCCTCCTCCTCGTGATCTCCGGCGGCGCTGCGCACGGTGATACCGATGCGTCCCCCGAACTGATCGAGGAGACTCTCCTCCTGCACCGGATTGGTCAACTTGGCCGGTACGACGCCATCCTGGCGGGCAATCTCGTCCAGTTGCGTGGCCGAAAGCAGCGACTGGCGGACATAATTCAGCTGTCCGTTCACGTCCTGCTCCGCGGCAAGGCCTTGCAATACGGGCTTCAGTGCCGTGCGCGTATCCACGAACACTTTGGCCTCGGCCTCGTACAGATCGGGCAGAGCAAACACGACGCTCCACCCTGCCAGAGCGACACCGAGCGCCGTAGCAAGCGCGAGCCACCGGAAGCGCCAGGCGCCCCGGATCTCCTCCAGCACCTCACCGACGAGCATCAGCACGACGGGACTTCCTCAGGAGGGCGCATGCTCGGGGCGGTTCGCAGGTTACGCGAGCTGTTCTTGTACTTGTGGCTCATCTTCGAAGTGTTCACGAGTGCGCCGAGCCCGGTATAAAACCCGCCGCGAAGAAATCCGTTCCCAGAGTCCGCAGGAACATTCCAAGACTACCACGAGCCGACGCGCACGAGGACTCGCACGGCGCCCTGAACGCGAACAAGAGCGAGTACGGCGGACGACCGAACGCGCGTATACCGTACCAGAGTTGCTCGTAGAAGGGTGTCGCGAACGTCCGCCCACCTATGTCATATACCGACCAGATCAAGGAGCGCCGCCCCAGGCGGTCCGCGACCTCCCATTCGCGGTACGAGCGTCCGTCGAAGCTTGCGACGCGCGCGCGCAGCATGACGAGTCCGCCCTGGCCGAGCAGCGAGTTGCCATAGTTCACGAGTTCGCGCCCCTGCTCCTGCCTCGGATAGCCGATGGCGACGACCTCGATGGCGCGCTCGTGCGCCGGATCCTCGTACCGCAGGTGCCACTCGGAGTGTGGACCGACGAAGCTTGGCCGCCATTGCGCATCCGTCGCGAGCGTCGGGCCTCGCCATACGGCGTTCGCCGGGAGGGCCGCCACCCGAGCGAGGCTGGCATGCGCCGGCATCAGCGCCGCAGCCGCGTAGACCGCTGCGGGGATGAACACCAAGGCGGTGGCAACGGCTGGGAGGCTCCGCGCAAGTCGCCCTGGCGCCGGCGTGATGCGGTCCTCCGTCGGTTGCATCCGCGGTAGGGCCGGCGGCGCCGCGCGGGGCGCGAGCCACACGAAAGCGATCAGCACTGCGGCAAAAAGCACCCACCCGAAGAGCACGTGGTCGCGCGTGGCCCACACATGACGCATGCCTGTCGAGTAGCCTATGGCGATGATGATCATCGCCCGAGCCCAGTTGCTCGCAATGGCGGCCACCCCCATCGCCAGAAGGAACGCTGCGCGGCGCGCGAACGACCCGCCTTCCAGCTCCCCGATCAGTGCCGCAACTGCAAGTCCCACGACCAGGAAATGGATGCCGCTGCAGGCGGAGGTAATCTCGAATGTGTAGCCGCGCGGCAGACTCACGACGTACCCTGACAGGCGCACGGGGATGCCGAACACGGGCAGGAGCAGGCCGATCGCCCGGGCGGTGAGATCCTGCAGGGGCGGCGCCAGGTATCCCCAGCCCGGCATCGCAAAGCAGAGATAGCCGACCGGGACTGCCGCGAGCCGCGCCGCCCGCAGCCCGACCGCCGCGACGAGAGTCGCGAGGACGAGCGCCGGCAGCAGCAGGAGCTGCAGGCTCTGGATCCCGGCACGCCAGAAGATCAGGGAGCCGGCGCTACAGACCAAGACGGCCGGAATTGCCCAGAGCGATGGCCTCAGGGGCGCCTCTGCGAGCGGGCGGCGCAGGCGACACAGCAACCACAGCGACAGGAACATCACGAGCAGCCCGTAATGCATGTCGAGGGTCGGGTCGGTCCAATACGCCCACAGAGCGCTCGTGCTCGGCCAATAGACCGCTGCGGTGACGAGCACCGTCGCGATGACGATGAGGAAGTTGCTCACCGTTAGGGGCGGCATCGCCCTGAACGGCACCATCACTCTTGACGGCGGCATATCCCTCGCACGCTTCTCGTTGTTCGTGGCGGTGACTGGGGCGGGGGAAGCCTTGTACGCGGCCGGCCCCGTCTCGATCGCAGTCCTGCGCCATAGTAAGCGACGGTCCGTCGGCTTCGGCCGGACGGCGTCCGAGACTGTGATGCGGTGCACGTCGGAGTATTTGACACCTGGCGGCGGATGGCCGGTGGCCGCGAAAGTCGCGCGGAAGCGTGCTTCGGTTGCGGCGATCTCCGGTGCGAGCGTCGTCTGGGACGCGCTCACGGGCGCGATCCGAGCGCACGACGGTGTCGAATTCCCTTACGCTGCAGAGCAGCGAGCCGCCGCGAAAGTGAGGATTCCGTTTTAAAGTCAGGGTATTGCGTGCCGTGGCGCAGCACTTGCATTCCAGAGCCTTGCGCTCCGGATCAACTCTAGCGCGGATGGACTTATGAATCAGCCTTTGCGGTACCTCGGAATGGCCGTCGTCGCCGGTGCGGTCCTGGCGCTCAGTGCTCCCGCATTCGCGGGAGTGACCTGCTCGATCATTCCATCGATGTGTCCGCCGAGCACCAATCCCGACCAGCACCACTCGGTACCCGAGCCCGGGACGCTCGGATTGCTCGCCGTGGGCGCCGCCGCCGGAGTTGCCCGGCTGCGGCGCAAGCGCAACAAGAAGCCCTGAACCGCGCGCGGCTGACCGCCGCGCCGAAACCGACCCGAGTACGGGTCACTGCACCTGAGTACTCACCACGTTCGAGAGAGTACTCTGCGTGCCGTCGCTGGCAGTTGCGACAATGCCGAAATACCACGTGCCGGGCGTGAGGTTCTGAACCGTGTAGCTCGTCGTGGTGGGGCTGTCGATGTTCACCACCTCGCTCAGACTCGCCGCACTCGTGCCGTATTGAATCGTGTAGCCCGTGAGATCCGTGAGCGCCGTTCCATTGGTGTTGGTTGTCGGCTCGGTCCAGTTGAGCGTCACTGCGACCGAGCCAGCCGAAGAGCTCGACTCGGAGTCCGAGGAACTCGAGCTGGAGGTCAGCGCTTGAACCTCCGAAGCGCCACTACTCGCGGAGTCCCCGCTGCCTCCGCAGCCCACCGCCGTGACCACCATCAGTACGCAAAGCAAAAGACTGCAGGCATGCAAGATGCCGCCGCAAGCGTGGCGTGCCATCGATCCTCCATAGACCAAGAACCAGAACCGCGAGTGCAAAGCACCCAGCTGCGAGATGCGCAGTGCCGAGGAAAGACAGGGGAGGACGACGGGTCGGACAGCTGTCCGAGCGACCCACCGGCAACCCCGCTATCTCAAGCTGCCCACTCGAGACCGGAGGCTTTGCGTCCCCGCCTCGCAGCGGGTTTGCCTCGTGCAACGCAAGTCTTATAGCGCCGAAACGGCGCTATCAATAAGACTTTGCTTCACGTTTTGCAACTCGTCGCCATGACACGACACGCCCACGTCTCTCGCGCGTGCGTCGTGGCCACGTCCTGACGCAGGGCAACAAGCATCGCGTGCGGAGCGTGCGGCACGCTCACTGAACCGTCGTACTCACGACGTTGGAGAGAGAGCTCTGCGTCCCGTCGCTCGCATTTGCCGTGATGGCAAAGTACCAAGTACCGGCTGCGAGGTTCGCCACCGTGAAGGTCGTTGTCGTCGGGCTGTCGATCGTATCCACCTCGTTGAGCGCGGACGCGCTGGTGCCGTACTCGACCGTGTAGCCCTGCAGGTCCGTGAGCGGAGTCCCATTGGTGTTGGTCGTCGGCTCCGTCCAGTTGAGCGTCACGGAGCCAATCGGCGCAGCAGAACTCGAGCTCGACGAGGAAGAGCTGGAGGTCGATGACGAACTGGAGCTCGAGTGAGAGCTCGAAGAGGAGGAAGAGTGGGAGCTCGAGGAGGAGCTCGATGAGCTCGAACTGGAAAAACCGGAACTCGAGCTCGATGAGGATGAGGAACTCGACTGGGAATCGGAGGAGCTCGAATCTTGGGACGAGCTCGAAGCTTGGGACGAGCTCGAATCATCGGACGAGCTGGAATCTGACGTGGCGGCCGCAGCCGCAGTCGCATCGCCGGTGGAATCGGTACTGGTACCGCCCGAGCAGCCCACGGCCGTGACGACCATGAGCACGCAAAGCAGAACACCCCCGGCATTCAACATGCCGCCGCAAGCGTGGCGTGCCATCTCTCCTCCTCCAACCGATCTGCGACCGTTCAAATGCAAAGCGCCGGATGCCGCGCTGCTCGAACCTGAGGAAAGACGGGTGTGACGACGAGCTTGCTACTCGCTTCCGAGTGGCCCCGTCGGCAACCCCGCTATCTCAAGGCCTGAAGCTCGAGACCGGAGGCTTTGCGTCCCCGCTTCGCAGCGGGTTTGCCTCAATGCAACGCAAGTCTTATCGCGCCGAAACGCGTACATGAATAAGGCCTGGCGGCGCGTTCTGCAACTCGTCGCCGTGGTGCGACAGCCCGCGTGCCTTCGTGAACGTTTTGTGTCGCCGAGTCCCGACGCATGCAGCGAAAGGAGTTGCGTCGACCACGTCTTTGTGCCTCGTGCGAGC
>Ga0335074_10002209_pt1 | contig 26517 bp, 24 predicted proteins | sample Lox_Sample_23_FD_206715 | JGI IMG/M metagenome (GOLD analysis project Ga0335074, IMG submission 206715) | Soil microbial communities from Loxahatchee National Wildlife Refuge, Florida, United States - Lox_Sample_2.3 | ecosystem: Environmental > Terrestrial > Soil > Wetlands | place: USA...
TTTTCGCCGTACGATTCAGCCCGTGGCCAAGACGACGGGGAATCGCGCATCTGACCAACATCCAGGCCCGGCCGGGAAGGCCACGAGGCACCCGGCCCGGTTGTTGGCCAGGCTCCTGGTCGACATCACCCCAGCGCGGGAATCGGTGGCCTTCCGCCGCCTCCTGATCGGCGGCGCCCTGTCCGGCATCGGCGGCCAGATGACGAACTACGCGGTGCTCCTCCAGGTGTACGAGCTGACCAGGAGCTCGCTCAACGTCGGGATCCTCGAGCTGGCCAACGGCCTGCCGATGATCGTCGCCGCTCTGCTGAGCGGCCCCCTGGCGGATGCCGTCGACCGGCGAAAGATCGTGCTCATCACCTACCTCATCCAGACGGCGGTCTCGGCGACGCTGGCCGCCCAGGCGTTCGCGGGCCTGGACCAGGTCTGGCTGCTCTACGTTCTCGTGGGCGTGCAAGGGGCGGTGGCCGGCGTGGCTTCGCCGGCCCGCCGGACATTTATGCCCAGCCTGCTGAGCCGAGAGCAGCTGTCCGCCGGGGCCGCGCTGCAGACCCTCGTCATGCACGGCAGCGTCCTGGTCGGCCCGACTCTCGCGGGCGTCATCACCGCGGCGTTCGGCCTGAAGCTCTGCTATCTCCTGGACGCGGTCAGCTTCACGTTCTCCCTCTACGCGGCGGCGCGGCTGCCGAGGATGCGGGCAGCGGGCCATGAGGCCCGGCCGGGCCTGCGCTCTATCGGCGAGGGCCTGCGGTTCATCGTCAGCCGGCGAATGGTTCTCGGCGTGCTCCTGGCCGACATGAGCGCCACTCTGCTCGGCATGCCCATCGCCCTGTTCCCGGCCATCAACGCCGAGCGTTTCGGCGGGCACGCGCAAACCCTCGGGCTGATGATCAGCGCCGTGGCGGCCGGCGGCCTGCTCGGCTCAGCCCTGTCCGGCCCGGCCAGCCGGATCCGGCGCCAGGGCCTCGGCATGCTCGTGGCCGGGGCCGCCTGGGGCGCCGGCCTGGCCGCCTTCGGCTGGTCCGGCGCGTTCTGGCTGGCCTGCCTCAGCCTGGCCTTCGCCGGTGCCGCCGATGTCACCTCGGTCGTGCTGCGCACCGCCCTGGTCCAGGGCCTGACCCCGGACCACCTGCGCGGCCGGGTCTTCGCGGTCGACTTCGCCGTGGGTGCTGGCGCCCCCGCGCTCGGCAACTTCCGGGCGGGCGCCGTGGCCTCGCTCACCTCGCCCACCACCAGCGCGATCAGCGGCGGGCTGTCCGTGGTGGCCGGCGCCGCGCTGATCGGCGTGGCCATCCCCGCCCTGCTCACCTACCGGACCGCGCCGGACCCGGCGCCGGACAGCCCGGCGCCGGTCCTGGCCGAGTAGCACCTGTGAATTCCGCCATAGTTCAGCAGCCGTCGGGTTACCGGCGAACCCCGGTCTGCCTTTGCGGCCTACCTTCGCAGGATGTTTTCTCGTCGCCAGTTCCTGCTGATCTCGGCCGCTTCGTCCGGCCTCGCCATCACCGGCACCGACCTGCTCAACCAGGCCGTCGCCAACGCCTCTCCCGCCATTCGTCCCCACGGCTCGCAGGGCATCCACCACATCGTCATCCTGATGATGGAGAATCGCTCGTTCGACCATTTCCTCAGCTGGCTGCCCGGTGCCGACGGGCGCAACGACCTGACGTTCGAGTCGATCGTCGACGGCAACACCTACCCGAACTACCCGCTCGCCCCGGACTTCCAGGGCTGCGGGTACAGCGACCCGGACCACAGCTGGGAGGGCTGGCTCGTCGAGTACAACTACGGCAAGCTGGACGGCTTCCTGTGGCGGCCGGGGGAGGTGCTGACGGGCGTGACCCCCGCCGCGGCGAACACGTTCCCGATCGGCTACTACACCAATCTCAACCCCGACGGGTCCCGCAAGGCCCTGCCCGACCTGCCGGTTACCGGCGCGCTCGCCGAGAATTACACGACGCTGGACCGCTACTTCTGCGCGATCGCCGCCGAGACCTACCCGAACCGCTTCTATCAGCACGCGGGCCAGACCGACCGGGACCACAACTCGTTCGACCCGTCCACGCTGCCGACCATCTGGGATCAGCTGTCCCCGATCCCGAACTCCAGCGGCATCCCCACCGGCGGCTATTACTACCAGGACGCGCCATTCCTCGCCCTGTGGGCCGACCCGGCGATCGAGCCCGGCGCGACGTTCAAATACCAGGCGTTCATGCACCCCTTCTCGGACGCCAACGCCACCACGGCCGCGCTCTCCTCCGGCACGTCGTTCGTTGACGCCTGCCAGAAAGGCACGCTGCCGAACGTGTGCTACATCGACCCCGCGTTCTACAACGAGACGACCGGGACGTCCGGGGACGATCACCCCCAGGGGGACATCCGGCTCGGCGAGCGGTTCATCGCCGACGCCTACCACGCCCTCGCCGACAACGGGTACCTCGACGACACGGTCTTCATCGTGACCTTCGACGAGTGGGGCGGTTTCTACGACCACGTGCCACCGCCGCAGGTCATCGACGACACCAACCCCGCCGGCGTCAACCACTCCGGCGACGGCACCACGCCCACCGACGGCCGGCTGTATCCCAACTACAAGCAGCTCGGCTTCCGGGTGCCGAGCATCGTCGTCACGAACCTGGCCTGGCCGCACCGGGTGGTGCACCAGGGCCCGTTCGAGCACTGCTCCAGCCTGGCGCTGATCGAGTCCACCTTCGGCCTGACCCCGCTGACCGCGCGCGACCGGTTCGCGCTGAACCTCCGGCAGATCCTGCTCCCGTTCCCGGTGCCCGCCCGCCAAGCGGTGCAGCCGTCGTGCATTCCGACCAGTTCGGACGTGATCGGCCCGGCGATCAGCCCGCCGTCGGAGTCGCTGCTGCAGGTGCTCGAGGGCACCGCGTCCTACGACCCCGCCGACATCTGCTCGGGCAGCAGCGTCCAATCCGTATCCCCGCCGCCGGTGAACCATCCGGCGCGGCCTCAGTCCTTCGGCGGAGACCCCAGCATGACCGGGACCTCCGGCATGGACGACCTACTCCGGAACTACCGCGGGAAAGGCCTCTAGCGGGGCCGGTGCTTGGTGCTCGCCCGGGCCGGCGGCCTGGGCGAGCAGCTTGCAGCTGGCGACGGTGCGTGAGAATTTTCGTCGCCGCGCGCTGAACAGTTCCGCTCTCGGGCGCGTATAACGCCGTGATGTCCCGGTGCTCTCGTCCTCGCGGGGCACGGCCAAGACGAGTGGGAGGCTGACATGCGCCGATCGGTTAAGACACTGCTGGTGTGCGGAGCGCTGATCGCGGGCGGGCTGGGCGCGGCCGCGCCCGCTGGCGCCAGTGTGACCGGATCTACGACTGACGGCTGTAGCGCCACAGTAAGCAACATTACTCAGGAAACGCTTGGCGGTAAGGCTGTCGTAACCTTCACCGGCCAGATCGAATGTAATTCTCCCGCTACGCAGATTTATCTTCAGACGGCCCTGCATAATTGCGGGAGCGTGCAGCCGGAAGCGAGCCACGACTTTCTTGTGGCCAACTGCACTACGAAGACGAATGCTGAGACGTTCACCCCTGAGGAGTCCGGGGTGACGTATACGATCTCCGACGAGGCAGCAGCCACTGATGCTTATTATGCCCCGGTACTGGGCTTCGTCATCGGTGGTACGACCGTTGGCGGTGTCCCCACCGGTGGTACCGCTAGCGGCACGATCTATGGCATGCCAGCGCACTGCAGTAACGGCTCGTGCACGAATGTGACCTACGCACGCTGACCGAACCGGTCAGCGTCAGCTATCGCGAGTCAGCCCGAGCCGGTAGCCCCCGCCCAGGACGGTCTGGATGATCCGGGGGCTGCCGGGGGCTTCCTCGATCTTGCGCCGCAGGTTTTTCACGTGCGAGTCGACGGTCCGCTCGTAGCCTTCGAACTCGTACCCGCGCACCCGGTTGATCAGCTCGAATCGTGAGTACACCCGGCCGGGCACGGTGGCCAGCGCCACCAGAATCCCCCATTCGGTCGCTGTCAGCTCAACGGCCTCCCCGTGCACGATCACACGGCGCCGCGGTTCGTCGATGATCACGAGCCCGCTGCCATAGCTGGCCACCCCGTGCTCGCGGGCCGGGCCGCCGCGGCGCAGGATCGCCTGCACGCGCAGCACCAGTTCCCGCGGGCTGAACGGCTTGGTGACGTAGTCGTCGGCACCGAGTTCCAGGCCGCGGATCCGGTCCTCCTCGGCGCTCTTGGCGGTCAGCATCAAGATCGGGACCGGACCGGCCGAGCGCAGCTCACGAGCGACCGTCTCGCCAGGCACGTTTGGCAGTCCCAGGTCCAGCACGACCAGGTCGGGGGATGCCGTGGCCGCCAGCGTGATTGCCTCGGCCCCGGATTCGGTGGACAGCACCGTGAATCCAGCCCGCTCCAGGTAGGAGCGAACCAGGTCCCGCAGCTTCCGCTCGTCCTCCACCAGTAACACGGTGGCCGCCACTGCACCCACCTCCCTCCCGCCCGCTCGGCCGATGGGTGGCCGCGGGTCGCGCGCAGGCTCCATGATGCGCGCGCAACAGTGCGCTCGCCAGGTGGCGGGGCTGGTTGGGAAATGTGGCTGGGCTGCAGGGCCTGCGACAGAGCCAGCTGCAGGGCTAGCTCAGCTGTGGGTCCGGAACACTCGCATGAGCCTTCCGGTGATAAGCGCGATCGCGCCGGGCCGGTCCTGCCGGTCGGCGTTTTCCCGCGATGCTTGGGGCTCCTGGCCACCGTTCTGGCGGCCGCGCCGCGGCTTTGCTGACATGCGATCATGTGAATGGCCGGACGGGTTCGGCAGGTGCTGATAGACCATGTGTCCTCCTGGTCCTAATGTCTTTTTGCGCGAGTGCCCGCGACTTCGCGGCGAGTCCACAGGACCTGGTTGGCGGAAATGTGCAGGCGATATGGAGATGGCGTGTAGATAGCGCTACCGGGCGACGCCGGGTGCCAGCGGCAGGGTCAGCGTGAACTGTGACCCGATCCCGAGCTCGCTGGCCAGCTCGATGGTTCCCTGATGCGCGCGGGTCAGCTCGGCGGCAACGGCCAGGCCGATACCACTCCCGGCGATCTGGGTGGCCTGGGCACCGCGCCACAACCGGTCGAAGACGTGCGGCTGGTCGTCCGGGCTGATCCCGGGGCCGGTGTCGCGGACTTCGAGCCGGGCCTGGCCGTCGACCTGGGACAGGAACATCTCGATCCGGCCGTCGGCTGGCGTGAATTTGAGGGCGTTGCTGAGCAGGTTGCCGATGACTTGATGCAGGCGGCCTGGGTCGGCCAGGACCGGTGCCGGCTCAAGCTCGCGCTGGAAGTTGATCCTGGCGGCAGCGAAGCTGGTTTCCCAGTCCTCGGCCGCGGCCGCGGCTATCTGAGCGAGGTCGCATGGCCGCAGGCTGAGTTGCAGCGCGGCTGCCTCGGCGGCGGCCAGCGTCTGCAGGTCCTCCACCATCCGGCCCAGCCGCAGCACCTCTTCGTGCAGCGAGGCAGTCTGCTCGGGGGTGTGGGCCAGGACGCCGTCAAGCAGCGCCTCGGTGTTGGCCTGCAGCACCGCCACCGGGGTCCGCAGCTCGTGGGCGAGGTCGGCAGCCAGGTCTCGCCGCAGCTGTTCCTGGGCAGCCAGGGTGTCTGCCATCTGATCGAAGGTGACGGCCAGCTCACGCAGTTCGGCCGGGGCGCCCGGAACGTCACCGACCCTCGCCTGCCGATCCCCGCTGCCCATCGCCCGGGCCGACTCGATCAGGCGGATGACCGGCCGGGTGATCCGCCGGGAGACGGCCAGCGCCACCAGCAACGCCAGCACCGCGGCCAGCCCGGCAGCACCTATGTCGGCACGGATCAGCGAGACGCGCAGATTGTTCGCCGAGGCGCCCACTCCCTGCCCGGTGAACCGGACCAGCAAGGTGCCGATGCGACGGCCGTGGAGGAACAGCGGCCGGCGGTCGAGCCCGGCGGTACCGCCCGAGGCGGGCAGGGTTGAGGTGACCAGCTTGCCGTGTGCGTCGAAGATCGCGGCCTGCGCGCCGTCGCTGGCCGCCAGGTCCAGCGCGGGGCTGAGGTAGACGTCGTTCCAGCCAGGCTGGCCGGTGTTGTAGGTCGAGATCGCGTCGGCCGCCAGCGACCTGATCAGGTCGTCACGGCGCTGCTGCACCAGGACGGCGATGTCCTTGTCGGTGAACAGCACGGCCAGGACGGCGACCAGCGCCACGGCCAGGACCGCAACCGCGACGAAGGCCAGCGCGAGCCGCAATCCCACCGGCCGCTGGCCCCGGCTGGGCACCTGGCCCGCTCCCGCATCGGCGAGCCGGCCGGCGTCGGCCCTGGCCCGCAGGCCTCCCCGGCCAGCCCCCCTGCTACCGCCGCGAGTGTTGCCTTCACCATGCATGGCCAGCACCCACCTCTCGGGCCGCGACTACCCAGCATTCTGACCGGCAGGTTCCAGCCAGGCCAGCCCACGGCAATGGCGGCAGAGGCGGCGGTCAGCGGGCGGATTCCCGGTCGGCTGGGCCATCGGCCGGCCGTTCGGCCCGGCGCCGGCGGCCGCCAGGCCGGGCCCCCTGGCCGGGCGGTCCGGGACGGCGTTCGCGGCGGACACCGCGGGCCGCCGCCAGCCTCCAGCCGATCACGGCCAGGCCAGCGGCAAATACCAGCCAGGGCACCGCTACGACCAGATCGTCGGCACTCATGTACCAGGGGCTGCCAGCTCGCGGGGGCTCAGCCCATGGTGGCGGAACATCCAGCCACGCAGGCCGTGCCCGGCTGCCAGTTCCAGCGGCGAGGGCGGGACAGCCACCACGGGGCAACGCGCGTGGGCCAGGCAGTACCGGCTGACCTTGCCGCCGGTCAGGCGGGCCGCGGTGCCGCGCCGGCCGGTCCCGATGACCAGCACGTCGCCGGCCCGGCTAGCTGCGTGGACCAGGACCCGGCCCGCTTCACCCCGGATCACCAGCGGTTCCATGGGCACATCTAAGGGCACGCAGCCCAGCGCCGTATTCGCCGCATCCCACAGGCGCTCCCAGGCGGCGTATTCCCACACTTGACGCAGGTACTGTGATCCGCTCTGCCGGTCGGCGATCTCACCGCCCGGCGGCATCCAGGTGTGCAGGGGGATGAGGGCGGCGCCGTGGCCACGGGCCAGGGTCGCCGCGTACCGCAGTGCGGGCAAGTTGCGCGGCGACCCGCTCACGCCCGCAATGACATGCGAGATAGCCGACATGTGCATCTCCTACGCGGACCGGTATCCCGCAGAGCTAAGCGCAGGGGCATGGTCACGACGCGTACCCGGTGTGGAGACCAGATGGAGGCTGCCCGCCCGGCCGCTTACGGGGTCGGCGCGAGCAGCGGGTCCAGGTGCCCGGTGTCCCGTAGCCCGGCCAGGTCGGGGTCACGCCGGGCGTTGGCGCGCAGATCCAGGTTCAGCGCGAGAGCTTCTTTCAGCATCTGGACAGCGTCCTCGGCTGCGCCCACTTGTGCCTGGGCGCAGGCCAGGCTGTAGGCGGCCATGCCGAGCGCTGGACCGGGCGCGCGCAGGTATCTCGCTGTGGCCAGGGCGTTCTGGTGGAGGGCGAGGCAGCGGGCGGGCTGACCGTGGGCGAGGTAGTAGTCGCCGACGTGACCCGTGGGGTGCCAGAATCCGCGGACCACGACCTGCAGCCAGAGTTGGCGCCCGCGCAGCCACGCGTGGCGAGAGCTGTCGCTGAGGTCTTCGTCGGACACTGCGCGCAGCCCGTCAATCAGCCCGGTGACCGACTGCCGGGCCGCCATGAGCGCTTCGGGCGCGGTCACGGCGCGGTAGCGCTGGTAGGTCTGCGGCGACCGGTGGTCGATCTCGGCGAACTCGGGCGGCGTCTGACCGTGGTCCACCGCCTGCAGGCGGATGACCTGCTGCTGCCGGAACTCGGCGTTGTGGGCCACGACTGGCGGCGCTGTCCAGCAGTCCGGGCTGCCCGTCTCCACGTCAGTAACGCCGGCCAGGAGCATTTCTTCCTCGGTGGCGGCCAGTCCGATCAGGGCGTTGATGGCCACGCGGAGCTGACGAGTCGTCATGGCTATGCGTTCTCCTCGTGGTCTTGTGATTCACAGGCACCGGCCGCGTCATCGTCGGGGGACGGCTTGCGGGCGGTGAACTTCAGCACCTCGTCCACGGTGATGGTGACGGTGCTGAAGCCAAGGGTGCGCAGCCAGACCAGGAGCGTGGCGGGCTCGACCGGGTTGTAGGTGTCGCCGGCATGGAAGTGGTGCAGGCCGTCGCTGGCCAGGCTGTCGGAGCCGAGGAGTGTCCCGCCTGGCCGCAGCACCCGCAGCGCCTCGGCGAGGATCCGGTACTGCGCCGCTGCCGTCGGCACGTGATGCAGCATCGTGAACGAGCCCACCGAGTCGAACGACTCATCGCCATAGGGCAGCTGGGTCGCATCCCCGGTATCAATGGTGACGTTGCCGTGGGGGCAAAGGGCGGCCAGCCGGGCGGCCGCGGCCGGGTCGGCTTCCAGCGCGGTCAGGCTCGCGACGCGCTGGCTGAGCCAGGTGGTGGCCGCACCCGGGCCCGGGCCGATCTCCAGCATGTCCTGGCCGAGCCTGATCCCGGCTGTCACGACCGGCAGGATCTCGGACTGCAGGTAGGCGGCCCAGTCCGGGCTGCTGCACAACTTCTCGTGGTCGGGGTTCATGAACGCGACGCTACGAGCCGGGCGGCCTGGCGCCAACGGCGTAGAATGACAAGCCATGTCGCAGAACGGACAATGCGACGACCCGTGGCAGCATGCACCCGGCTCGGTGATCGCCGCCACCTTCCCGATGCCGCCCGGCGTGGTATTCAACTGGCACGCCCACGACGACCACCAGCTCGCCTGGGCCGCTAGCGGCGTGCTCACCGTGCGGACCGAAGCGACGGACTGGGTACTGCCGCCGACCCGGGCACTATGGATTCCGGCCGGGCTCAAGCACGAAACCCTGGCCGCCGGGTCGGCCACCATGCGCTCGCTGTACCTGCGCCCCGACCGCTCTCCGGCCAGCTGGCCCGAGCCGGTGCCAGTGCTGGTGACTCCCCTGCTGGCCGAGCTCATCGGCTACCTGGGCAACGGCCCGGCGGAAACTGGACCACGGGCCCGGGCCGAGGCGCTGCTCGGCGACTTGCTGCAGCCAGTCCCGATGACCGCTATCGCGGTCCGGATGCCCGGTGACGAACGCGCCGCGCAGGTGGCGGCGGGGCTGCTCGCCGACCCCGCGGACGGGCGAACCCTGGCCGAATGGGGCCGGCAGGTCGGCGCCAGCGGGCGGACCCTGGCCCGGGCGTTCCTCGACGGGACCGGAATCACCTTCGGCCGGTGGCGCCGCCTGGCCCGGCTGCAGGCCGCACTGCCCCAGCTAGCCACCGGACTGGCGGTCGGGACCGTCGCCCGGCACGTCGGCTACCAGACACCCAGCGCCTTCGTCGCCGCGTTCCGCCAGGAAACCGGTCTCACCCCAGCGGCCTACTTCCGGGCCCAGGCCGCCAGGTAACAGGCACGGTGATCTGGCCATTCCCCAGCGCGCCAGGCTCCCCAGGCCTACGCTGAAAAACAGGCGGGCTCTCGGCGAGTTGGGGCGATGCCATGCCAGATGACAGCATCCAAGCGGATGACGACACGCGCAGGCTCCGGGCCAGGTTCCCCCGGTGGGGCATTCTGTTTGATCCGATGGAAAGCGTGTGGATCGCGGTGCGCGGCAAGCGAACGCTTCTAGCGGCCAGCAGCCCCGAGAAGCTAACCGAGCAGGTGGAGGCCGCGGGCCGGGGCGAAGTCGGCCCGGATGAGGGCGACAAGACCCAGACCTGGCGTGCCGTCCGCCAGCACGGACGAGGCTAGCGTGCTGTCCGGTCGACAGCAAGCCAGTGGCAGCACTGATCAACATCGATGACCTCGCCGACCTCGAGGATCGCGCGGCGCTGGCGGCGCACCTGGAGGACAAGGCCGCTGGGCGAGGCGGGACAAGCCTTCATGATCTGGATGCGGCGCTCGATCAGATCGACGCCGACATCATGTCGTGAGCCTGACCGTCGTCGATGATGCGGCGGCAACGATCTAGGTCGCCCGTCGCCGGACCAGCCAGACCGCCGAGGCGCCGAGGAGCACGGACAGCACCAGCAGCCATGCACCCTCGATCCACTGGAACGGCCAGAACCAGGTGCCGGGCTGGTAGCTCGCCACCAGGCTGAAGCCATGCGCCAGCAGGTAGTGAACGGGGTCGAAGGGCTGCGGAGTGGACGGGCCAGGCGAAAAGACTCCCGAGCTCACGACGCGCACATCGACCGGCCGAAGGGCCCTGCTCAGAGCGGACAGGCCGGCGGGCTGGCCGTGCAGTGTCCACCACTGGCTGACGACCTGAGCGGGCGGCCCGATGTTCGGGTTCGTGGTCTTGAGCGCCGCCCGGTAGTGCGGGCGAAGGAACAGTGCCGTCGCGAACGCAAGTCCCGACCACGCGGCTAGCGTGGCAAACATCGCGGGCAGCACCCGGCGGATCAGCACGCCCGCGAGCGCGCCGATGGCGAATGCGGCGAGCGTCCAGGCGGCGAACGCGATGCCCCGCAGGTCGAAGAAGGTCGGGGCCAGCGAGCTGTAACCGTAGCCATTCATGCCGAGGAGCGGTCCGTAGGCCCACGAGAACACCATGCTGAACGCTTCAGCCGCGACCGTCACCACCACGGCAAGCGACACGAGTTTCGCCGTCGCCCACCGGGTGCGGCCGAAGCCCTGGGTGAACACATAGCGGAACGTGCCGCTCTCGAACACGCCCGCCAGCAACGGCGCCCCGGCGAACGCGCCGATCAGCGCCGGGACCGCCTGGAGCAGAGCCGCGACGATTCCCGCAGTGGCGGAGTAGTCGCCGGAGAAGTTGTTCAGTACCTGCTGACAGGCTCCCGAGCTGGCCGGCCGGCACGCGGTGGCCGCGGCGTACGCGTGGTGGAGCTGGACGCCTTCGACGACCACAATCAGTGCCGCCGCGGCGAACAGCGCGAGCACACCCGCGATCGCGAGCCGGTGCTGGCGCCAGATCACCCACGCCATCCGCCGCCACGGAACCCGATGTGAGTGGACCTCCTCCCGGCCAGGCACGGAAGACGTTGCCACGGTCGTCACTTCGTTCGCTCCTTCGCGTCGAGGGAATGTGCGCGCGCTGGGCCGGGCAACGCCGCGGCGCCCGGCTCGCGCAGGTAGGCAAGGGTCAGCTCCTCGAGGGTGAGGGAATGTGCCTCCCATCCGGGCGGCATCGGCGCGGAGGTGGCATAACCGCGGACGAGCACCTCGGCGAGTGGGGCGGCATAGCTGGCGTGCACGACATCCCAGTGGTGCACATACCGTTCGGACTCCGCTGCCGGGCCAGTGAGCACGCGATGGGTGGCGAGAAGATCGTTCACCTCCCCTGCGACCTGAACGCGCCCGCGTGAGACGAGCACGAGGTAGTCGGCGACCCGCTCGAGTTCCGCGAGGACGTGGGACGACAGCACCACCGAAACACCGTCGTCCGCGACCGCCGTCATCACCGTTGCCATGAAGTCATGCCGGGCGAGGGGATCGAGCATCGCCATCGGCTCGTCGAGCACGAGCAGCTGCGGCCGCCGCGCCAGCGCCAGCGTCAGAGCGAGCTGGGCCTGCTGACCACCGGACATCTTCCCCGCCTTCTGCTGCAGGCGGATGCCGAGCTCGCTGAGGCGATGCTCGGCGTATTGCTGGTCGAAATGCAGATTGAGGTTGCGGGTCATGTGGATCAGGTCGGCCGCGGAGAGGTTCTTGAACAGCGGCGTGTCCTGCGCCACGAACGCGATCCCGTCGAGGGCCGGCAGGGAACCGGCGGCGAACCCGCCGAGCACCGTCACCTCACCGGCGCTCGGCGTGGCCAGCCCGACCGCGAGATTCAGCAAGGTCGACTTCCCGGCGCCGTTCGGCCCGACGAGCGCGACCACATACCCATCGGGGATCGCCAGCGTGCAGTCGTGCAGTGCCCTCGTCGAGCCGTAGGACTTGCCGAGGGCATGGGTTTCGATGACGTTCATGCCACGCCCTCCGCCTCGCCTCGCCTGGCGCCGCGCTGGCCGGCCGCACCCTCACGGCCCTCACGGAAATCCCGCAGCACGCTCGCGACCAGCGCCGCCATCCCGTCGTCGTCGAGCCCCGCGGCATCCGCGGTTGCCACCCAGGAGACGAGAGAGCGCCGGAGCTCGGTGAGCTCGGGCAGCGCCGCCTGATTGAGCGTCGCCGCGACGAACGTCCCCTGGCCGGGACGCCCGACCGCGAGGCCCTTGATCTCCAGCTCCCGATACGCCTTCGACACGGTATTCGGGTTGATCGCCAGCTTCGCAACGACATCCCGGACCTTCGGAAGCTGATCGCCCGGCGCGAGGTAGCCCAGACGCAGCGCGTGCTCGACCTGCTGGACGAGCTGCAAGTACGGCGGCACACCCGAGCCGAGCTCGAGGCGGAACTCCATGGGCGAGACCCGCCGCTGATCACCCGGCTCGCTATACTTCTGTCCTAGGACCATAGGAAAATGGTATAGCACTGCGGACTGCTGTCAACCGCACCTGGTGTTAGCAGCACTGATCAACATCGATGACCTCGCCGACCTCGAGGATTCGCGTGGCGCTCGCGGCGCACAGCGAGGATTAGCGTGTCGCCGCCCGCGCGACAGGACGGGTAAACCGCCGCGCTGGCCGGCCAAGCAGGCAGGCAACAGCCGCACACGACAGCACGGCGCCCCCGCCGCCGGCGAGGAACCCGCCCACGCTCCACCAGGCAAGGTAGAGACCGAAGCAGGCCATCAGGCACTCCAGCGCGATCGCCGTCACCCGGGCGCGAGCCTTGTGACGCTCTATTCCGGCCAGCACGAGCGCGGTAACAGCCGCCATTGCGGCCGCCCCAGCCAGCAGCGCCAGGTCGACCACGAAAGCGCCGGCCAGGGTGGTCAGGAAATCTGGCCGATCTTGTTGACGACGGCGATATTCAGCAGCGCGGTATTTGGCCGGCCCGGCAGCCGGGGTCTTCCCGGGGCGGGGATGTAGTCCACGCCGATGAGCTGATAGGTCCTGGCGTTGAAGATCAGCTCGGTTCGGTATGGGCAACCGCGGAAACCGGGCATGCTGCCCTTGTTGATCGTGGCCGGGACGCAGGCGGCGACGGCGATGCCCGGTGTCCCGGCGATGGTGGTGGCGTGCCGGACCTGGTAAACGCCGTTGACGGTGAGCGCGGCCCGGTACATCAGGGCGTAGCTCGCGTTCGGCACCAGCTCGCCGGACGCCGAGCTGTTGTTGACGATGCTGTCGAGGATGCGGTAGGCGGGCGGCCCGTTGGGGCCGTCACTGCCCAGCAGGTAGGAGCGCATGCCGGAGACGGTGCCGGGCAGCTCCGTCAGGTAGCCCGGATCGCAGACTTGCTGGCCCGGATGGCCCTCGACCCCTCCGCACAGGGACTCCGCGCCGCCGAGGCGGCTCCACCGGCCGTCGGGCAGGCTGCGGTTCGTGCTCACCACCCCTCGCCTGCCGTTGGCGGAAACCCACATCCGCTGCAGGTAGGGCGGCCCCTTCACCAGGTGCATCCCGTTCTGGCCGCCCGTGTAGTAACTCTCTCCCTCGGCAACTTGCTCGGTATAGACGAACTGGTTTGGCCGGGCGGTGAGGTCCTGCGTGCCGAGCCCGGCCGCGGGGGCGGGCACGAGCACGGGCGCGGTGCGCTGCGTGGGGGCGCGGGCAGGCGTGTGCCCGCTGGCGGGGAACGCGAGCAAGACGGCGGCCACCGTGCCCAGCGTCGCAACGGCGGCAGCGGCGGCGATGCCGAGCCGGCGCGCCGCCGGGGAGGGCGTCGCCGTTCGCAGCCGCCACTTCCAGCGGGCCCGGCGCGGCCGGCTCGCGGTGGCCAGCTGCTTCCCGGCGGCGCGCTCGCCGGCCGCCGCCGCGAGCAGACGGCACAGCACCTCCCCGCGCTCGGGCTCGCCCAGCCGTTCCGGTGCGCCGGGCCTGACCGCGGTGAACAGGGTGATCTCGTCCATGAAAGGGCTCCTCACTGGGTCAGGCCGGCCGAGTCGATGGAGCGGCGCACCTTGGCCCGGACGCGGTGCAGCCGCGACCGCACCGTGCCGACCGGTACCTGCAGTGCCTGGGCAGCCTGCTCGTAGGACAACCCGGCCCAGGCCACCAGGAGCACGAGTTCCCGGTCCGCGTCCGCCAGCGCCGCGAGCACGCCGAGCAGCACCGGCCGCATCCGCTCGGCGGCCACCCGGTCGCCGATCTCATCGGCGGGGAACTCGGCGGGCGGCGTCGCCGGGACCACGGCCAGCAGGTTCGCCCGCCGCCCTTCCGCTCGCAACTGCTGGCCAACCACCTTGGTGGCGATGCCATACAGCCACGGCCGGGCGTCGCCGCGGCCGGTTTGGTAACGGCCGCGGTTGCGGAACGCCGCCAGGAACACCTCGGACACCGCGTCGGCGGCGGCCTGCTGGCCCAGCCGCCGCGCCGCGTAGCGGTAGATCTCGTCGGCGTGCCGGTTGAAGATCACGGCGAAGCGTTCCGGGTCGTCGAGCGACCCGGCGATAACCTCCGCATCAGAGGCCCGGGACGTGTCGCCGTCCGCCGTCGCTCGCGCAGCGCGGGACCTCAGTTTCACCGGCCCGGGCATCGGGTCACGGGGGTGTCGCTCGTCGGCACGGTGCCTCCTCATCCGGGAGTGGCGTCGTCACCCTGTACTTGGCCGGCGCGGCGGGCCTGGTTCCCTATCGTCCGGCCCTGGCCCCGGCTGGTCCAGGTGAAGACGATCGCGGTGACCACGGCGACGGCCGCGCCCGCCAGGTAGAGCTGCTGGTAGCTGGCGTAGCGGATGGCCACGGCGCCCAGCGCCTGGAGCGGAGCCTGCGGGCCGAAGAAGGCGAGCGTGACGGCAGCGGACACCCGGCCTTGCAATTCCGGCGGGGTGCAGCGCTGCGCGAGGTTCAGCAGGGCCAGGAACAACCAGGGCAGCGCGAACCCGAGCACAACCGAGCCAGCTATCGTCAGCGGAAGCCAGCCGGCAGCGCGCATCGCATTGCCGAGGGCGAAGTCCGCCATTCCGAGAACGGCCAGCCACCTTTCGCCGGCCGACCGCAGCAGCCGGCCGCTGACCATGCTGGCGACGATCGAGCCCGCACCAAGCCCGGCGCTGAACACCCCCAGGAAACTGGGCGGCTCGCCCACACCCTGCACCAGGCTGTACTGCGCGGCGACCAGCACGGCGGAGAAGCTCATGACGACCGATGCCGCCGGAAGCAGCCGGCGCAGCTCCGGTGTGCGGCGGATGTGACCGAATCCGGCCAGCAGGTCGGCCCGCCAGTGCCTGTGCTCGGGCACCGGCCTGGTCTCCCGGAACCGGATCCGGGCCAGCATCACCGCGGCGATCACGAACGTGACCGCGTCGAACACGCTCACGACCCCTCCGCCGACCAGGGCGAACAGGCCCGCGCCGAAAAGCGGCGACACGAGCCGGCCGGTCTCCTGGAAGCCAAGGCTCCACCCATTCAGTTCCTGCCGTCGCTCCCGGGACAGCATCACCGCGAAGAGCGCGTCCTCGGCCGGGCCGGAGAGGGTCAGCTGGATGCCGTACCAGGTCATCACCGCGAAGATGATCCAGACAGAACCGGGCCCGCCGACGGCCAGGGCCGGCAGGACCAGCGCGGCCGAGACGAGGTTCAGCCAGATAAGGAACCGGCGGCGGCGCACCCGGTCGGCCACCGCCCCGGCCAGTGGTCCGGCCAGGGAGGGGGCGTAGACGCACACCGACACGAGGGCAGCCTCGCTGCTGCTGCCGGTGAGGGACTTGACCCAGATGCCCGCGGCCAGGGACATGGCGTTGTCGCCGATCACCGACACGGCCACGCCGGTCAGGTACAGCCGCCCGTTGCGGCGCTCCGCACCGGCAGAGCCATCGCCGGGGTGAGAGATAACCGCCGCGTTCCGGTATTCGGATTTAGATTTACTGCGGTTATTAAATAGCCTGACCCCTCGTTCCGCCATACCCCGAGTGTGTCAGTTAATAATTCCAACTGCAATTTTCAATTTATCGCAGTAAATGCGATCCGAATTCGGCGGAACATTGCCTGCGCTCTGGCGTCGTGCGCGGCCGGCTCAACGATGAGTTGCTGCTTGTTAGTCGTCAGCGGCCAGGAATCAGGCGGGCGGGGCGGGCGGCGGCGCGGGCGGGTCGATGCCCGCCTGGAGGGCATAGCGGACCAGTTCTGCGCGGCGGCGAGCGCCGGTCTTGTGCCGGATCCGGTCCAGGTGCGACCGGACGGTGTTGACCGACAGGAACAGCTGCCCGGCGATCTGGGTGTCGGTGGCTCCCCCGGCCAGCAGTGCCATGATCTCCCGTTCTCGCACCGACAGCGGATCGGGTACGGCACCGCCGGCCGGCCGGTCGGCGGTCACGGTGAGGATGGGCTCAGCCGCCGGGCCGGGCTCGGCTGGTGCCGCGGCCAGGGCGATGGCTTCGGTCTCGCTGAGCGGGCGGCCACGGGCATAAGCGGCCTCGAACACGGCATCGCCCAGCCTGGCGCGCAGCTGGGCGTGGTCGCGGTCGCGCAGTCCCGCTTCGGTGGCTTCGAACGCCCGCCCGGCCTGCTCGTAGTGTTCGTCGGCGACGCCGTGCAGGACCGCGGCGACGGTGGGGTCACCGTCTGCGCCGGCCGCCAGCGCGAGGCACAGGAGCGCACCGGGAACATACGGCTTCACTCCGGTGATCCGGGCTGTCTCCAGGACGCCGATGAAAAGGCGGCGGGCGGCGCCGGGGTCGCCGTCGATGAGGTAGACGAAACCCAGGTTCAGCCGCAAGCCGGAGGAGAGATGCTGGTAGCCACGATTGTCGGCGAGCATGCTCGCCTCCTGAAGGTGCGCCCGGGCCGCCTGAAGCTCCCCCGCCGCCAGTTCGCGGAGGCCAAGGTTGGCCAGCGTGTTGGCGAGCCGGTAGCTGTCCCCGGTCTCCCGGGAAAGGGCGAGGGTCTCCTCCAGGTCAGCAAAGGCGGCACCCAGATCGCCCGCCTCGCTTTCGAACACCGCACGACGGCCGAGAATCTCAGCGATCAGCCGGGGATCTCCGGTTGCCCGGGCCAGCGCGACGGCCTCCTCGATGTCAGCCAGCGCGGCCGGCAGATCGCCATGCTCGAACCTGAACCAGCACATCTGGGAGAGCGCGTCGGCGGCGTCGGTGTCATCGGCGAGGTCACGGGCGATGCCGATGGCCTCACTGGCCATCGCGGGGATCGCCGAGCTGTTGCCGAAGTGATTGAGCAAGTGGCAGCTCGCGGTGAGCGCCCGCGCCCGCACCTGGGTGGGCATGCGGGCGTCGGGCCGCCCGAGCAGGACGCTCAGCGCCTCGACGACCTCGCCGGCGTGGCCGCGCATGAAACAGAACCAGCGCAGCCCGGCCGCCAGCCGCAGGCCGGGCTCGGCCCGATCCGGATCGGCGATGCTGAACGCCAGCGCGGCGCGGATGTTGTCGAACTCGACCTCCAGCCGGTCGAGCCACACGGCCTCGTCCCGGCCGCGCAGGTGCAGGTCACCGGTCTCGGCCAGGGTCAGGTAGTAATCGCGGTGGGCGGCGCGGGTTTCATCCAGCCCGGAACCCGCCCGCTCGGCAAGGTGTTCGGCGGCGTAGTGGCGGACCGTCTCCAGCAGCCGGTAGCGGGTCGAACCGCGGGTCTCGTCCGCCTGGACCAGGCTCTTGTCAACCAGGGCGGACAGATGATCAAGCACCTGCCATTCTCCGCCGTCGCCTGCTGCGGTGACCGCTTCGGCGGCCTCCAGGGTCCAGCCCCCGGCGAAGACGGACAGCCGGTCAAGGACGAGCTGCTCCTCGAGGTTGAGCAGGTCATAAGACCAGTCGATCAGCGCGCGGAGGGTCTGATGGCGGGGCAGCGCGGTACGGCTCCCCCCAGTCAGCAGCAGCAGCCGCTGGTCGAGCCGGGAGCTGATCTCCAGCACCGACAGCGAGCCCAGCCGGGCCGCGGCCAGCTCGAGGGCGAGCGGAATCCCGTCCAGGCGCGCGCAGACCGCCGCCACCGCCGCGGCGTTGCCCTCATCGAGAACGAAGCCGTGCCGGCGCATGGCGGCGTGCTCGGTGAACAACTGCACCGACTCGAAAGCAGCCAGCTGGCTGGGGACGGCGAGATCGGCGGGCGGGACCGGAAGCGGCGGAACCCGGAAGATGTGCTCCCCGCTGATGCCCAGCGGCTCCCGGCTGGTGACCAGCAGGCACACCCGCGGGCAGGACCGCATCATCGCATCGGCCAGCTTGGCCGCCGCGCCCAGCACGTGCTCGGCGTTATCGAGGACCAGCAGCAGGTGCCGGTCGCCGACCGCCTCGACCAGGGTGTCGAGCATGGGCCGTCCCAGCTCCTCGCGGACCTCCAGCACGGCGGCTACGGTGCGAGCCACCAGCTCCGGGTCGGCCACCGGCGCCAGCTCGACCAGCCACACCCCGTCGCCCGCGCCATCCAGTGCTCCGGCGGCCACCTGGAACGCCAGACGGGACTTGCCGATCCCGCCCGGTCCCGCGATCGTCACCAGCCGCGACCCGGCCGTCACCAGGGACCGCAGCTCGGCCAGCTCAGCGGCCCGGCCGATGAAACTGGTCGCCTGCGCCGGCAGGTTGTGGCGCGGCGCCGGGTTATCCCCCACGTGCCCATTGTGGGGGCCAAAAGGGCGACTTGAACACCGCCTTTGCCGCTGGCTGCCCGGCGGTGAATGGGCCGGCCGGCCCACCTAAGCGGGCTCGATTGGGCCGCGCAGCCCCTGCCGCCGAGTTCCAGCCGGGCTCACCATGGGTCTACTGCTCCGCCAGCTGGGCGGGACAGCGAAACCTGAGGGGGATCGATGCGGAGAACACAGAACACGCACGCTGGTTCCTGGACGCGCGGGCGCGCCGGACGATACGCAGCGACCGCGGCGGGGACAGTGGCGGTGCTGGCCTTCGGAGTCTTCGCCGCTGCCGCCGCCCAGGCCGCCGCGCCGACGACCTTGTATGTATCGCAGGGAGGTCTGGACAGCGGCACGTGCACCTCGGCCAGTCCCTGCGCCACCGTCAGCTACGCCCTCACTCAGGCCGCCTCCGGTGCCACCATCGAAGTTTCGGGCACGATCGACGACCACCTGGCCATCTCGCACCCAGTCACCATCACCACGTGGCCGAGCGGCCCGGCCGGCTCGCCTGCGGTCCTCGACGGGACGGGGAGCGGGGAGGTCGTCGACGTCGAAGCTGGCGGTGTAGTTCTCAACGACCTGACTATCGAGAAAGGGTCTCTTGGCATCCTCAACAACGTGGGGGGTGGCCTGACGCTCACCGACAGCACCGTGTCGGGCAACGTCAACGGGGGAGAGCCATACGCCGGAATCTGGAACTATGCCGACAGCACCATGACCATCATCGACAGCACCATCGCCAAGAACTCGAGCGACGGTGCTGCTGGCGCCGGCATTTACAACACCTCGACGATGACGGTCATCGCCAGCACGATCTCGGCGAACACCGGCGGCGGCATCTACAGCGGCCAGGACGTCACCGCAACCCTGGGCGCGACGATCGTGGCCGGCAACACCGGTGGGCCCAACTGCGTCGCATACGACGCCGCAAGCCTCGATAGCGCTGGCTACAACCTGACCAACGACGCGACCGGCGCCGCCTGCAGCTTCACCGCCGCGACCGACCTGGTGGACAAGAGCCCGGCCCTCGGTTCCCTGGCCAGCAACGGCGGCCCGACCCAGACCATGCTGCCCGCGGCCACCAGCCCGGCCGCCAATGTGATCCCCAAAACCACCACGCTGCGCGGGGTCACGGTCTGCCCGGGCACCGATCAGCGTGGCGACGCCCGGCCCGGGCACGGTGAGACCCGCTGCACCATCGGAGCCGCCGAGGCGAGTCTCAGCAACCCCACCACAACCTCGGTGACGCTGACCCCGGCCACGGTCACGGCCGGCGCCAAAGTCGCCTACCTGGCCGTGGTGAACCCGAAGTCGGGCACCGGCACGCCGACCGGGACGATCTCATTCAGCACCGGGTCCACCAGCCTCTGCACGGCCGTCCTCTCCGGCGGCGTCGCCGCCTGCGGAGCCACCAGCGCACCGGTCGGGACCGACAAAGTGACCGGGACATACTCCGGTGGTGACGGCTATGCCAGCTCCTCCGGTACCGCGACCCTGACCGTGTCGTCATAGCCGCAGCGCCGCATCGGCAAAGCGGCAGCGGTCCGGCCGGACGGGTGATCGGCCAAGATCACCCCGTCCGGCCGGCAGCCGCGTTCCATCACCACCTTCGAGTCCGCGCTCATCCCAGTCCGGCAACTCGGCGTACCGTTCAGGAAAATGGTTAAGAAGGCGTGGGGCTGCCCGAGCCGTTCGGTGCACCCACGCACTATCCAGAACGGGCAGGCCGCGGGCTGGACCGGGCGGGGCATGGCCGACGATCGCGGGGACGTGACTGCCGACGCGGCCGGCTCGCGCCTGGTTCCTCGATCGCCAGGGGGGATCGCCCAGTCGCCGCCGGATTTCAGTCAGATGACGCAAGCGCGGGCCGGGGCCGCGGGCCAGTCTCGAGGGGTACCCGTCAGGTCACCGTGCGAGGGCAAGAGGAGCAGCCATGACGAGCCCGGCCGAGCTGGAAACCGGCGAACGGTACATGGCGATTGCCCGGCGCTGGTTCACCGAGGGATGGACCGGGAATCTCGCGATGGCCGGGGACATCTTCAGCGAAGAACTGCGGACCAACGGGGTCCATGTCGGCGTGGCCGGGCCGGCCGGCCGGATCCGCGACCGGCTCACCGGCTTTCCCGATCTCACGACGAGCATCGAGGACCTGTTTGTCTCGGGAGACAAGCTCGCCGTGACTCTCATCTGGCGCGGAACCCATACCGGCCCGTACGGCGGCGTGGCGGCGACCGGCCAGCCGGTCGAGGTGCGCGACACGGCGATCTGGCACTTCCAGGACGGCAAGGTGACCGAGATCCTCACGCTTCAGGACCAGTTCGGGATGTTGAAGCAGATTGGGTACCTGCCGGAAGACGTCCACGCCGCCTGACCGGCAGGGGGAAGGAGCACGATGGATCTCGGCCTGGGCGGGAGAACCGCGATCGTCACCGGCGCCAGCCGGGGAATCGGCCTGGCGGTCACGCGCGGGCTGGTGGCCGAGGGCACGCGCGTCATCGCCGGCGCGCTGCGTTCCTCGGCCGAGCTTGACGAGCTGGCCGGAACCGGCCTGGTGGTCACGGTGGAGGCAGACCTGGCCCAGCCCGGCGGCCCGCCCGCCCTGGTAGCGGCGGCCGGTGCGCGCATCGACATCCTGGTCAACAACGTCGGGGCGGCACCGCCCAGGCCGGGCGGGTTCGGCGAGATCACCGACGAGGACTGGCAGGCGTCGCTCACCATCAACCTGATGGCCGCGGTGCGCACCACCCGCGCCGCGCTGCCCGTCATGCTCGCGGCCGGGAAGGGGGCGATCGTGAGCATCAGCTCGGTCAACGCGTCCCTGCCCGACCCGGGCGTGATGGACTACAGCGCGGCCAAGGCCGCGCTGGCCAGCTTCTCCAAATCCCTGTCCAAGGAGGTCGGCCCGCACGGCATCCGGGTCAACACGATCAGCCCGGGCCCGGTCGCCACCGACCTGTGGCTCGGCGACCATGGCGTCGCGGCGACGGTCAGCCGCGCGACCGGCGCGACGCCCGAGGACGTCGAGAGCCAGGCCGCCCGCCAGTCGGTGACCGGCCGGTTCAGCCGCCCAGAGGAAGTGGCCGACCTGGTTCTCATCCTGGCCAGCGACCGTACGGCCAACGTCACCGGCGCCGACATCACCATCGACGGCGGCCTGATCCCCACCTGGTAGCCGGGGTGGCAGCCGCGGGCTACGAGCCGATGAGCCGGTCCCACGCTTCGAGAAAGATGGTGTCCAGCCCGGGAGTGGCGTCAATGGCGACGCCGAAGATGGCCCCGGTCTGCAGCATGAGGAGCTGGCGCGCGGTCCTCGCCGGGGCGGCATGGCCCATGTCGCGCAACAGCCGCTCGATGGTCTCCGCGATCCACGCGCGCTGCGCGGCGGCGAGAACGCGCGCCGGGTGGCCGGGAGTGGCGAATTCGGCCGACGCATTGATGAACGGGCACCCGCGGTACTCGGCCGCGAAGGTCTCGCTGGTGAAGACCCGGCCGAGTTCCATGAGCGCGGCGCGGGCGTCGCCGTTACTGTCCTCGATCACCTGGGTGATCCGGCGACGGGCGCGGGACGCCCGGCCTTCCAGGTAGCCGGCGATGAGGTCTTCTTTCGACGGGAAATGCCGGTAGAACGTGACCCGGGTGACGGCAGATTCATCGACCAGCCGGTGGACACCGACGGAGTGGATTCCCTCGCTGTAGAACAGGCGATCGGCGGTGGCCAGGATCCGGTCGTGTGCGGCCGACCGGCGGCGCCCGGCTGGGGGCACGTCCCTGACGCCCGCCTTAACCGCCTTGCCCGCCTCGCCCGCCTTGCTCGGTGGCACGGGCTCACCTCTCCTTCACGCGTGCCTTGCGGACCTGCACAAGCCACGCTACCGTTCACGTAGGTAGAACGTTCGATCCACATTGGTCGGGCCGGCCTGGGCTGGGCTCCTCAGCCGGCCGGCCCGACGTCCACCGAGGCGATGGCAGGCGGACACATGCGCCAGGGGCTCACGGGCCGCGACGCTGCGCGGGCTTCAGGCCAGCGGCTGGTCGGCCGGGATGCCGAGCTGGCCGTTCTGGAGGGGCTGATCGCCCGGGGCGCGGTCCGCGGCGACGCGATCGCGCTGCTCGGTGACCCGGGGATCGGGAAGACGTCGCTGCTGCGCGCCGCGGCCGAGCGGGCGCGCGAGTCAGGGTTCACCGTCCTCGAAACGGCCGGCGTGGAAACCGAGGCACTGCTGCCGTACGCCGGCCTGCATCAGCTGTTGCGCCCGGTGCTCGGCCAGGCTGGTGCCCTGCCGTCGCGGCTGCGCCGCGCCCTGCTGGCCGCGTTCGGCGAGGACGACGCAGCGCCACCCGAGCCCTTCTTTATCGCGCTGGCCGCGCTGAACCTGCTGGCCGAGGTGTCATCGCGGCGGCCGGTGCTGGTCGCGGCGGACGATGTGCACTGGCTGGATAGTCCCACGCAAGACGCGCTGGCCTTCCTGGCCCGCCGCGTGAGCCAGGATCCGGTGGTCATCGCGGCCGCGATACGCACCGGCCATCCCGGGCGCTTTCTCGCCGCCGGGTTGCCCCAGCTGCAGGTGGGGAGGCTTGACGACCCGTCCGCCCGGGAGGTCCTGGCCGTGCATGCCGCCGGGCTCAGTGCCGCCAGCCAGGAGCGGATTCTCAGCGAGGCCGTGGGCAATCCGCTCGCGCTGGTCGAGCTCCCGGTGGCCTGGTGTGCCGCGGGCGCGCCGGGTCCGGGCTGCTCCCCGGTGTTTGTGCCGCTGACGGCCCGGCTGGAACGAGCGTTCGCGGGCCGGATCGCCGGGCTTCCCGCGCCGGGACGCGACGCCGTTCTCGTTGCCGCGCTCGGCACAGCCAGCGAGCTGCCGGAGATCCTCGCCGCCGCCTCCGTGCTGGCCAGACGTCAGGTGAGCGCGGACGTCCTGGACGAGGCGGGCACGGCGGGCCTCATCCAGATCGACGCCATGCACCTGCGCTTCCGGCACCCGCTGGTACGGTCGGCCGTCGCGGCGGCGGAGCCGCCCGCCCGGCACCGGGCCGCCCACGCGGCGCTGGCGGACGTCTTGCGGGCCGAGCCCGATCGCGCCACCTGGCACCGCGCCCAGTCGATAACCACGCCCGACGACGGGATCGCCGACGAACTGGAGGCAGCCCACCTGAGCGCGCTGCGCCGGGGCTCGGCGATGTCGGCCATCTGGGCGCTCGAGCGGTCGGCGCAGCTGACGACCGACCCGGCCCGGCGCGGCCGCCGGCTGCTGCTGGCCGCACAGCACGCCTTTGCCCTGGGCCGCGCCGACCTGGTCGGCGGGCTGCTGAAGACGGCAGCGCGCAACCCCCTGTCGAGCATCGACCGGGCCCGGATGGAGTGGCTGCGCGAGATCTTCAACGACGGCATGCCCGGCGACGCCGCTCGCGTCCGCGAGCTCTGCGCCGCGGCCAGCCGGGCGGCACGCGCCGGCGACCTGGACCTCGCCCTCAACCTGCTCCTCGGCGCTGGCCTGCGCTGCTGGTGGGCAGACACCGGGCCGGCCGCCCGCGCGCTCGTCGCGGCCACGGTCAGCCAGCTCCCGGCGGCCCGGGATCCGCGTTATATCGCGGCGCTGGCGGTCGCCGAGCCGGTGCTGCAGGGCAAGGCGGTCATCGGCCTGCTGTCCGGCTTCGTCATCGAGGATGCCCAGGACGCGGATGCGCTGCGCCTGCTGGGGATGGCCGCGTTCGCGTCCGGAGACCTGGTGCGCGGTGCGGACTTCCTCGACCGGGCCGAGACCGTGCTGCGCGATCAGGGACGGCTCGGCCTGCTCAACCACGTGCTGTGCCTGCAAGCGCCGACCTGCCTGGCCACCGGTGACTGGGACAAGCAAATCGCGGCCTCCGCGGAGGGCCGCCGCCTGGCCCAGGAGACCGGGCAGCCGATCTGGACCACACAATCTCTCCTGGTCGAAGCGGTGGGCCAGGCGCATCGCGGCCACGCGGACGAAGCCCTCGAGCTGGCCGCCAGGGCCGAGCAGATGGCCAGCGGCCAGCACCTCAATGCCCTGCTGTCCTCCGTCCGCCGGGCCCGGGGATGCGCCTGGATCAGCCTCGGCCGCTACGGCGACGCCTACGCCGAGCTCAGGCGTGCGTTCGACTCCGCTGACCCCAGCTACCACCCCAGGGTGCGATTCGCCAGCATCATGCTCCTGGCCGAGGCCGCGGTCCGCTGCGGCGAACGGGACGGCGCCCGGGCGGTGATCGCCGAGCTGGAACGCGTCGCGGCCGTGACGCCCGCCCCGGTCCTGCATGTCTACCTGCTCTACGCCCGCGCCGTGCTGGCCGACGACGCCAGCGCCGAAGATCTCTACCGGACCGCCATGGCGCACGACCTCACCCGGTGGCCATGGCCACGAGCCATGATCGAGCTCGCCTACGGCCGCTGGCTGCGCCGCCAGCGGCGCGTCACTCAGGCCCGGCCTCCGCTGCGGTCGGCGCTGACGACCCTGAACCTGATCGGGGCGCGCAGCTGGGCCGAGCAGGTCCGCGCCGAGCTCCGTGCCACCGGCGAACGCCCGCCCCCGGCCCGGTCCAGCGCGGCGGACACGCTTTCGCCGCAGGAACTCCAGATCGCCCGGCTCGCCGCTCAGGGCCTGTCCAACCGGGAGATAGGGCAGCGCCTCTACCTCTCCCACCGGACGGTCGGCTCGCACCTGTACCGCATCTTCCCCAAGCTCGACATCACGTCCCGCACCCAGCTCGCCTCCCGCCTCGGCTCAGCCTGACAGTCAACTGACAGAAGCCGAAGCCGCGCGGCCCCGCTCAGGATGGTGTGCATCCGCCACCAGACCACCCGATGGGACCCCACCCATGAGCGAAGCACCGATCCCGGTCATCTTCATCCACGGCCTCTGGCTGCATCCCTTGTCCTGGACCACGTGGGCCGAAACGTTCGAGGCCGCCGGGTACCGGGCCATGGCACCAGGCTGGCCCGGCGTGCCCGACACGGTCGAGGCCGCCCGCGCGGACCCGGACAGCATCGCGAACCACGGGATCGACGAGGTGGCCGACCACTACGCGGCGATCATCGCGGGCCTGCCCGCCAAGCCCATCCTGGTCGGGCACTCCTTCGGAGGCATGATCGCCGAGAAACTGCTCGGCGAGAACCTCGCGGCCGCGGCGATCGCCATCGACGCCGCCCAGATCAAGGGCGTCCTTCCGCTGCCACTGTCGTCGCTGCGGTCGACCCTGCCGGTGTTCCGCAACCCGGCCAACAAGCACCTGGCGGTCTCCCTGACCGCCGATCAGTTCCGGTACAGCTTCGGCAACGCCATTGACGCCGGCGAATCCGACGCGCTCTACGAGCGGTGGACGATCCCGGCGCCCGGACGGCCCCTGTTCGAGGCGGCCGCGGCCAACTTCTCCCTGCACTCCCCGGCCAAGGTCAACACGGCCATCGACGACCGCGGGCCACTGCTGCTGATCATGGGCGGCCAGGACCACACCGTCCCGGAAGCCATCACCAAGTCCACGCTCAAGCAGTACCGCCACTCGCACGCGATCAACGACCTGATCGAGTTCCCCGACCGGGGGCACTCGCTGACCATCGACCATGGCTGGAGCGACGTCGCCCGCGCCTGCCTGGACTGGCTCGACAAGCACGGCCTGTAGACGGGTAAACGCCGGCCGCGCTGGCCCCAGGCCTGCCTCGGCTTCGGCTCACGACACCGTGAGGAGTGTCTTGCCGGTCGTGGCCCGGGCCTCGATGGCGGCGTGCGCGGCTGCGGCCTCGGCCAGGGGGAAGGTCTGCCCTATGTACGGCTTGATCTGGCCTGCGGCCAGCTTGGCCAGGGCGGTGCTGGCCA
>Ga0335074_10002211_pt1 | contig 26504 bp, 27 predicted proteins | sample Lox_Sample_23_FD_206715 | JGI IMG/M metagenome (GOLD analysis project Ga0335074, IMG submission 206715) | Soil microbial communities from Loxahatchee National Wildlife Refuge, Florida, United States - Lox_Sample_2.3 | ecosystem: Environmental > Terrestrial > Soil > Wetlands | place: USA...
CACCCTCCGGGCGAGTGCCCGGGTCAGCAGGCCCGTGCCGGCGGCCAGGTCGACCGCGACCTGGCAGTTTTCTGGCAGCAGCCAGTCGATGGCTTCCTCGGCGGGTGGCGGGCGCAGCCGGTCATAGTCTGCCGCGATCGACCCAAACGACATCGAGCGCTGCTGTCGGGTTGCCACACCAGGCACGGTAGCTGACCACCCAGCGCCTGCCCAGGCGGCATCTACGCAGGTCCTGGCTCCTGGTGCCGCGCGTCCTGCGGCTCAGGCCGGCCAAATGCCCCGGGACCAGCGTGGAAGAGCCCCATCAGCAGGACCCCCACCGCGGCCGCGCCCAGGGACCAGCCAGGATGCCGGCCGACATGGGCGAGGTAAAACAGCACCGCCGCTATGACGAACAAGGCCCACCCGGCGATGAAGTTGGGAACGGGCCCGTTGCCGAGCTGGCTCGGATACCTCCTTCTGGTAATGCCCCGGGTGAAGTGCGGGAAGCCATTGGCGCCCATCAGGCCGCCGAGGAAGCCGAACACGATCGCCTGCCACATGGGAACTCCTTACTTCCGGCCGGACTGGGCGTCGAGAACAGGCAGCAGCACCGCATCAACCACATGCGCTGAGAACGTTTCGTCGAGTGGCTCGCCGGTCAGCAGCAGCCGGGAGAGCAGCATCGCCGAGCCGATTTCGGCCGCCAGCGCGTGGTCGGCCGGCGCGGCGAGGTCACCGTGGGCGACCGCCTGGGCTACGGCAGCTTCGAACACCTGCCGCTTGCTGTCGAGAACCTGGTTCCTGACCACGCTCGCCAGCTCAGGGTCGCGGCGTACCGCCAGCATGAGGCCGAGGAGGAGGGCCGCGTCCTGGCCGGCCAGGCTGGTGCGCATGGCCGCCAGTGCCGCCAGGAGATCCCCGCGCAGCGTGCCGGTGTCAGGCACCGCTGGCACCGGATCGCCTGCGTGCCGCCGGACCGCGGCGACCACTAGCTCGGCCTTGCCCGGCCACCTCCGGTAGATCGTGGCCTTGCTGCAGTGGGCTCGCCCTGCGACCGCGTCGATCGTGAGCTGGTCATAGCCGGACTCGGCCAGCAGTTCCAGCGTGGCGCTGAGGATCGCATTCTCCCGCGCCGCGCCGCGCCCCTCCGACGCCATCACACCGCCCTGTGGGTCATCCCGTCATACAAGCAGTACGGTACGGTACCGTACACAATGATGGTGACGCAACAGTGTATGAGCCGAGGCCGCGATCACGATGGTGGCCGGCCTGGCCGCACCCATCCGGATACGTAGGACCGCCAGTCCTGCGGCGTCGAGCTGTAGTCGGCGAACAGCGCCACGCCCACGCCCCGGCTGCGTGCGTCGTCCGCGGTCAGCGCCACCCGGACACCCTGAAGCGCCGCGGCCACAGTTTCGGCCGACGCGCGGTGCGCAAAGTTGGTGTAGTGATAGCAGGGGATGCCGATCAGCAGCCGGACCCTGGGCGGCACCGCACGCAGCGCCAGGCCGGTCTGCTGGGCGACGTAGCCGCCATACCAGGACGGGAACGGCATCGTGGTGTCGTAGGCCATCAGGTCGACCTGGTCCACGTGCTGGGACACCGCGGTGAGGTACGCCTGTGTCCAGAAGACCGGCCCCACGTGGGCAAGTTGCCACGGGAAACGCAGCGCGGGCAGCGGCTCCAGCTTCGGCACCGACACCGACAGCGGCTCGGGCCTTGGCCGCAGCTCGCTCGTAGCCTGCAGTAGCTGAAGGTAAGCCTGATCGCCGCTGGGCACGGGCTCAAGGTCATAGTGGATGCCGCTGAACCCGGCCCGCAGCACCGCCGCGGCAGAGCCGGTGATCCGGTCCCTGGTCGCGGGGCTGGCGAGGCTGATGTTCCCGGTGCCGAGGACGCCGGACATCCAGGCCGACACCCGGACCTGAGGCAGCACCTTGCGGAACGCAGCCAGGAACGACCGGGCATCGGCGTACTTGCCGGGGTCCAGGTACCCGTTCGCACTCATCTGGCCGACGAAAACGTAGACGTCGCTGATACCGGAGTCCCTGATGCGGGCGGTCATCTGGGCGAACTGCGCTGGGGTGTACTCGCCCTGGGCCCAGATACGGCCCATCCACACCGCGTCGTGCCCGGAGGACCGGGCCCAGGCAGCCTCCGGCCCGCTGTCCATCCGTGACAGCTCCAGGCCGGCCGCGAGGCTGACGGCGAGGGCTAACGCCACCAGCGCGGCGAGAGCGGCAGCGACCCGCAGCACGATCCGCCGGGCACCGCGCGTCTTCGGCCCTGACTGCTCGTTCTGTGAGCCGTCAAGTCCGGCTGCTGGCATGGGCATCCTCGGGGGCATGCGACGATAGACGGCGACCAGGCCCTGGATCTTACCGACAACTACCTTCGGATGCCCGTGTCCTCGATGCCCGACAAACGCCCGGCCGGCTCGCTGCCCGAGCCGGGCAGCACCAGCCAGGCGATGATCCGCAATTTCTGCATCATCGCCCACATCGACCACGGCAAGTCCACGCTGGCCGACCGGATGCTGCAGCTCACCGGCGTGGTCGGGGAACGCCAGATGCGGGCGCAGTACCTGGACCGGATGGATATTGAACGCGAGCGCGGCATCACGATCAAGAGCCAGGCCGTCCGGCTGCCTTGGCGCGATGCCAGCGGGACGCATTACATCCTCAACCTCATCGACACTCCCGGGCATGTCGACTTCTCCTACGAGGTTTCCCGGTCACTCGCCGCCTGCGAGGGCGCGATCCTTCTGATCGACGCCGCGCAGGGGATCGAGGCGCAGACCCTGGCCAACCTGTACCTGGCGCTTGACGCCGACCTGACGCTGATCCCGGTGCTCAACAAGATCGATCTCCCGGCCGCTCAGCCAGACAAGTACGCGGCTGAGCTGGCTGGCATCCTCGGCTGCAGCCCGTCGGACGTACTGCGGGTGTCGGCAAAGACCGGCGATGGTGTCACTGAGCTCCTGAACGCGGTCGTCGGGCTGGTCCCGCCGCCCGGCGGTGATCTGGACGCCCCAGCAAGGGCGCTGATCTTCGACTCGGTCTACGACACCTACCGGGGCGTTGTGACCTATGTCCGGGTAGTGGACGGCCGCCTGTCCCGGCGCGAGAGAACGCTGATGCTGTCCACGAAGGCAGTACATGAGACCCTCGAGGTCGGGGTGATCTCGCCGGAGCCTGTCCCGTCCGACGGGCTGGCCGCCGGCGAGGTCGGATACCTGATCACCGGGGTCAAGGACGTGCGTCAGGCGCGGGTCGGGGACACGATGACCAGCGCGGCGAGGCCCGCGGCCGAGCCGCTGCCCGGCTACGCGGACCCGCGGCCTATGGTGTTCTCCGGCCTGTACCCGGTGGACGGAGACGATTACCCGGAGCTGCGTGACGCCCTGGACAAGCTCCAGCTGAACGATGCGTCGCTGGTCTACGAGCCGGAAACCTCATCGGCGCTGGGGTTCGGCTTCCGCTGCGGGTTCCTGGGCCTGCTGCACATGGACATCGTCCGGGAACGGCTGGAGCGTGAGTTCGGCCTGGAGCTGATCTCCACCGCTCCGAACGTGGTCTACCGGGTGGTGATGGACACTGGCGAAGAGCTGATCGTCACCAACCCCAGTGACTTCCCCAGCGGGTCTAACCCGGGGGGATCCCGCGCCGGCAAGATCAGCGAGGTGTTCGAGCCGGTGGTGCGGGCGACGGTGCTGGCGCCCAGTGAGTACATCGGCGCGATCATGGAGCTGTGCCAGAGCCGTCGCGGTGTGCTCGACGGGATGGATTACCTGTCAGCCGACCGGGTCGAGATCCGCTACACGATGCCGCTGGGCGAGATCATCTTCGACTTCTTCGACCAGCTCAAATCGCGCACCCGCGGCTACGCCTCGCTCGACTACGAGCCAGCCGGCGAGCAGGAGGCTGACCTCGTCAAGGTCGACATCCTGCTGCAGGGCCAGCCAGTGGACGCGTTCAGCCAGATCGTCCACACCGACAAGGCACGGGACTACGGTCTGGCGATGACCGCCCGGCTGAAGGAGCTGATCCCGCGGCAGCAGTTCGAGGTGCCAATCCAGGCAGCCGTGGGGGCGCGGGTGATCGCCCGCGAGAACATCCGGGCGCTGCGCAAGGACGTGCTGGCCAAGTGTTACGGCGGTGACATCACCCGCAAGCGCAAGCTGCTGGAGCGGCAGAAGGAAGGTAAGCGGCGGATGAAGGTCATCGGCCGGGTCGAAGTGCCTCAGCAGGCCTTCGTCGCCGCCTTGTCCACGGATCAGACGCCGGACCGCAAGCGCTGACGTCCCGGCCGGCCCGGCTGCTGCCGCGGCGCGTCAGCAGCCGGACGTGCAATTCTGTTGTGCTTGCCCGACTGCATAAATGATAAGAACGAAAGCGAGAATGCCCCCGACGACGCCAACGCAGCCGATAGTGATGCCCGCGATGGCCATGCCTTTCCCGTCCTGGCCCCTGGACTTGATCTGCTGGAGCGCGCCTATTCCGAGCCCGATAGCCACCAAGCCCGGCGTCATGATTTCCTCCGCATCCACGGTGGCTGACGGTGCAGCCCCGGCACAGAGTAGCGCCAGCGGGGGGCTAGCGTGCCGGTATGTCCCCAGGACCGCCGCCGCCGGGCGAGCCCGTGCCCGCTGACGGTGCGCTGCCGTCTGCGGCGCTGGACGGGCTCGGCCAGCGCCCGTTCGGCGTTTACGTGCACGTGCCGTTCTGCGTGACCAGGTGCGGCTACTGCGACTTCAACACCTACACCGCCGACCAGCTTGGCCCGGGCGCCAGCCGGGACGCCTACGCCGCTCAGGCGATCAGCGAGATCCGGCTCGCCCGGCGGGTGCTCGGAACCGCGGACGTCGGCGTCAGCAGCGTCTTCTTCGGCGGCGGTACGCCGACGCTGCTGCCGCCGGCCGACCTGGCCGAGATCCTGGCCGCGATCGACGGCGAGTTCGGCCTGCTGCCCGGAGCTGAGGTCACAGCGGAGGCGAACCCGGAGACCATCGATGAACGCTCCCTGGGCGAGCTGCGCCGCGGAGGTTTCACCCGCATATCGATCGGGATGCAAAGCGCGGCCAGCCACGTGCTCAGCGTTCTGGATCGAAAGCATGAGCCCGGCCGGCCGGAAAGGTGCGTGACCTGGGCGCGTGCGGCAGGATTCGAGCACGTCAGCCTCGACCTGATCTACGGGACACCGGGGGAGACCAGCCAGGACTGGGAGCTGTCGCTGCGCAGCGCGCTGTCCGCCGGGCCAGACCACATCTCCGGCTACGCGCTGATCGTCGAGGAGGGCACCAGGCTGGCCGCCAAGGTGGGCCGCGGCGAGCTTCCCGCGCCCGACGACGACGTCATGGCCGACAGGTACCTCGCGGCTGACGAACTGCTCGCCCGGGCCGGCCTGCACTGGTACGAGATCTCGAACTGGGCCGCGTCGCCGGCCGCGCAGTGCCGTCACAACCTGCTCTACTGGACCGGCGGTGACTGGTGGGGGGTCGGCCCGGGCGCGCACAGCCACGTCGGCGGGACCAGGTGGTGGAACGTGCGCCACCCGCGCAGCTACGCCGAGCGGACAGCCGCAGGCGTGAGCCCAGGCCAGGGGCGCGAGGTGCTGGCCAGCGCCGAGCGCACGACCGAGCGGATCATGCTGCTGACCCGCCTGGCGTCTGGCTGCCCGCTGTATGAGCTGAGCCCAGCCGGCCGCGCCGCAGCGGCTGAGGCCGTAGCGGACGGGCTGGCGGACCCGGCCGCGCATGCCGCTGGGCGGGTTGCCCTGACGCGGCCCGGGCGGCTGCTGGCCGACGCGGTCATCCGCGGCCTGACCGACTGAGCGCCGCGGGCTGGCCAGCTAACGGACGATCGTGGCGCACAGCCAGCCGGGAATCTGGCGGAAGCCGCCCTGGTTCGCGCTGAGCGCGGCCGCGATCGCATAACCCGCGACCGCCAGCCACAGCGCCGCGGACGTCACGATCACGACGAACAAGGCGACCCCGGCGCTGTCCAGGGCCAGTACCACTCCGGCGATCAGAATGCAGATGCCGTACAAGAGCATGGTGAGCGAGAGGTTCAGCGCCTGGATGCTGTGCTGCCGGACAGAGTCCGACCGCCGCCGCAGCAGGCAGACCGCCAGCGGGACGAGGAACCCGAGGATGGGCACGCCAAGGTAGCCGATCGCGGCCAGGCGCTCGTCGTCAGGCGCGGCCGCCCACGCCCGGCGGCCAGCCGGCCGGCCCTGACGTGCGATGAGCTGACGTGCGATGACCTGCCAGCCTGCCTGCACGCCGCCGGGCTGGTCCGGCCGTGGCGTGGCGTCCCACGCCGGCCCAGGGCCGGCGGGCGGGTCCTGGGGCCTGGTGACCTGCCACGCCGGCTGCTGGCCGTTCTGCGGGTCCTCGATTCCTCCCTGGACCGACGGCGGGTCGGCGGGCGGATCCGGGCGTGCGGGAGCCGGCCAGGGCGGCTGCGGGCCCGGCCAGGGCGGCTGTGGCGCCCCCCGCCAGGCCAGTCGCGGGCCTCCCGGCTGGTGATCGGGTGTCTGCTGCGTTGGGTTGCTTGTCATAGGTAGCTTGTCCTGGGACATCCGGCTGTTTCACGCTAGACGATGAGACGGCTGTGACGAAATCGGCCTGGCGCGCAGGCACCGCCCAGTATTCTGCCCGCCATAGACTTGGCACTCGAGGTAAATGAGTGCCAGGGAGGTGACGCGTGCTCGACGACAGGAAGCTGGCGGTGCTGCGCGCCATCGTTGAGGACTATGTGTCCACCAACGAGCCTGTGGGCTCGAAGTCCCTGGTGGACCGGCACAACCTGGACGTTTCCCCAGCTACCATCCGCAATGACATGGCCGTGCTCGAGGAGCAGGGCTTCATCGTGCAGCCGCACACGAGCGCGGGCCGGGTGCCCACCGACAAGGGGTACCGGCTTTTCGTTGACCGGCTGTCCGGGGTCAGGCCGTTCTCTCCGGCCGAGCGCCGCGCGATCGAGACGTTTCTGGCCCGCGCCTACGACCTCGACGACGTCGTGATGCGGACGGTGCGGCTGCTTGCCCAGCTGACCCGCCAGGTGGCGGTGGTCCAGTACCCCTCGCTGACCCGGTCGTCCGTGCGGCACGTCGAGCTCGTTCCGCTGACCGACCGGCGGGCGCTGCTGGTGCTGATCACCGACACTGGCCGGGTGGAGCAGCGCGCGGTCGACCTGCCAACCCTGGTCAACGAGGACTCGATCATCCGGCTGCGCGCGGTGCTGAACGCGTGCCTCGACGGGCGCCTGCTGACCGAGGCCGCGATGGCGGTCGCGGATCTGCCCGGGCGGGTGGCGCCGGACGAGCGCGCGAACGCGGCCGCGGTGTTCTCGGTGATCCTGGAGACTCTGGTCGAGCGGCACGAGGAACGGGTGATCGTCGGCGGTGCCTCGAACCTGACGCCAGCAGACTTTGCCCAGGGACTGCACGAGGTCCTTGAGGCCCTTGAGGAGCAGGTGGTGCTGATGCGCCTGCTCGGCGAGTCGGGCGACCAGGAATCGCTGACGGTCAGGATAGGTTCAGAAAACCAGGTCCAGGGTCTGCAGAGCACCTCACTGGTTGCTTCGGGGTACGGTTCTGGGGATCAGGCGCTGGCGAAGCTGGGCGTGCTCGGCCCGACACGGATGGACTACCCGACGGCGATGGGAGCGGTGCGCGCGGTGGCACGGTATGTGGGCCAGATCCTGGCTGAGTCGTAGGGGCGGCGGTGGCGAACGACTATTACGGCATCCTGGGTGTCAGGCGGGGCGCTGACCAGGAAGAGATCAAGAAGGCCTACAGGCGGCTGGCCCGGGAACTGCATCCCGACGTCAACCCTGACCCGCAGACCCAGGAGCGGTTCAAAGAGGTCACTCAGGCCTACGAGGTGCTGTCCGACCCCGGCAAACGGCAGATGTACGACATGGGTGCCGACCCCTTCGCACAGGCTGGGTCGGCCGGCCCTGGCGGATTCACCGCCGGGTTCCCGTTCAGCGACATCATGGATGCGTTTTTCGGATCGGGAACCACCCGCGGGCCGCGGAGCAGGGCCCGCCGCGGCCGTAACGGGACTTACCGGGTGGAACTCGACCTTTCCGAGTGCGCTTTCGGCAGCACCAAGGAGCTGGTGGTGGACACCGCGGTGGTCTGCCCGACGTGCTCCGGCGAGGGCACGGCCCCGGGCACGCACCCGGAGACCTGCGAGGTCTGCAACGGCCGTGGCGAGGTAAGCCAGGTCACCCAGTCCTTCCTCGGCCAGTTCATGGCGTCACGGCCGTGCCCGGTCTGCGGTGGGTACGGCACCGTGATCCGCAGGCCGTGCCCGGAGTGTGACGGTGACGGCCGAGTGCGGACGCGCCGCACCATCAAGGTGCGGATCCCGGCCGGCGTGGAGGACGGGACGCACATCCAGCTGGCCGGCGAGGGCGAGACCGGACCTGGCGGCGGCCCGGCAGGGGACCTGTTCCTGGAGATCGTGCAGCGGCCGCACCTGATCTTCGAGCGCCAGGGTGACGATCTGCACTGCACAGTGACGATCCCGATGACCGCGGCCGCGCTCGGCACGACGCTGAAGGTGCAGACCCTGGACGGCCCGGCCGACGTGGACATCCGGCCCGGTACCCAGTCCGGCCAGGCCATCCCGCTGTACGGCCAGGGAACGGCGCACCTGAACTCTTCCGGCCGCGGTGACCTGCTCATCCACGTGACCGTCGAAACGCCAGCCAAGCTGGAGCCCGAGCAGGAGGCGCTGCTGCGCGAGCTGTCCAGGATGCGCGGCGAGGAGTCGCCGCCGGGCAAGTTCGCGCCCGGCCAGCAGGGGTTCTTCTCGCGGCTGCGCGACGCGTTCAACGGCCGCTGATCCGGGACCTGCGCTGAGACCCCCGCTCTTCCTCGCCTCCAGCGCCGAGCTCGACCAGGGGTCTTTTGTGCTGCGGGGCGCGGAAGGCTGGCACGCCGCGAAGGTGCGCCGGCTGTCGGTCGGCGAGCGCGCCGACGTGACAAACGGCGCGGGCACCGTGGCCGAGTGCGTGGTCACCGCAGTGGGGCCGGGTGTGGTCGAGTTCGAGGTGCAGGCGAGGCACGCTGCTCCGCCGGGTCAGCCGCGGGTCGTCGTTGCCCAGGCCATCCCCAAGGGCGATGCCGGGGAACTCGCCGTCGCGACGATGACCGAGGTCGGGGTGGACACCATGGTGGCGTGGGAGGCCGAGCGCTGCGTGGCCCGGTGGCGCGGCGAGCGGGCGGCCAAGGGGCTGGCGCGCTGGCAGGCGGCGGCGCGGGAGGCCGCCAAGCAGTCACGCCGGGCCTGGATCCCGGAGGTGACCGGTCCAGTGGTGACGTCGGCCGTGGCGGACCGGGTGGCAGCGGCGGACCTGGCGATCCTGCTCGATCCCGACGCGCCGGATGCCCTCGGCAGCCTGGCGCTGCCTGACCACGGGGAGATCGTCGTGGTCGTCGGGCCGGAGGGCGGGGTGAGCCCGGCTGAGACCGCGATCATGACGGGTGCCGGGGCGGTGCCCGCCCGGCTCGGGCCGGCCGTATTGCGCTCGTCCTCGGCCGGGGCGGTGGCCGCGGCCCTGGTGCTAGCCCACTCTGGCCGCTGGGCCTGACGTCCCCGGCCCTGGCTCGCCCCTGGTCCGGAGGCCGTTTCTGACTGGCTGCCGCCGGCCGTGCTCTCGCGCCGGTGCTCAGCTAGCGGGCGAGCACGACGGCGACGGCGTGGGCGACACCCTGGTGTTCGCAGCGCCCTGGGGCAGCAGGCTGGCCCCGACAGCCTGGGCCGCACCGGCACTGGTTCCGGAATCGGAACCCGACGGGCTGTCCGGGGCGGCGGACTGTTCGGGGCTGGCCGTCGGGCTTGGGCTGGGAGTCGGGCTCGGGGTGGGCGACGGGGTCGGGCTCGGCGTCGGCGATGGGGTCGGGCTGGGCGAGGGCTGCTGGCTCGGGCCAACTTCCCCCTTGGGGCTCGATGCCGACGGCGTGCAGGACGCCGAAGGGCTGGCCGTCCGGCTGCGCTTGCCGGTGCCTGGCGACGCGTACGGCTGCCCGGAGCCGTTGAGCCCCGTGCCGTTCTGCCCGTTGACTCCGCCGCCTTTGTTGCTGGTCTGGCTCTGCGCGGTGCCCTGAGTGATCTCTGACGGCAGCCCGGAGAGCATGATTCCTGCGGCCGCCGCCACCACGACGACGGCTCCGATCGCGAAGGAAGGCTGCTGCCACCACACACGACGCCGCCTGTGCCGCGCCCCGGCGCCGGCGAACCAGGCCCGGAGCGGCCCAAGCACCGCGGGCATCCGCTCGGCCAGCCATGCGAGACCGGGCTCAAGCCGGACGGCTGTGATGCTGGCCAGGCTGGCCCACATGGCCTGCAGCCAGGCGACGCCAAGCGGATGAGGCGGCGTCAGCCGGGCCCGGATCCGCGTCAGCCCGTCCGCTGCGGGCTCGAGCGAATCGGCGGCCGCATGCAGCGCCCGGCGCAGGGCCTCCTCCTCGCGATGCGTCATGCCTCACCTTCCAGGACGCTGCGTAGCGCAGACATTGCCCGGGCCGTGTGGCTCTTGACAGCGCCGCGGCTAATCCCCATGGCCGAGGCGATCTGCGCCTCCGACAGGTCTGCGTAATAGCGCAGCACCACCGCCTCACGCTGCCGTACCGGCAACGTGCGCAGGGCCGAGACCACGGCGGACCGCTCCAGTTCAGCGATCGCCCCGTGCTCGGCGCTCGGCATGTCGGGAGCTGGTTTAGGCGCGTTCCGGTCGACCACAACCCGGTGCCGCAGCACCGAGCGAGCCCGGTTCACGACTGACTGCCGCAGGTAGGAAAGCGCCTTGTCGCTGTCCCTCAGGCGGCGCCAGCCCCCGTGCATGGCCACGAATGAGTCCTGCACCACTTCCTCTGCCGTCGCCACGTCGCGCACTAGCAGCATCGCGAGGCGAACCAGCGACCTGTAGTGGGTGTTGTACAGCTCTGTCACAGCCCGGTCGGCGTCTAGCACCGTCCGGTCGGCGTCTAGCTCGGCCGTGACCGAGCCCAGGGTGGTGGTATTCGCCACGAGGGTTTCGGTCACGTGCATAGGACGCGCGGGCGCCCCGCTAGGTTCACCTGCTGTCATGTTGAGTCATAGCGCAGCCTGCGCGCAGCATCGAATGAACACGATCCCACCGCCCCCACACCCAACCGTGTTGGTATCGCATAACTGCGAGTTGCCCCGGGAATGCACCCGCTCATGAGACAGCTGCCAGACCGAGCAAGAGAAGGCGCGCCGGGGATTCGCAGCATTGCAACCATATATGTCTGCGGCCGGGCGGACTAGCACAAGTTAATATTGATGACATGGCAGATTGCCTGTTCTGCGGTATAGCGACCGGAAAAATCCCATCAGACCGTGTGCTTGAGAGCCCGCGCACGGTCGCGTTCCGTGACATCAATCCCCAGGCGCCCGTGCACGTGCTGGTGATCACGAAAGATCACTACGACAACCTGGCCGCGGTGGCGGAAGCTGGCGACGGCCTGCTCGCGGAAGTCGCGTTGCAGGCGCACCGGGTGGCCGAGGCCGCAGGCGTCGCTGAGTCTGGCTACCGGGTGGTGTTCAACACCGGGCCGGAGGTCGGCCAGACGGTCCAGCACGCGCACGCCCATGTCCTCGGCGGAAGGCCAATGGACTGGCCCCCCGGGTGACGCTCGCGCGCCCAGGCCGCCAGGGCGGCTCAGCGGATAGCATGGGAGCAAACGGGCCTGGGCGCACGCCCAGGCGGGGGAAGGGCCTTGACAGAAACTCCCAGTGACGCGCGCAGCGAAACACGTGCCGGTGAGCCGGTGGCGAACGGCCGAACCCGCGTAAAGATCGTAATTCCCGATGACCACTCGATGGTCAGCCTGCTGGGATCCCGTGACGAGCTGCTTCAGGTGATCGAGGGCGCCTTCGGCGCCGACATCCACGTCCGTGGCAACGAGATCACTGTCACCGGCTCGCCGGAGGAGACCGCTCTGGTCGCCAGGCTCTTCGACGAGCTGACCAGCCTGCTGGCGAGTGGCGCCGAACTAGCCGCTGACGTGGTCGAGCGCAGCGTCGCGATGCTGCGGCGCAAGTCCGGAGCCCGGCCGGCCGAGGTGCTCACGCTGGACATCCTGTCCTCCCGTGGCCGCACCATCAGGCCCAAGACGCTCGGCCAGAAGCGCTATGTCGACGCCATCGACAAGCACACGATCGTGTTCGCGATCGGCCCGGCCGGGACGGGCAAGACGTACCTGGCCATGGCCAAGGCGGTAAAGGCGCTTCAGGCCAAGGAGTTCAACCGGATCATCCTGACCCGCCCGGCCGTCGAGGCCGGGGAGCGCCTCGGCTTCCTGCCCGGCACCCTCTACGAGAAGATCGATCCCTATCTGCGGCCGCTCTACGACGCCCTGCACGACATGATCGACCCTGACTCAATCCCCAAGCTCACCGCCAACGGCACTATCGAAATAGCCCCTTTGGCATATATGCGCGGTCGGGCACAATTTGTCCAAACTCCGGTGCTGACGCCGGACGGTTTCCGGCCTATCGGATCCCTGGCTATCGGCGATCTGGTTATCGGGTCGAACGGCCAGCCCACTCCGGTGATCGGTGTGTATCCGCAGGGCGAGAAGGAGATCTACCGGGTCACCACGCAGGACGGCGGCTCGACCCTGTGCTCAGGTGACCACCTATGGGCGGTGGCGACGCGGGACGACCGCCGCCGCGGCAAGCCGCTCCGGGTCCTTACCACCAGCGAAATGATCGGCGACCTGCGCGCTAACCACTACCACCGGTACGAGCTCCCGCTGCACAGCGCACCAGTGTGCTTCCCGTCCCGGAAAGTGCCGATGGATCCTTACGCGCTGGGGCTGTTGCTCGGCGACGGCTGCCTGACCGGGGCGACGACGCCAAGCTTCGCCACTCGCGATGTGGAACTGGCGTGGGCGCTCAAGGTGCGCTTGCCTGGCGTCGACGTCCGGCCCAGGGGAGGCCCTGACTACGTTCTGGGCCAGGGAACGTCGCCGTGGCAGGGCACCCTCCGCTCGGAGAACCCGGTGACCAGGGTGGCGCGGCGGCTTGGATTGTGGGGTACTCGGTCGGCAACGAAGTTTGTGCCTGAGCTCTACCTGTACAACTCGGCTGAGATCCGGCAGGCAGTCCTGCAGGGCTTGCTCGACAGCGATGGCGGTCCGGTCACCCAGCGCGGCCGGGCCTGCCGCATTCAGTTCTCGACCGCGTCGCCGCAGTTGCGGGACGACGTGATCTTCCTCGTCCGGTCGCTCGGCGGCGTGGCGTATACCCGTACGCGCCCCGCGCTAGGCCGGGCCCCTGGTCTCGCTCAAGGACGTCCCGTCTACCACCGCAGCGATGCGCACATCATCGACATCCGGCTGCCGGAGGGGGTTGAGCCGTTCCGGCTGACCCGGAAGCGGGAGAAGTACCAAGCCGAGGGCGGCGGCGGCCGGCCGATGCGGTTCATCGAGAGCATCGAGCCTGTCGGCACGGCGGAGTGCGTCTGCATCGCGGTGGCAGCGGAAGACTCGCTGTACACCACCGAGGATTTCCTGCTGACCCATAACACCCTCAACGACTCGTTCATCATCCTGGATGAGGCGCAGAACACGTCGCCGGAGCAGATGAAGATGTTCCTGACCCGGCTGGGGTTCGGTTCCAAAATCGTGGTGACCGGCGATGTCACCCAGGTGGACCTGCCTTCAGGGCAGCAGTCCGGGCTGCGCCTGGTCCAGGAGATCCTTGACGGCGTCGACGACGTCTACTTCTCCCGGCTGACCAGCCACGACGTGGTCCGGCACAAGCTGGTCGCCGACATCGTGGACGCCTACGAGCGCTACGACGCGCGCCGGGCCGCATCCGGGGATACAGAACGCATATCCGGCAGCCGGCCGCGCCGCACGGGCAACCGCGCCCGCTGAGCGGTAGAACTACGACCATGACCGTCGAGATTGCCAACGAGTCGGGCGAGAACGTCGACGAGGCCGCGCTGGCGGCGCTGGCCCGGCATGTGCTGGACCGCATGCGGGTGCACCCGCTGGCTGAGCTGTCCGTGCTGCTTGTCGACGTCGCGGCAATGACCGACTTGCACGAGCGGTGGCTGGGCGAGGCGACACCAACCGACGTGCTCGCGTTTCCCATGGACGAACTGCGGCCACCGTCTCATGGCAGCGGCCAGCCCGAGCACGGGTCAGATGACGGCCCAGACCAGACCTTGCTCGGCGACGTCGTGCTCTGCCCGCAGGTGGCGCTGGAACAGGCGCGCAAGGCCGAGCACGACGCTGCGGACGAGCTCAACCTGTTGTGCACGCATGGCATCCTGCACCTGCTCGGGTATGACCACGCCGAGCCGGAAGAGCACGCCACCATGTTCGGCCTGCAGGACAAGCTGCTGGCCGCGTGGCGGGATGAGCGGCAGGCTGAGGACGCGCCGGAGAGCCCGGCGGCCGGGAAGGACGGCGGCGACTAAGCCATGGACTGGCTGCTGGCGGCCGCGCTGGCACTGGTGCTGCTGGCCGGATGGTGCGCGACAGCAGAGGCCGCCCTGGCCAGGGTCTCCAGGGCCGGGGCTAAGGAACTCGGCCGCGGCGCGGGCCAGGGGGCCAGACCGCTGCAGGTCGTGCTCACCGACGTCTCGCGCTACCTGGCGGTGCTGCTGGCGGCCCGGATAGCTGCGCAGCTGTCGGCCACGGTCCTGGTGGCGGCGGTGCTGCTGCACTGGCTCGGCCACGGGTACCGGGCGTTCCTGATCACCGCCGCCGTCATGACCGTGGTCATCTACGTGGTGACCGGCATCGTGCCGAGATCCCTCGGCCGGCTCAGCGCCGTCCGCGTGGCGAGCTCAGCGGCATCCGTTCTGGCTCCTGTCATGCATATGCTCGGCCCGCTGCCACGGGTGCTGCTCCTTCCTGGTCCGGCGGCCCGTGGCGGGCCGCCGGGATCTGAGGAGGATCTGAGGGGGCTCGTCGACCTGCTGGAACGTCGGCGGGTGATTCAGCCAGACGAGCGGGCGATGATCCACTCGGTGTTTGAGCTTGGCGACACGATCGTCCGCGAGGTGATGGTGCCCCGGACTGACATGGTGTTCGTGGAGCGCGGCAAGACCCTGCGCCAGGCACTGTCCCTGGCACTGCGCAGCGGGTTCTCCCGGATCCCGGTCGTCGGCGAGAACGAGGACGACGTGGTCGGCATCGCCTACCTCAAGGACATCGTGACCCGCAGTTACGAGCACCGCGAGGGCGAATCGGTCGAGAGAGTCGACTCGATCATGCGGCCGCCCACGTTCGTGCCGGAAAGCAAGCCGATCGACGCCCTGCTGCGGGAGATGCAGGCACGCCAGATCCACCTGGCGATCGTGATCGACGAGTACGGCGGCACCGCGGGCCTTGTCACGATCGAGGACATCCTCGAGGAGATCGTCGGCGAGATCACCGACGAGTACGACAAGGAACAGCCTCCGGTGGAGTGGCTGGGTGATGGGCACGCCCGGGTGACAGCCCGGCTGTCGGTCGAGGAACTGGAGGAGCTGTTCGGGGTCCACATCGAGGCCGAGGACGTGGAGACCGTCGGCGGCCTGCTGGCCCAGCGGCTGGGGCGGGTGCCGATCGCTGGCTCGGTCGCGACGGTGGCCGGGTTGCGGCTGACAGCGGAGAGCCTGGCCGGCCGGCGCAACCGGATCGGGACCGTGACCGTCGAGCGCATCCCCCCGGCAGGCAACGGCACCCCCGACAGCGGCTCCGTACCGGCTCAGGCCGCTGGCAGCGGCCCGTCCGGGAACGGGCAATCAGGTCCGGGGACGCCGGGGCCGGGGAACGGCGGCAGTGGCGCTGGCGGGAACGGCGGGACACCGGGGAGCGCCCGATTAGACTCGGCCAGGTGAGCGAGGCCCAGCCCGGAACCGATGGCCAGTCCGGCAGCGAAGACCGGCCAGGCCCGGAGGATCTCAAGATCATTACCCTGGCCCGGACCGCGCGCGCCCGGGTGAGCGCTACCGAGGGCGCTGCGGTGCGGGACGAGATCGGGCGGACCTACGCTGCCGCGGCGGTGGCACTGCCATCGGTGCGGATGTCGGCGCTGTTGCTGGCCGTGGCTATGGCGGTGTCCAGCGGCGCGGGCAGCCTGGAGGCGGCGGCGCTGGTCAACGAGGGCGAGGCGCCCGACCCGGCGGACCTGGCCGCGGTCCGGGACATCGGCCCGGCCGCGGTGATCTTTCACGCCCGGCCAGACGGCACCCTGAAGGCCACGCTGCGGCCCTGACCGCGTTACCCCCTGTACAGGCTGGTGGAGAATCAGGAAGTGGCATCCCCGCAGACTCCGTTCCCGGCAGGCGCGCCGCCGCAGCCGACCCCGGCCGACTTCAGGTCCGGGTTCGCGTGCTTTGTCGGGCGGCCGAACGTTGGCAAGTCGACGCTGATGAACGCGCTGGTCGGAGCCAAGGTGGCGATCACGAGCAGCCGTCCGCAGACCACGCGCCGGGCGATCAGGGGCATCGTGCACCGGCCCGACGCGCAGCTGATCATCGTGGACACGCCCGGGCTGCACCGGCCGCGCACGCTGCTTGGCGAGCGCCTGGACAGCCTGGTCCGGTCCACACTCACCGAGGTGGATGTCATCGGGTTCTGCCTGCCGGCCACCGAACGGATCGGGCCCGGTGACAAGTACCTGGCCGCGGAGCTGGCCGGCCTGAAAGGGACGCCTGTGGTCACCGTGGTTACCAAGACCGACCTGGCGTCCCGGGAGGGGGTCATGACCCAGCTCGCGGCCACCGCTGAGCTCGGCGACTGGGCGGACGTGGTGCCGGTGTCCGCCGTGTCCGGCTTCCAGCTCGGGGAACTGGCCGACGTGCTGGTCTCGCACCTGCCCGAGGGGCAGCCGCTGTACCCGCAGGGCGAGCTCACCGACGAGCCCGAGCAGCAGCTCGCCGCCGAGCTGATCCGCGAGGCGGTCCTGGAGGGTGTACGCGACGAGCTGCCGCACTCCATAGCCGTGGTCGTGGAGGAAATGTCACCCCGGGAGGGGCGTGACGACCTCATGGACGTGTACGCGGTGATGTACGTGGAGCGCCCGAGCCAGAAGGCAATCGTCATAGGAGCCGGCGGAGCCCGGCTGAAGGAGGTTGGGTCCCGGGCGCGGCAGCAGATTGAGGCGCTTCTCGGCACGCGTGTGTACCTTGACCTGCGCATCAAGGTCGCCAAAGACTGGCAGCGGGATCCGAAGCAGCTACGGCGGCTGGGCTTCCCGGACTGAGGTGCCCGATTCGGTCAAATCTCCCTGACTTGGGGATCTGACCGGCTCAGACGTGTGATGATCGGCAGAAGACCAGGTGAGCGGTCCACCCGACGACGGCGCACGCAGGTGGCTGGGAGGGAGCGAACTGAGTGACCTTCTTTGGGTTCCGGGTGCACTATCGCCCAGTCGGCCACGGCGTGTTTCACTGCGAGCGGTGCGGCGGCGACCGCCCGTTCCAGCAGCTCGCTGGGCGGCGATGGTTCCACCTGCTGCTCATCCCGGTCATCGCGGTGGCGAGCACGGGGGAGCACATTCGGTGCGTCATCTGTGACACCCGGTACCGCGTGGAGGTGCTGGCCCTGCCCACGATCGCCCAGATGCAGGCGGCGCTGCCGGCCGGGGTGCGGGCAGCCGCCGTGGCCATGCTCCGCGCCAGCGGCGGTGGCGGCGAGCGAGCCAGGCGCAGGGCGATCGACGCGATCCGGAAGGCCGGCCTGGCCGATTATCAGGATCCTTCCCTGGACGCCGACCTGACCGCGTCGGGCGAGTCAGCGCATCTCGGGCGGGACCTGGCCCGCCCGCTGAACTCCCTGGCCGTGCAGCTAGCGGTTCCGGCCAGGGAGTGGTTCCTGGCCGAGGTGGTGCGGATCGGGCTGGCCGACGGGCCGCTGTCCGACAACGAGCGGAACACCGCGCAGGACATCGCCGCGCAGCTCGGCATGACACCCGCTCAGGCGCGCGGTGTGATCACGATGACCGAGGAGGGCGCAGCGGCTTAGGCGGGCGCCTGCCCTGGTGTGCGCGACAATGACCAGGTGGGCATCTACCGTGACGACGCCATCGTGCTGCGCACCCAGAAACTGGGCGAGGCCGACCGCATCGTCACGCTGCTTGCCCGGCGCGCTGGCCGGATCCGCGCGGTCGCCAAGGGGGTGCGGCGCACCAAATCCCGGTTCGGTGCGCGGCTGGAGCCGTTCACGCACGTCGACCTGCTGCTGTACACCGGAAGGTCGCTGGACGTGATCACGCAGGCCGATACCGTGCGCCCGTACGGCAAGCCGTTCGCGACCGACTACCCGCGGTACACGGCGGGGACCGCGATGCTGGAGACGGCCGAGAAGTTCACGCCGGTCGAGAAGGAGCCGGCCATGCGGCAGTTCCTGCTGCTGGTCGGCGGGCTGCGGGCACTGGGCGAGGGAGTCCATGACCCGCGTCTGGTACTGGACGCCTACCTGCTAAGGTCGCTCGCCGTGGCTGGATTCGCACCCGCCCTCGACGAGTGCGCCGTCTGCGGCACGCGGGCAGCAGACCCCGACGACGCCCAGACGAGCGGCGGTCGCAGGGCGTTCTGGTTCTCAGTCGGGGCTGGCGGGCTGGTCTGCCAGGACTGCCGGGCTCCGGGAGCTGCTACCCCGTCCGCTCAGACGATCGCGCTGATGGGCGCGCTGATGCGCGGTGACTGGGCGCATGCCGACGCCAGCGAGCGCAGGCACCAGGCGGAATGCAGCGGGCTGGTCGCCGCCTACCTGCAGTGGCACCTGGAGAACGCGATCCGCTCGCTGCGCCACGTGGAGCACGCATGACCCGTCCGATCCGCCCGCCCGACCCGCACCCAGGGGGCGCCCAGCCGCCGGACATTCCCCGCAATCTGGTACCTCGGCATGTGGCGCTGGTCATGGATGGCAACGGCCGCTGGGCGAAAGCGCGCGGCCTGCCCAGGATCGAGGGGCACAAGCGCGGTGAAGGTGCACTGTTCGACGTGATCATGGGCGCGATCGAGCTCGGCATCCCGTACCTGTCGGCCTATGCGTTCTCCACCGAGAACTGGCGCCGCTCGCCCGACGAGGTCCGGTTCCTGATGGGGTTCAACCGCGACGTGATCCACCGCCGCCGCGACGAGTTCCACGAGATGGGCGTCCGGGTGCGCTGGGCTGGCCGCCGCCCGCGCCTGTGGCGCAGCGTCATCTCCGAACTCGAGTACGCCGAGCGGCTGACCGCGGAGAACTCAGTGCTCACGCTGCAGTTCTGCGTGAACTACGGCGGCCGGGCCGAGATCGCTGACGCCGCGGCCGCCTTGGCGGCCGACGTGGCCGCGGGCAAGCTGCGCCCGGACAAGGTCAACGAGAAGGTTTTCGCCCGCTACCTCGACGAGCCGGACATTCCGGACGTCGATCTCTTCGTCCGCTCCTCCGGTGAGCAGCGCACGTCCAACTTCCTCATCTGGCAGTCCGCGTACGCCGAACTGGTGTTCCTCGACACGCTGTTCCCCGACTTCGACCGCCGCCACCTATGGCAGGCCTGCGAGATCTACGCAAGCCGCGACCGCCGCTACGGTGGCGCCATCCCCAACTCGGTCCCCGAGCCAGAGCCCGCCGCTGGCGGGTCGTCAGGCCCGGGCTAGCGCGGGGTTGCGGAGTTCGACCTGGCCCGGGCCGGCCAGGAAGATGGCGAAAACGATCACGTCGCTGTCCTCCGGTACACGGGCGGTGACCTCGTGGCGGGCCCAGTCCCGGCTGGCCGGGATCGCGACGACATGGTTGTCGGGGTCGGCCAGGACTGACTTCTCGGTCAGCAGCCGGGGGACGGGCCGCCCTCCGCTGACCCGGAGGCCGAGACTGGCCCGGCCCGGGCTGCCGGAGCTGCGGAACTCGCCCCGGAACGTGACGACGGCGCCGCGGTAGTCGTCGGCGAAGATCTGCTGGGCCAGGACCGCGAAACCTTCGGGCTCCGGCACGACCGAGCGGAGCACGGCGATCTCGTGGTCAGTCTCAGCAACGTAGTCATGCCAGTGCGACTGGGCCGCGTGCTCGGCGAAGCTCCCGCCGAACACCCACCAGTCCAGGCCGTCGGCGAACGACAGGTTCCGCGGCTCATATCGTGACCTTCTTCGGCCAGGCGCGGCCGCCCCGGGACGGCGGACATCGCTGGCAGCGCTCGGCCCGGGCTGGGATGGCACCGCCAGCCGGTCCATGACAGCGTCCGCCACCCGAACCGGGGCGCCGGTCCTGATGGCCAGGGCCAGGCCCTCGGCGAGGCGCGCGGTGACGTGCCGGGTCCCGGCAGGACCGGCGAGCTGGACGCGCGCCGCTGTGACGTTGGGACCGGGCTCGCCGATGTCCACGCCTGCCACCCTGACCCCGGCAACGTGCAGCAGCTGTTCGATGAGCTCGTCCACGGTCTGAGCCATTGGCGGCACCGCAGGCCCCGATGGCCCGGAACTCGACGGCCCAGAACCGGCCACGGTGTCGTCTCCCGCCTCGCCCGGTGCCCGCGACGGGGTGCCCGTCGCCCGGTTCAGCAGCCCGGCCAGGCGATGTCCGTCGAAGGGCAGCAGCCAGAGCGGCAGTTCCCGGTGGCCAGCGTCGTCGGCGAGGACCACGACGTGTGAGGGGCGGCGCTGCGGAGGCCAGCCGGGCGGGTCACGGCGCTCGGCGCGAGCGATGCGGACGGCAGTCATCGGCGGCCTCCCGGACACGGCGGGAACAAGATCAGGACGGTGCTCGGTGATGTAGGCGCGGAGCCGCTGGCGGGCCTTGTGCAGGCTCACCCGGGCGGCGCCGGGCTGCTCGGCTATGTCGCCAGCCGGGCGGTCGGCGTAGTAGTGCAGCGCCACAGCGCGCTGCTGCCCAGCAGGCAGGTCGGCTACTGCCGCGCGCAGCGCGTCAGCGCGGTCGAGGTCGTCGGCCGACGGCAGGCCGCCTGCGGACGCCGGGTGGAGCTGCTCGGGCCAGTCCGGCACCAGCGTCAGCGGGGTGCTGCGTGCCACGCCGCGGCATACGTTCGCCGCGATGCCGCCCAGCCATCCGGCGAACCTGTCCGGGTCGCGCAGCCGGTCCAGGGCGACGAACGCCCGCAAGAGCGACTCCTGCACGATGTCGTCCACGTCGCTGGGATTGGGGCTGAGACTCCGGGCCCGGGCGTGCACCATCGCCTGATGTCGCTCGACCAGCAGCCGGAACGCTACCTCGTCACCGGCCCTGGCCAGCCGGACCAGGTCGCCGTCGGTGATCGGGGCGCCCGCGGGGCCAGCACCGTCAGGCATCACGGGCCAGCTCCGGGCCGCGCAGCGCGACCAGGCCCGGGCCGGCCAGACCGATGCCGAACCGGATTTCGTCGGCCTCCACGGGGATCAGCGCGCGGATCTCATGCCTGACCCAGCCGTTGCTGCCGACGACAGTGATCGCATGGTCCTCCCGCGTGTCTCCGAACTCCTTGCCCCGCCTGACGATCTCCAGGCGCAGCCCCGCTTCACCGGTGACGCCCTCGGTGCGGACCTCCCCGCGGAGCACGATGCGGTCACCCCGGTAGTCGTCGGCGAAGATCGTCTGGACCAGGGCGGCCGACCCCGCGGGATCCGGCATCGCCGATCGGAGCACTGCTGTGGCGCCGTCCCCGGCGGCGGCATAGTCCTGGCGGTGCGGCCCTCCAGCCTTGCGGAGAGAGCCGCCGTCGAGATCCCACCGGTCCAGGCCGTCGGCAAAGGAAAGGTTGTGCGGCTCGAAGCGGGGCCGTCTGGCGGGCCGGCCGGTCAACGGCGGGCCCGGGGGCGGCTTTCTGCGCCGGCCGCCAGCGGGCTGCAGGCCGGCCGGCGGGACGCGGCCCAGGAACTGGCTGAGCAGGTCGTCCCCGGCCACAGGCACCGCAAGCCGGTCCATCACCGCGTCGGCCAGCCGGACCGGAGCCCCGGCCGCGGCAGCAAGCGCGAGGCCAAGTCCCAGCCGCGCCGCCAGGTGGCGGGTGCCCAGCGGGCCGGCCAGCTCGATCCGCGTCCAGGCCGTTTCTGGTGTCATCTCGGCCGCGTCGCCCGCCGCGGTCTCGATATCCACGCCGGTCACGCTGGTGCCGGCCGCGTGCAGCGTCCGGGCGGCAAACTCCTCGAAGGTCCCGGCCGTGACGATGTCGTCGGTCCGCCGGTCCACGAGTTCCCCCAGCGAGCGGGCACCAGGTTCGCCCTCAAGCCAGAGTGGCAGCGCCCGGCCGCCTGCGTCGTCAGCGAGAACTACCAGGAACCCGCGGAGGTGGAAGCGGCCGTCCCCAAGAGCCCCCGGGCGGGGCTCAGCATGCGCGATGTGGACGGTAGTCATCAGCGTCCTCTCCGGCTGTGCGGGTTCACCCACTCCCTGTGGGTTCTCCCACTCTGTAGTGCCGGACGAGCGAGCGCGCGTTACCCGGGCCAGGCCGACCGCCTGGCCTCGTTCAGCGTGAAGCCTGGAATGCGGCTACAGCGAGCAGCAGCGCGACCGCCGCGACCCGTGCCATCCGCCCGCCGGCGGCCACGCGGGGCCAGGACAGGAACGCCAGCCAGGACAGGAACGCCGCGACCAGGCACAGCGCGACCGCCCCGCCCCAGCCGCGCACCGCCAGCCCGGCGATCAGCAGCGCGGCCAGCACCAGCGGGAGCAGCCAGCGGGGCAGCCCGCGCAGGTACACCAGCACCACCGCGCTGCGCTGCTGGGCTTCCTGACGGGTCATTCTCACGGCGCTCGGGTCCTTCGGGCAGAGGTCGTTTCCGCACGCAACGATACGCGGTGCGCCGCGGCGGCCTGCGCCTGCTCACAGGCAGGAGCAACGTAGCCGTGACCGCCGCTAAGCTTGTGCACACGGCGCATCGACAGCCGGGCACCGCAGCATGCCCGCCCGGCTACCGCGGGTCCTCCCTGCCACGAAAGGCCCGGCCCGCGAGCCGCCGAACGCAGCCAAGATGGAGAACTTGATGGCACGACGCAGTGATCGCCTGGATGAGATCATCAGCCTGTCGCGGCGGCGCGGCATAGTCTTCCCGTCCAGCGAGATCTACGGCGGGCTCCGGGCATCCTGGGACTACGGCCCGCTCGGCGCCGAGATGAAGAACAACATCAAGCGCCAGTGGTGGCGCTCGATGGTCATCGAGCGCGACGACATTGTCGGTCTCGACTCCTCAGTGATCCTGGCTCCGGAGGTGTGGCGGGCTAGCGGTCACATCACTGAGTTCGTTGACCCGCTGACCGAGTGCATGTCCTGCCACCACCGGTTCCGGGCCGACCACCTGATTGAGGCGTACGAGGAGAAACACGGCCATCCGCCGGAGAAGGGCCTGGCCGAGATCGCCTGCCCGAACTGCGGCACCAGGGGTGCGTTCACCGAACCCCGGATGTTCAACGGCATGCTGCGCACCTATCTCGGTGCCACCGAGGACGAGTCTGGCCTGGCCTACCTGCGGCCGGAGACCGCTCAGGGCATCTTCATCAATTACCGCAACGTGCTGCAGACCTCGCGCAAGAAGATCCCGTTCGGGATCGCCCAGACCGGCAAGTCGTTCCGCAACGAGATCACCCCCGGCAACTTCATCTTCCGCACCCGCGAGTTCGAGCAGATGGAGATGGAGTTCTTCGTCAAGCCCGGGACAGACGAGCAGTGGCACGAGGAGTGGATCGCTGCCCGGATGGCGTGGCATGTCGGCCTCGGCGTCAACGAGGACAACCTGCGGCTGTACGAGCATCCAGCCGACAAGCGCTCGCATTACTCCAAGCGCACGGTGGACATCGAGTACCGGTTCGGGTTCCAGGGCACCGAGTGGGGCGAGCTTGAGGGCATCGCCAACCGCACCGACTTCGACCTCGGCACGCACAGCCGGGCCTCGGGCACGGACATGTCATACCTGGACCCGGAATCGGGCGAGCGGTACGTCCCCTACGTGATCGAGCCGGCCATCGGCGTCGACCGGTGCCTGCTGATGTTCCTGCTCGACGCCTACACCCAGGATGAGGCGCCCGACGCCAAGGGCAACATGGAGAAGCGCACAGTGCTGCGGCTGGACGCCAGGATCGCGCCGGTCAAGGTGGCCGTGCTGCCGCTGTCCCGCAACGCCGACCTGTCGCCCAAGGCCCGCGACGTGGCGGCGGCCGTGCGCAAGCACTGGAACGCTGACTTCGACGACGCCAGCGCGATCGGCCGGCGTTACCGGCGCCAGGACGAGATCGGCACCCCGTACTGCGTAACTGTCGACTTCGAGACGCTGGACGACCAGGCGGTCACGGTCCGCGAGCGCGATTCGATGAAGCAGGAGCGGATCGGCCTCGACGCCCTCGTTCCCTATCTTTCTGAACGACTCGCCGACTGCTGACCGGGCCCGCCCGCCCCCCGTGGTTCGCTAGAAGGCCAGCGTGAGTCCCTGGAGGCTGGGGGCGCCGGGAATGGGAGTGAACGTGCCCCGGCTGAGCACACCGTAGACGGGCAGCCGGCCAGCCGCCGGAGGTGCGTCGATGACCAGAACGTTGCCCGAGTCGCTGCTCCAGAACACGCTGTAATCGTTCTGCGCCGGAAGGTTCGGGCCCAGCCGGTGGCCGGTGTAGATCACACGTATCGCCTTGCCGGTGGCAGCGGAGAACTCCTCTAGCAAGGGGGCCACCGTTGTGGTGGGCGGCAGCGGCTGCGAGCAAGGCGGCAGGCTCCGGCCGGGCGCGACCGGATGGCCGAGGGCCACGATGATCGTCGCGGCGTCGGGCGTGAGATAGCCAGTGGCATCCAGCGACGTACTCTGCGCCATCCCGCAGGTAAGGAGCCTGCTATCGATCAGCAGGCTGCCGCCGGGGCCGCTGGTGCTGAGCAGGTACTCACCAGGGAAGTACCCCGGTATACCGCCATTCCAGTCATAAGCCAGGCCAGCGCGCGACCAGGTCATGATGGAGGAGCCGAACGCCAGCTCGGGGATGCCGGGCCCCATTATCCACCTCCGGACCGCGCCGCCCGGCAGCGAGTAGATCGCGATCCAGCCAAAACTGGAAACGGTCTTGGTGTCAATGGCACTGGCCCCGCCAGCGACAGCGAGTTGCCTCCCGTTGGGCGATAGCGCTGCGCCGACGAAAAACCGGCTGGGCGGGAGGCCCGGCAGCGCGAGCGGGGTCAGTGAGACCGTGTGACCGCCCGGGCTGAAGCGGGCCTCGTAGAGCTTGGCCGCCGTGTCCCGGCCTGGGGACAGGGCGGCCCGTGCGGTGAGCACGAACGTCCGGTCGTCGGCGGCCCCTGTAACGCCGACGAACGAGGTGTACGGCGCTGGCGGCCGGATGGTGGCCAGCGTCCGGCCGGTGATTGTGTTCCTGACGACCGCATTTATCCGCGTGGCGGTTCCGTCCCTGACCACGACCAGTGCCATGTAGTAGGGGGGCGGCGCGCTGCTCAGCGGGTTCTGGCCGTACCCCGGTCCGTTGCCGTGACCGCGCACCCAGAATGGTGCCGCCACTGCCGCGCCCGCTATCGCGATGACCGCCGCGGCCGAGCCCATCGCGGTTATCAGACGCCGCCGCCCCGCCGACCGCGGGCCCGTCTGCTCGGTGACGCGCCGCAGCATCGCGTCGGTGTCGGGGGTCTGGAGTTCCAGCGTGCGCAGCGCCGAGCGCAGGTCATCTTCGTGCCGCATCAGATTCCACTCCCTCGGAACTTGTCCAGGCTGGCTGGCTGCCGGCCCATTTCGATACGCAGCGCGGCGAGGGCCCGGGACGCGTAACCGCGGACCGTGCCGGGCGCGCACCCCATCAGGCTGGCTATCGCCGCGTCGTCGAGGTCTTCGTAGTAGCGCAGGACCAGCACCGCGCGCTGACGGCGCGGCAGCTTGCCCAGCTCGGCGAGCAGCGCGTCGCGTTCCGCGTACCGGTCGGCATGGTCAGCCTGGGCGCGGTCATGGGCAGCGGCGACGGCTGTGTTCGGGATGAGCCGCCACGACCGGCGCCGCCAGGACAGGAACTCGTTGAGAAGCATCTTGCGGACGTATTGCTCCGGGCTGTCCATCGCGCCGATCCGGCCCCACCGGGCATGCGCGCGGATCAGCACTTCCTGAGCCAGGTCCTCGGCGGTCGCCCGGTCGCCGGCCAGCACAGCGGTGAACCTGAGTAACGCGGGCAGCCGCGCCGCCGCGAACTCGTCGAAGGTCATCCTGCCTCCGCTAGTAGGTTGTCTGCGTTGTACACGCGTCCGGCCCTGCGATGTGCTGTGCGGAAAGGCCGGTTTTTTCCGGAGGTGTCCTGCGCAGCGCAGTGCGGGGCTTCAGTTCGTGGTGACCTCCAGCGGGACGCTGGCGGCTGGGGACGAGCCGATCACCGTGCGCGACGGAAGGGCTACCAGCGTTACGTCGATGCTCGTCTGGCCAGCAGCGTAGTTCCCTTGCTGGGAGAGCGGGCTGAAGGCGATCCGGAGCCTGTATCCCGCGGTGGTGCCCGGGCCCAGGGTCAGGCTCGGGAACTGCGCGGGCGCGACGAGCAGATAGTCATCGCTGGGCCCCTGCGAGTCGTAGTAGATGCTGTTCCACGTGCCCGTG
>Ga0335074_10002212_pt1 | contig 26504 bp, 23 predicted proteins | sample Lox_Sample_23_FD_206715 | JGI IMG/M metagenome (GOLD analysis project Ga0335074, IMG submission 206715) | Soil microbial communities from Loxahatchee National Wildlife Refuge, Florida, United States - Lox_Sample_2.3 | ecosystem: Environmental > Terrestrial > Soil > Wetlands | place: USA...
CGCTGGCCAGCTTTGGCTCGACACGCGGCCCGCACGGTCCGCTCTTCGACGCGACTCAGCGGACTCTCGGCGGGCTCTATATCAGCCAGCTCGTCATCGGCGTACTCGGCGTGCTCGTCATCACGTCCGAGTACTCAACCGGCATGATCCGCACAACGCTGACGACACTGCCGCGGCGCGGGCTGATGGTGGCAGCGAAGGCCGTGGTGTTCGCGGTCGTTGCCTTCGTGACCGGCCTGATTACCTGCTTCGTTTCGTTCTTCCTGGGGCAGGCGATCATGTCGTCTGATCACATCAGCTTGTCCCTCAGCCAGCCGAATGTACTGCGCGCGGTCATCGGCGGGGCGCTGTTCCTGACCGCCTGCGGATTGCTGGCGTTCGGCCTCGGCCTGCTGATCCGGCACACCGCGGGCGCCATCACCACGGTCGTCGGGCTGCTGTTCCTGCTCACGATCCTGGTCAACTTCCTGCCGCAGACCTGGCAGAACCACCTGGATAAGTGGATGCCCGCCGACGCCGGCACGCAGATCTGGACCACGATTCCGAACCACGGCCAGCCGCCGTTGTTCGCGCCGTGGACCGGGTTCGCGGTGTTCTGCGGGTACGCGGCGATCGTGCTGATCGCGGCGGCGATCCTCTTCCGCAAGCGCGACGCTTAGGGGTTACCTCGCGCCGCGTAGCAGCGATAGTCGCGACACCCTACAGGTTTGGTGAGTACGAAACTCACATACCGGACCCCGAAGGTCATCAAACCTGTAGGGTGTGGGGCCGGACGGCGCCTCGCGAGGCGCAATCCCGGCGCGGTCACGGTTGTCGGGAGCCCGGACTACAGCGGCTGGCAGCGCGGGCACCACACGGCTGTCCGCTCTTCGAGCTGCGGCCCGAGGCTGCCGCGCTGGATCGTCGTGCCGCACCGCCGGCAACGCTGGCCCGCGCGCCCGTAGACCCACAGCTGGCTGCCACGAGCCGCGTTCCCGGTGGTTATCGTGTCGACGCGGGCTTTGTTCGCATCGAGTAGCCGTCTGGCCATCGTCACGAGACCGGCAAGGTCAGGCACTTCGCCGACAGGGTGCCAGGGGTTTACTCCGCGCAGGAACAGGGTCTCGGCCCGGTAGATAGTGCCGATCCCGGCCAGGTTCCGCTGGTCAAGCAGCGCCTCGCCGATGGTCCGGCCAGGCTGCTCGCTGAGCCTGCGGACCGCCTCGGCAGGGTCGAAGTCCGGGCTGAGCAGGTCCGGCCCGAGGTGGCCGACGGCCAGGTCTTCCTTGCTGGTCCGGACGACCTCGACGATGCCGAGCAGGGATCCGACGGCCTGCCACTGCGAGTTGGCCAGGATGAGCCGGATCCGGTGATCGCGCAGGGCGAAGCCGGACGCCGCGCTGACCCGCCAGGATCCCTCCATCTTGAGGTGAGTGTGCACGGTGATGTCACCCTCGACCCGGGTGAGCAGGTGCTTGCCGCGCGACACGGTCTCGGTCACGGCTCGCCTGGTCAGGTCGGTCGTGGCGAACCTTGGCACGCGGAAGTCGCTACGGACCAGTTCGCGGCCGGCCAGGGCACGGTGCAGCTGCTGCGCCGTCCGCCAGACCACGTCACCTTCTGGCATGGCGTAGACGATAGCCACCGGAACGCCCGCTGACCCACCGCCGGATCCGGTCGCGCCCGGCCGCCGCGCCTGATGCCACCCGCCCCGCCTCGCCACTGGCGTGCTGATTCCCGGCAGCTTGTCAGAATCGCCCGCTAGATTGACGACAGTGCAGCACTCGCCAGGCTGGCCGGCAGGCCCCCGCCACAGCCACGTCAGCCAGTCCGGGTGCCGATCGTGACTCTGGAAGCCGGCGAGCTCGCCAGCGGCCTGGGGCGGTATCGCCGGCTGATGGCAGTGCCGGGTTCCCGCGCGCTTACGGTCGCGGACCTGTGCGCTCGCCTGCCGCAGGGCATGGTGAGCATCACCGTCCTGCTGGTAGTTGCCGACCACAGCTCGATGCGGGTAGCCGGGTTCGCGCTGGCAGGCTCCACGGTCGGGCTGGCTGTCACAGCCCCGCTGCGAGGCAGGTTCGCGGACCGGTCCGGGGTCCACCGGGTCGTTGTCCTCTGCTGCGCCGTCTACCTTGCCGCCTGGGCCGGTCTGCTGGCTGTCTCGGCTTCTCGCGGGCCGGCAGCGCTGCTGGTAGTGCTGGCTATCGCGACCGGCTGCTGCACGCCGCCGCTGAGCCCGGCGATGCGCAGCTTGTGGTCGGTGCATGCGCCCGCGCGGCTGCTGTCAACCGCGTTTGCCCTGGATGCCGCCGTGTTTGACCTGGCCTATATCGCTGGTCCGGTTGTCGCCAGCTCGCTTGCGGTCGCGATCGCGCCCGCGGCGGCGGCAGTCGTGATGCTTGCCCTGACTGGTGCCGCCGTCGCTGTCGTCGGCGTCCGGTTCCCGCAGCAGCCGGCCGCGAACGCCAGTGCGGCAGGCCCCGGGCCGTTGCGCTCCGCCGCACTGCGCCGGCTGCTGGTCACCGCGGCACTGGCCAACCTTGCGCTGAGCGCGAGCGAGGTCGCGCTCATCGCGGTAGTCCGGCTGCACCATGCACTGTGGGCCTCAGGCCCGCTGCTGGCTGAATTGTCCGTCGGAAGCATCCTCGGAAGCCTGCTGCTGGGCAGCCGGGCACCTGCCGCTCGCGCTCAGCATCGCCTGGCCTGGCTGCTGGCCAGCTACACGCTGGGGCTCGCCGCGCTGACAGTCGCCGTGCTGGCGCCGCCGGCGCTGGCCATCGTCACGCCGCTGGCTGGCCTGAGCGTCGGCCCCACGCTCGCGACGTTCTTCACGATGACTGCCAGCGCAGCCGACAGCCGCAATGGCACCGAGGCGCAGGCATGGCTCAACTCGATGATGAACGGCGGGGCGGCAGCCGGTGCCGCTCTGGCCGGCCTTACCGCAACCCAGCCCATGATCAGCCTGGCCATTGCTGCCGGAGCCGCGGGCGCGGCTGCCCTGATCGGCACTTTCACCCGGCCACGAAACGATCAAGCCCGGCCGCCGGGCAGCCCCGCGCCGGGCAGCCCCGCGCCGGGCAGCCCCGCGCCGGGCAGCCCCGCCTGAGCCGGTGCGGTGCGCGCGGGGCTAGCCTGATGAAGACATAGGCGGGATTTGCGGCTAGCCAGTTCATCACTTCAGCCGCCGCCGTGAGCTCGGCGGCCGCTGGCGCGGGGCGCCCGCCGGTGAGATCGTCGTGGCTTGGCACCGTTGCCAGCGCCGCCAGAATCGATCGCCTCGGGGGAGGATCTGCGCATGTCTCACCACCTTGACACACCCCTAGCACGCCAGAACGGCCAGCTCTATATCGATGACCTGTACGTCTTTCCAGGCGACCACAGCACCGTGCTCGTCATGGATGTCAACTCCACGATCACCGGCCCGGACGTCCAGCCGGGCTTCCACCCGGAGGCGCGCTATGAGTTCAAGGTGCACTTCGACGGGGAAGAGTTCGAGACTCTGACTTACCGGGTGTCGTTCGGCGAACCGGACACCCGCGGGCGGCAGGCCCTGCAGGTGCGTGCTCTTACCGGCGATGACGCCCGGTCGGATACCGCGGCCGGAAGCCTGGTGCTGGAAGGCCGTACCGGCGAGACGGCGACACGAGACGACGCGCGGATCTGGGCGGGGCGCATCGCCGACCCGTTCTACATCGACCTCGACGAGCTCACGGTCATCAACGCCGCAGTAAAGAACGGCGCAAAGGTCGGCTGGTCGGCATGGCGGGCGGAAAACGCGCGGAACAGCTTCGCGGGCACGACTGTCGAGTCGATCGTGCTGGAGATCTCTCACCAGCACTCGCAGCTGCACGCCGGGGCACGCACCGGGACCTGGTGCGCGACCAAGCTTGCCACTGACGCCGGCGGCTGGCGGCAGATCAACCGCGCGGGCCACCCCATGATGTGGCCGATCTTCTGGCCCGACGACACAGATTTTTCCAACCCCGCCAACGACCGGCACCCGTCCGCTGACCTCAACGCTGAGGGCAAGAACATTGCCGATCTCGTCACCGCGGTCGTCGGGGCGAACGGAACGTCGGGCGACCCGGACGGCTACGGCCACACCGTGGCTCGGGTGCTGTTTCCCGACGTCCTGCGATACGTCGTGGGGACGCCCGCGACGTACGGCTTCGCGGCGCGCAACGGCAGAGCGCTGGCGGACAACGCACCCGAGGTGATGTTCTCGCTGGTCCTGAATACATCGGTAACCTCTGGCCTGACACCGTCGGTAGCCGAAGGCATGCGATCGCGGGCCTTTCCCTACGTCGTGCCGGCGTAGCCGGGGAAGTGCGAGGCGCCCTCGGTCAGCACAGCGCGCGAGTCGTCACGGCGCCGTGTCCTTGCAAACCCCTGGTCGTCACATGAGTTTGCGAAGATGCAACAGGTCGAACACGCTGCCCTGCACCTTAAGCTTGCCTGACAGCCAGGCATGCATGAAGCTGCCAGGGTTGTCGGCGATGGTGATCACGGTGTTGCTGTCGGCCGTGAATCGCACCTGAGCCTGGGGCGTGCCATTGCTCGCCACTTTGACCGGCTCGGCACCGTCCGGCCCGAGCCTGGTCACGAACGTCAAGCCCAGGTCGGGAACGCGGCAGCTCAGAGTACGGTCCACCAGGTGTGCTTCGCGGGCTTTGGCGTCCATGTTCGCGATGCGTCCGGTCAGGCTCTCCAGCGCCGCGCGGCATTCCTCGGCTGTCGCCATTCATCCCTCGCTTTCAAGGTCATTCTCCGTCACGCCGGCTGCACTGGGATACCGGGGGCACGCGGGCACCGCCGGGTGCCATGGCCTGACGGCGCTGGGCGGTAGCGTTCAGGGGAGGAGAAGCTTGCGGCAGTGGCGGGTTGCAGTAGTGGCCGGAACGCTGCAGCGCGACCATGCTGGCGGCCCGGAAGAGTAGACGCGGAAGATTGGTGGAGCAGATGGAACACCAGGCGGGGGCGGGCTGGACCGGCCCGGCTGGGGAGCATCGCCGGGACTCTCGCGACAGCGAGAGTAACGGCCGGGAACGGGCAGTTGCTGACCCGGCCGACGACACCGGCACTGCACCGGCAGTTGCTGGCCCGGTCGGCGGCGCTGGCAGTGCCGGGTCCGACCAGGGAAACATTCCGGCCGGATCGCTCGGCACGGGCCCGGCCGCATCGGAGGCGCCGGTCGCACCTCAACCGCCCGCGACTGGTGAGCCGCGGGTCGACGCGGCGCTGAAACTGCTTGAGCGGCTGCCGGGAATGCCGGTTAGCGACCACCCGGAACTCTTCGAGCAGATTCATGCGCAGCTGAGCGAGGTGCTGGGCGACCTGGACTTCGGGCCCGGCGCGGCCGGTCCGGGCGGTGGCTGACGCTGACGAAGGCCCAGGTGAGCAGGAGGCTGCGGCTCGATGCGGAACTTGTCCGGCGCGGACTGGCCAGGTCACGTGACCAGGCGGCGGACCTGATCGCGGCCGGGCGCGTGGCAGTGGCTGGTCAGCGGGCGGGCAAGCCCGCGACCCAGGTCGCTGTGGACGCGCCAATCACGGTACAGCAGGCCAGCGACGGGCCTGACTATGTGTCACGGGGCGGCCACAAGCTGGCGGGCGCGCTGAGGGCTTTTCCCGGTGTGATCGTGGCGGGCAAGCGCTGCCTGGATGCCGGCGCGTCCACCGGTGGATTCACCGACGTGCTGCTGAGGGCAGGTGCCGCGCACGTGCTGGCGGTGGACGTTGGCTACGGCCAGCTTGCCTGGTCGCTGCAGACCGACGAACGGGTCACGGTGCTGGACCGCGTCAACGTACGCAACCTGACGCCCGGCCAGGTGGCGCCGCCGCCCGGGATGGTCGTGGCCGACCTGTCGTTCATCTCCCTGACGATGGTGCTGCCTGCTCTCGCTGCGTGCGCCGCCCCTGACGCTGATTTCCTGCTGATGGTGAAGCCGCAGTTCGAGGTCGGCAAAGAAAAGGCCGGCAGCGGCGTGGTCCGTGACCCTGAGCTGCGCGCCGCAGCGGTCGCGAGCGTGGCTAATGCCGCGGCCGGCGTCGGACTGGGCGTGGCCGGCATCACCGCCAGCCCGCTACCCGGACCGTCCGGCAACGTGGAGTACTTCCTCTGGCTCCGTCGCGGCGCCGGGCCACTGGATGACGCGGCGCTCCGCCAGGCGGTCGCGGCGGGCCCGCAATGAGGACCGGCGCGGAGCCGCCGCTGCCGCCCGGCGGTGACCGAGTCGTCGGCCGTTCGCCGGGCGGCGAGGCAGCCAGGGCCCAATCAACCGGGGTTCAGTCAGCCGCTGGTCGTGTCATGCTGCTGGTCGCCCATACCGGCCGGCCAGCGGCGCTGCGAGTGGCTCGCGTCCTGTTCGCCCAGCTGGCCGCCGCAGGCATTGGCGTCCGGGTACTGGAACCGGAGGCAGCCGAGCTCGGCTGCGACGCCGCTGCGGTAGTGCCGGCCTCGTCGTCGGCCGCTGCCGGGACCGAGATGGTCCTGGTCGTCGGAGGTGACGGCACCTTGCTGCGAGCGGCCGAGCTGGCCAGGCCTGCCGGAGTCCCGCTTCTCGGGGTCAATCTCGGTCACGTCGGGTTCCTTGCCGAAGCCGAGCCGGAGGATCTGGCCGCGGCCGTGGCGAACATTGCGGCGCACCGGTATTCGGTTGAGGAGCGCATGACCATAGAGGTCGCGGTCCGGGTTAACGGCGGGCAGATCGCGGCCACCTGGGCACTCAATGAGGCGACGGTCGAAAAGGCGGCCAGGGAGCGGATGCTTGACCTGGTCATTGAGGTCGACGGGCGGCCGTTGTCCCGCTGGGGCTGCGATGGCGTCGTGTTCGCGACTCCGACCGGGTCAACGGCATACGCATTCTCGGCGGGCGGCCCGGTGGTCTGGCCGGAGGTGGAAGCCCTGCTGATGGTGCCGATCTCGGCGCACGCGCTGTTCGCGGGGCCGATGGTCGTGTCACCCAGATCGGTGCTCGCCGCGGAAGTCATCGGCGCTGCCGGGGGACAGCAGGTGACCGAACTGGCTGTACCGGGGTCTGTTGGCACGGTCGAGCAATTTGTGCCCGTGCAATCTGGGACGGCGGGGGCTGTTCTGTGGTGCGATGGGCGTCGTATGGTCGAGCTTCCGCCCGGGTCACGCATCGAGGTGCGGCGCGGCAGCCTGCCCGTTCTGCTTGCCCGGTTGCCCGCCGTAGCTGGTGCTGCCCGTGCGACCGGCCGGCGTGGTTCTGCCGACGGTCCTGAGGTCCGGATCGGCGCGCCGTTCACAGACCGGCTGGTGGCGAAGTTCGGCCTGCCGATTGCTGGCTGGCGCGGTCGCCCCGCGGACCGGACTGAGTCAGTGGAAGCAGGCACGGTTGAGTCGGCCAAGGACGAGACAGGTAGGGACGAGGTGGCAGCCGCCGAGGCCATGGCAGCAGGAACGGCTGTAGGCGAGAACGGGCTGGCACGCGACGAAGTCGCCGAGGTGACGGACGAGGAGTCTGGCGGCCATGCTTGAGGAAGTGCGCATCACCGGTCTCGGGGTGATCGACGAGGCGGTGCTAGACCTGTCCGCGGGCTTCAACGTGGTTACCGGCGAGACCGGAGCCGGCAAAACCATGGTTGTTTCCGGCCTGGGCCTGTTGTTCGGCGGCCGGGCCGATCCGTCTCGGGTCCGGCCTGGAGCGGACCGTGCCGTCGTCGAGGGCAGGCTGCGGGTGGAGCCGGGCGGCACCGTCGCCCGGCAGGTCAATGACTCCGGCGGTGACCTGGATGACGATGGCAGCACCCTGATCCTGGTCCGGTCGGTAAGTTCCGAGGGCCGGTCCAGGGCCACTGCGGGGGGCCGGTCGGTGCCGGTGTCCCTGCTCACCTACCTGGCCGACGACCTGGTCGCCGTGCACGGGCAGGCTGACCAGCAGCAGCTGCTGAAGCCCGGCCGTCAGCGCCAGGCTCTCGATCAGTTCAGCGGGCACGAGTTCGCCACGCTGCTCGCCGAATATCAGCGGGTCTACCACCGGCATCAGCAAGTTTCAGCGCAGCTGGCAGAGCTGACCACCATGGCCGCCGACCGGGCACGGGAGGCCGAGGACCTGCGCCGGGGTGCTGAGGAGATCCAGCGTGCCGAGCCCGTCGAGGGCGAGGACATCGAGCTGATGGCTGAGGAAGAGCGACTGGCCAACGCCGATGCGCTGCACGCGGCGGCGACGACAGCCCACGAGGCGCTCGTCGGCGACCCGGCCAGCGGCAACTACGACGCTGCTGACGTGACTGGCCTGCTAGCGACAGCACGGGCGGCGCTGGAGGGTGCAGCAGATCACGACCCTCAGCTCGCGGCGCTTTCGGGCCGGGTCAGCGAGGCCGCGTACCTGCTCGCTGACGTAGCCGCGGAGCTTGCTTCGTATGTCGAGTCGGTCGAGGCTGACCCGGTACGGCTCGCGGTCGTGCAGGAGCGCCGCGCTGAACTCACCCGGCTGATCCGCAGCTACGGAGCCGGCGTGGCGGGCGGGCCGCCCGGCGGCGACCTGGCCGCGGTGCTGGCCTGGGCAAAGTCCGCCGGAGCGCGGCTGGCTGAGCTCGATAGCGACGACGACAAGATTGGCGCGCTCGGGCAAGAGGAAGCTGAGCTCGGGGCGAGCGTGGCCGACCTTGCCAGCCAGCTCACCGCGGCCAGGACGCAGACCGCTGCCCGGTTCGCCGAGCAGGTCACGGCCGAGCTGACGGCGCTGGCGATGCCGCATGCCCAGATCGTGGTCGCGGTCACGCCGGCGGCTGGCTTCGGACCGCACGGGGCCGACGAAGTGGAGCTCAGGCTGGCTGCGCATCCTGGCGCGACCGCCGTGCCGCTGCACAAGGGCGCGTCGGGGGGTGAGCTGTCCCGGATCATGCTCGCCATCGAAGTGGTGTTTGCCGGCGCGGACCCGGTGCCGACCTTCGTATTCGACGAGGTCGATGCTGGCGTCGGAGGCAAGGCCGCCGTGGAGATAGGCCGCCGGCTGGCCCGGCTGGCCCGGCTGGCTCAGGTCATCGTTGTGACTCACCTGCCGCAGGTCGCCGCCTTTGCCGATACGCACCTCGTGGTTGAGAAGTCCAGCGACGGCTCGGTGGTGCACAGCGGGATCAGCAAGCTGGACAACGACGGCCGGGTTCGTGAACTGTCCCGGATGCTGGCCGGCCTCGAGGACTCCGAGTTCGGCCGTGCACACGCGAGCGAGTTGCTGGCCGCTGCTGGCGCCGAGCGTGAATCGCTGGCAGAGGGTAGCTAGCCAGCAGCTGGCATGCAACCGGGCGAGCGCTAGTGGTAGCGCACATCTGGCAAAATGGCTAGCCAATGAAGGTGCCGGGCCTAGGACACGCGCTGCCGCATCGGGCCAGGTCAAAGGACCTGGCCGGGGTGTGGGCCACGGCTCGCCTCGATTTGAGGACCAAGAACCTCACCAAGCGGCTGCAGCCAGGCGACATAGCGATCATCGATCACGCGGACCTGGACCGGGTGGCCGCTGACGCGCTCGTGCGGTGCCAGGTCTCGGCGGTGGTTAATGTCGCGCCCAGCATTACCGGCCGGTACCCGAACCAGGGCCCGCAGATGCTGGTCGCAGCGGGCATCCCCCTGCTCGACGACGTGGGCCCGGACGTGTTTCAGCAGGTCAAGGAAGGCCAGCAAGTCAGGCTGGATGGCGAGACGCTCTACGCTGACGAACTGGTTGCGGCCAAGGGAACCCGGCAGACTGCCGAGTCGGTTGCTGCGGACATGGCGGCAGCCAAGGAGGGACTTGCCAAGCAGCTTAAGGCTTTCGTCACTAACACCTTCGAGTACATCGACCGGGATCCTGAGGTGCTGGTCGAGGGCATCCGGATGCCTCCGTTGCGCACCAGGCTGGCCGGCAAGCACGCGCTCGTCGTCGCGCGCGGCTACCACTACCACGAGGACCTGCAGGCACTTCGCGCCTACATCAGGGAGTTCAAGCCGGTCATCATCGCCGTGGACGGCGGCGCGAACGCGCTGATCGAAGCGGGTTACTGGCCGAACATCATCGTCGGCGACATGGACTCAGTATCAGACAAAGCACTTAAATCGGGCGCAGAGATCGTTGTCGTCGCTTACCGGAACGGCCATGCGCCGGGCCTGCCGCGGGTTCAGGACCTCGGCATTAGCTCCGTCACCTGCGCGGCCCCCGGCACCAGCGAAGATGTCGCGGTGCTGATCGCCGAGGAGGCGGGTGCCAGCCTGATTGTCACAGTGGGCATGCGATTCGGGCTGGTAGAGTTCCTCGACAAGGGCCGGGCAGGGATGGCAAGTGCTGTGCTTACCCGGATCCGGGTCGGCGACAAAATGGTCGACGCGAAAGGCGTGAGTCGTCTCTACCAGAGCCGCATTTCTGCCAAGTCGCTGATCCTGCTGGCATTCGCGGCACTGCTGCCCATCATCGCGCTGGCGTTGACGCCGGTCGGCAAGCTCTATGTCGGATACTTCAGCCTGGCGCTGCGTGGGCTGTGGGACTCGCTAACTGGACTTTTCTAGTGATCGATTTCAGGTATCACCTGGTCTCCATCATCGCCGTGTTCCTCGCCCTGGCAGTCGGTCTGGCGGTGGGCTCCACGGCGCTGAGCGGCAAGGCGGTAGAGGCCCTGACCGCGGCGCAGAGAGCCGCGTTGCAGGACAACGCAACGTTGCGCCAGGAACGCCAGACCCTCACCGACGAGCTGAACGCCGAGCAGGCTTTCGCGCAGGCGGCTGCGCCGAGGCTACTGCAGGGACTCATGACCGGGGAAAAGGTCGTTATAGTTACGACTCCCGGTTACGACACCCCGGTGGTTTCCGGCGTGACCTCGGCACTGCGCCAGGCGGGCGCAACGGTGACCGGCGAGGTCATCGTGAATCCGCCGTTCCTCGCGACCGACGGCCACGATGAGGACCAGCTAACCCAGCTGGCGCAGAACCTCGCGGCCACGGCAGACGTCACGCTGCCTGCCCAGTCCTCGAGCTCTATCGCCGGACAGCAGGCCGCGAGCAAGGTGCTCGCGGCCAGCCTGCTCACAACGGATGGCAATGGGATTCCGGCCGCTGACACCACGCACATCCTGAAAGGTTTCAGCCAGGACGGATACGTGAGTATCGGGAACGGGGCCAGCTCAGTCTCGGCGCCCGCCACACTGGCCGTCCTCGTCGCGCCGGGCGGAACACCGCCGCAGACGGGCAGGAACGTGCTCGTGGCGCTCGCGGTCGCCCTCCGGAACGCGGGCGCCGGAACCGTCATGGTCAGCGGGTCGGAGTCGGTGGGATCGAACAGCGTCATCGATGCCGAGATCAAGGCAGGCCAGGTATCGACGGTGGACAATGCCGATAACGAGACTGGTCAGATCATGACGGTGCAGGCTCTCAAGCTGCTACTGGCCGACAACAAGTCGCCCGGCCACTACGGGGCTTACCCGGACGCTCCGAACGCTGCACCCAGCCCCGCGCCCACGCCATCCGTCTCGCCGACATCGACACCGAATCCCAGCACGAGCTCCGGAGGGCACACGTGAGAACCCGGACGGCCCGCGGCGGAGCCGCGGCGGCTATGCGGTCCGCGATCGTCAGCGCGGCCGTCACCCGCCTGTCTTACTCCATCCTGCGTGCCCGGCCGCCTGGCGGGACGGCCAAGTGGACCCGCACCAATCACCGCGGCGAGCCGGTCACGCTTCTTGAGGGCCCAGCCGTGGCGATCGGTGGCGTGGCCGGAGCGCTGGCGGCCGGCGGCAGCGGCCGCGACCGGCTCGCCATGGCGATCGCCGGCGCGGGCGCAGCGGCGTTCGGTGGTTACGACGATTTTGCCGGGAACGGCAGCAGCAAGGGTTTCCGCGGGCATCTCGGCGCGCTGCGCAATGGCGAGCTCACGACCGGTGCGGTGAAACTTGCCGGAATCGGCGCGGCCGGCCTCGCCGCGGCCCTGATCGCGGGCGGCTCGGCTGACGGGGCTAGCGGTAACGGGGCTGGCGGCGGCTACGAAGCTGACGGGGTCGTGGGCCGTCGGGCTGTGACGGCCGCGCTTGCCGACGCCGTCATCAATGCCGGGCTGATCGCCGGTGGCGCCAACCTGCTCAACCTCTTCGACCTGCGCCCCGGCCGGGCCGCGAAGGTCGCTCTGATCGCCGGCGGCCTGCTGGCGCCGGCCGGCGGCGCAAGCGCCGCTCCGCTGGCGGCAGCAGCAGCACTGCTGCCCGAAGATCTCGGTGAGCGTGCCATGCTCGGCGATGCCGGAGCAAACGCGCTCGGCGCGATGCTCGGCACCGCTGCCGCGACCTCGCTGTCGCGTCCTGCCCGGCTGGCCGCGCTTGGTGTCATCACCGGGCTCACCGCTGCCAGCGAAGTAGTGAGCTTCACCAAGGTCATTGAGCGGACCGCGCCGCTGCGCTGGCTGGACATGCTCGGCCGCCGCCCGGCCGCTGATGCTCAGGTACCTGCGGCACCTGTGCCGTCGGCACCTGCGCCCTCGGAATCGGCATCGGTGTCGGCAGAGCAGGCAGCGGCTCCGGGCAACGGCGCTGCAGGCAGCCCGGATGACAGCGCCCCTGCAAGCCAGGGCACTCCGGCGGACAGTATCTCTGCCACCGCTGGCGCTGCCACCGATGGCGCTGGCGCCGACAGCTCTGGCGCCAGCAGCACTAGCGCCGACAGCACTGGCGCCGGTAACGGCAACGCCGGCCGGCCCGTCGGCAAGCACCGGGCCGGGACGGTGCCGTCGGCCGAGGCTCGGTGACCGGTCCGGCCGCCCCGGTCACGCAGGACGGCCAGTACCCGGATTCCAAGCGGCCCGCCGCCGGCATCGGCATCGGCCGGGCCGCGGCGCTGATCGGCGCACTCACGGTGCTTGCCCGGCTGCTGGGCCTCGCCCGCACGCTGGTATTCGCCAAGACGGTCGGCGCCACCTGCCTGGGCACCGCCTACATCACGGCAAACACGCTCCCGAACATCGTCTACGACATCGTCCTCGGCGGCGCGCTGACCAGCATCGTGGTGCCGGTGCTCGCGAGGCCGGCGGCGCGGTCGCAGACGGATTCGGAGGCCACTGCGCAGCTGCGGCAGACTTCGTCGGCGCTGCTTACCTGGACCACGGTGATCCTGGTGCCAGTCAGTGTGGCCATCGCGCTGGCGGCAGGGCCGCTAGCGACCTTGCTCAACCCGGCGAACCCGACGCCGCACTGCCTGCGGACCTCGCTCGTCACCGTTACGCGGCCCATGCTTGCAGTATTCGCCCCGCAGATCCTGTTGTACGGCCTCGCGGTCGTGCTGTACGGCATCCTGCAGGCACATCGCAAGTTCACCGCACCCGCGCTCGCGCCAGTGATCTCCAGCCTGGTCGTGATCGGTGCCTACGGAGCCTTCGTCCCGCTCGGCCATGCGCACGTCAACAGGCTGCCCGGCCTGCCGCTGAGCGCCGAGCTGATGCTGTCGGTCGGCACCACCGCCGGAGTGGCAGCACTGGCTCTCACGGCCGTCGTTCCGGCCTGGCGGCTGCGCATGCGGATTCGCCCGACGCTGCGGTTCCCACCCGGTGTAGCCCGCCGGGTCGGCCGCCTGGCGGTGTTCGGGATAGTCGCGCTGGTTGCACAGGACGCCTCGCAGTTCGCCGTGATCCTGCTGGCCAACGGGCACGGCACGAGCGCGGCCATCGTGCTCTATCAGTACGGCTGGCAGGTGTTCGAGGCGGCTTACGCGGTGCTCGCGATTTCTATCGCGACCAGCGCCTTCCCTGCCCTGTCAGTGCGCGAAGGCGCCGAGTTCGACCAGACTGCCGCCGGATCAGTGCGGGCGGTGCTGCTGATGTCGTTCCTCGGCACGGCCATCGTTGTCGCGGTCGCGATCCCGGCAGCGCACTTCCTGGCCAGCAGCCATGCTCAAGCCAGTCAGCTTGCGGCCGGCTTCGCGCTGTTCGCGCCGGGCCTGGCCGGGTACGGACTCATTGCCTGCCTGTCCAGGGTGCTGCTGGCGGACCAGAGAACCAGGGTCGCGGCCGGTTGCGTAGGGGCCGGCTGGCTTATCGTGATGGCAGCCGACGTGGTGCTCGTCAGCCTGGCGCCGGCTAGATGGGCCGTTGGCATGCTCGCGCTGGGCAACACCATAGGACTTACGGCTGGCGGTATCGCCTTGCTCGCGGCCGTGCTCAGGGCGCGTGGCGCGGCAGCACTTGCCGGGACGGGCCGGGCCGCCCTATCCGGACTGGCTGCTGCGGCGGCGGGCGCTGCAGCGGGAGTTCTCACGGCGATCGCGCTACCCTCGGCCGGCCCGGCCACCGAGGCGCTGGTCGCGCTGGTCGCGGCAGCGTGCGCAGCAGGGCTTTTCGCGATCGTCGCGTTCCTGCTGGACGGGGGTGCGCTACGCGCGGCAGTGCTCCGGATACGTGCCGGGGAGCTTCGGTGACTGCGCGGGAGCTGAGCGACGAGGCCGCGCCACTGCGGGTCGCGTTCGCGCTCGGCTCGGCGACGGGCGGCAGCGCCAGGCACGTTGCCACGCTCGTGGCCGGCTGCCGCGCCGCGGGGCTGGTCGTCAGCGTTCTCGCGCCCGCTCCGACGCTGGCGCTGCTGAGCGCGGACGGTATCGAGGCGTTCTCGCTGAGGATCACCGGCCGGCCGCGGCCGGCCAGTGACGTTGTCACTGTTGTCCGGCTCCGTAAGTGGCTTGCATCCTGGCGTCCCGATGTCGTCCATGCGCACGGCGTGCGGGCCGGCGCCTTTGCCGCGCTGGCGATGGGCAGCAGCACCGGAGAGTCAGACCGCGGACGTCGCGGCCTCGCGCCGCGTCGCCCGAACCGGCCCGCGCTCGCCGTGACAGTGCACAACGCGCCGCCCGTCGGCCGTCGGGGGCGCCTGATCTACGGAGTACTGGAGCGGATCTGCGCTCGGCGGGCTGACCTCGTGCTGTGCGCATCACCGGATCTGGCGGCCCGGATGCGCGACCTCGGGGCCGCTGAGGTACATCAGTTCGACGTGCCGGCCCCGGAGGCGGGACAGCCGTCGGCGGACCAGGTAGCTAAGGCGAGCGCAGACGTCGGCGCAGGCGACCGGCCGGTCGTCCTCGCTGTCGCACGGCTCGCTCCGCAGAAGGGCCTTGATCTTCTGATCGATGCCGCCGGACGCTGGCGGTATCGCGATCCGCAGCCGCGTACCGTCATCGCGGGCGACGGGCCGCTGGCCGCTGCGCTGCGCGCTCAAGCGACCAGGGTAGACGCCGACGTGCTGCTGCTCGGTCGGCGTCAGGACGTGCCGGCCCTGCTTGAGATTGCCGATGTCGTCGTGGTGCCGAGCCGGTGGGAAGCGCGTGCCCTGATCCTGCAGGAGGCAATGCGGTCAGGTAAGCCAATCGTCGCCACCAGCGTCGGCGGGACACCGGAGCTCGTCGGCCATGACGGTGCTAGCGGCCAAGACAGTGCGCTGCTGATACCGCCGGACGATCCGGCCGCCCTTGCAGCCGCCGTAACTGCAGTACTCGACGATCCCCGCCTTGCCGCCAGGCTCCGCCTGGCGGCAAGGGCCCGCAGTGCTGCGTTCCCCACCGAACTGGATGCCGTTACGGCGGCACTCGCAACGTACGCGCGGCTCGCAGCTAGCCGTTCCTGACGGCCACGGCCGGTGCCGTGGCGACGACCTGGACGTTCATCGAGTTCCGGGCCGAGGACCACCGTGCTGACGAGCTAGCCCAGAAGCTGGCCGAGGTCCTGATGGCCGAGGGCGGCTGGTATGCCGACTTCGGCGTCGGCGATGACCACGTGGTCGTTTTCGCGGGGAAGGTGTTCCGCTATCGCAATGGTGACGAGGCGGGCCGCGCTGCGGCCACCCGGTACGGTCTGTCGGTTGGCTGTCCGGCTGATCAGCTCGACTGGACCGAATAGCCTCGGAATAACCAGGTGCGATCAGCGTCCTCCGTGATTAACGTCTGCGTTCGTGATCTATCAGGACCCGCTTGCCTATCTGCTCGGCCTCGAAGGCATCGCGTTGCTGGACGCGTGGGCCGGCGACCACGACCGCGAATTCACTGAGACCCGGCTGGCCGAGATCCGGCGGCTGCTGGATGACGAGAAGCTGCGCGGCCGTGGTGTGCTGGCCGAGCGGGTCAGCACGGTCACCGCCTACCGCCGGTGGTCGGCCAGCTATGACGCGGAGGCGGGCGGCGGCCTGTTCGCTATGGATGAGCCGGTGGTGGCCCGGTACCTCGACGGCCGGGAGCCTGGCGTGGCGCTGGACGCCGCCTGCGGGACCGGCCGGTTCGCCGAGTTCCTCGCCACGCGCGGGCATCGGGTCGTCGGCGTCGACAGTTCACCAGACATGCTCGCTTACGCGCGGCAGCGCGTCCCGGACGGCGAGTTCCACGTCGGGGAGCTGGACCGGCTGCCGCTGCCGGACGATTCAGTGGATGTCATCGTCTGCGCGCTCGCCCTCGAACACGTCCCCCTCCAGCCGGTGTTCGCCGAGTTCGCCCGTGTGCTGCGTCCCGGCGGGGACCTGGTCATCTCCGACATGCACCACGAGCAAGTCACCCGCGGCTCGGTGATCTCGGCCCTTGGCCCGGCGGGCGAACCGTGCATCGCCACCACCTACCGGCATCCGCTCGGCGACTACCTGCGGGCCGCGCTGAGCCTTGGCTTTCAGGTACGTGGGTGCGAGGAGCCGGCCGCGGCGCCGCCGGACGGACCGCTGCCCGAACCCGCGACCGAGATCGGTGACTGGCAGGACTGGCCCTGGTCGCTGATGGACTACCTGCCGTCGGTGGCGCGGGCTTCCCGTGGCCGCCGCCCGTCACTGGTCATCTGGCACTTGAAGCGCCCCGCGATCTGACCCGCTCCCGTCGATGTGCGAACGGAAGGGCAGGCAGCTGGCCAGGCCTGGAGGCGCGCTGCTTTCTTAGGCCCCGATTAGGAACGTCTTCGGGCGACCTTAGTCCCGCCTGGTTCCCTTGGGTCAAGCTACAAACCCAAGGAGGAATCGCATGCGCAACCGAACGAGGGTCATCGCTGCCGCAGCAGCCGTCTCCGCAGCTCTCGCCGCGGGCGGCGCCGCCGCGGTGGCCTCGACGGCCGGCGCTAAGCCCGCCGCCGCAAAGACCGCGACTGCTGGTGCGAAGTCGCGCGGCTCCAGGGTCGCGGGCTCCAGCTCTGCCGGGGAGCAGCAGGGCCACGAGGCGATCGTCGCGGCCGTGGCCCGGCAGCTGCACCTCAGCACGGCCCAGGTGCTCGCGGCGTTGCATCCGCTGTTCGCGGCGGGCCAGGCCGATACATCGTCGCCAGCATTCGCGGCGGCCGCCAGTTCGCTCGGGGTCAGCACTCAGCAGCTGGCCGCAGCACTGGCGCAGGCCAAGCAGAGCCTGGCCGCAGGCGCGCAAGCCGAGCAGAGCCCGGTCGGCTCCAAAGCCGTCGGCTCGAAGGCAGGCGGCTCCAAGTCAGGCGAGGAGCAGCAGGGCCACGACGCGATCGCGGCAGCGGTGGCCCGGGAGTTGCACGTCAGCACGGCTCAAGCCAGCGCGGCACTGCAGCCGCTGTTCGCGGCGGGCCAGGCGGATACATCGTCGCCAGCATTCGCGGCGGCCGCCAGTTCGCTCGGTGTCAGCACTCAGCAGCTGGCCGCCGCGCTCGCTGACGCCAAGCAGAGCCTGGCCCCGGGCAGCTGACGCGATCCTGAAGCCAGTCAAAACGTGCGCGATACTGGCCGGGTGCGGGTGCTCGTAGTCGACGATGAGGACGCGGTACGCAGCGCGCTGACCCACGCGCTGCAGCGCGACGGCTACGACGTGTCCACCGCGGCCGACGGCACCACCGCGCTGGCCACACTGCTGCGGAACCGGCACGAGGCTGTCGTGCTCGACATCCTCATGCCGGAGCCGAGCGGACTCGATGTGTGCCGCGCCATCAGAGCGCGCGGGGACGACACCCCGATCCTTATGCTGACCGCGCGAGATCTGGTTTCTGACCGGGTCGCCGGACTGGACGCTGGCGCTGACGACTACCTGGTCAAGCCGTTCGCGCTCGAGGAACTGCGGGCTCGGCTGCGGGCGCTGCTGCGGCGCAGCGGTGCGGGCGCCGAGATGCTTCAGTTCGCAGGTATCGAGCTCAGTCTCGCGGCACACCAGGCAAGTCGCCGCGGTGAACGGCTGCCGCTGACCAAGACCGAATTCGCGCTACTCGAATTTTTCCTCCGCAACCCTGGCCGCGTGCTTTCCCGGACCCAGATATTCGAATCGGTGTGGGGATATGACTTCGGCCCGGAGTCGAACGGACTGTGGGTTTATATCGGCTACTTGCGACGGAAGATGGGCGAGCCGCGGCTGATCCAGACCGTCCGCGGCATCGGCTACGTGCTGCGGGAAGACACGTGAGCCTGCGCACCAGGGTCGCGTTCGCTGTCGGTGCGGTGGTCTTTGGCGCGCTGGCGGTTGTCGCTGCGGTCGTCTATCCGGCGGTCGGCGCGAATCTGCGCGGACAAGACGACGAATCTCTGGTGCAGGTGGCCAAAGAGGCGCCGACGATAGCGGCGAAGCTCAAACGAGCTCGAGCCCCGCTCGGGCAGCTCGTTCCGTTCGGTAACACGCAGCTGCAGATCGTGCCCGATGCCGTGGTCGGCCCTACGAGCGGGTTCGTCGGCATCACCGAGCACGACGTCCAGGTGGCTCGCGGGTACGACAAGCCGTATTTCCACGACGAGGCCTACGGGCGCATCGTCTATCGCATTTACACATCGCAGTTTCCGGGCAATCCCGGAATCCTGGTCCGGGTCGCCATGCCGCTGTCCGACGTGGCGTCAACTGAGACGGCGCTCGGCTGGCTACTGGTCGCGCTCGTGCCGGCCGCCGCGCTTGCCGCGGCGGCGGTGGCGAGGCTTGCTGCGGGCCGGGTGCTGCGCCCGGTCGGCCGGCTGACCGAGACCGTCGAGCGGATCAGGGCTACCGGCGACCTCAGCGCGCCGATCGAGACGCCGGGCCAGGACGAGATCAGCCGGCTTGGCCAGTCATTCGCGGCGATGACCGCCGCGCTGGATGAGTCGGTCGGTGCGCAACGCCGCCTGGTCGCCGACGCCTCGCACGAGCTGCGCACTCCGCTGACCAGCCTGACCACCAATCTGGAACTGCTCGCCGAACGGCCAGACGACCCCAGCGCTCCGGCACTGGTCGCGGCCGCGCTGGCCGAGGCTGGCCAGTTGCGCGTCCTGATCAACGACCTGGTCGAGCTCGCACGTGACGGGCAGGCCTCGTTCCACGTCGAAGATGTCCGGCTGGATCTGGTCGCGGAACGCGTCGCAGCGCGGGCCGCAGCCCGGGCGCCCGGGCTGAGATATGAGCTCGACTGCCAGCCAACGCTGGTCCGCGGCGATCCCGACGCGCTGGAACGTGCGGTCGGCAACCTGGTCGACAATGCGCTGAAATGGAGCCCGTCGGACGGCCGCATCCGTATTTCGGCTACTCGCGGACGGGTCGAGGTCAGCGACGACGGTCCTGGGATTCCCGCGAACGACTTGCCATACATTTTCGATCGCTTTTACCGGTCGGCCGCGGCGCGTGCGCTGCCTGGCTCTGGTCTCGGCCTCGCGATCGTGCGCCGGGTCGCCGACATGCACGAGGGAACGGTCGAAGCGATTCCGCAGCAGCAAGGGGTGACATTCCGCATCAGCATTCCGGAGACCCTCGTCGATCCGCCCGCGCCGCCGGCCGTTCCTGACGGCCGCGGGAGATTTGGCAAGCTTGAATAACAATCGTCGGTAACCGCATCATCAGCACCTGCCGGATGTGCTGAACTATCCCGATTAGGCCGTCTGGCCTCATAAGCTCGCGCCCTGGGGGTAAGCAGTGTCCAGTGGCACCTCGCGGCCATCGGGATATCGGCTGGAGGATCCGGCTCGGATCGGTGGCGGACCTGGCCGCGCCACGGGCGGACCGCGCCGGCCGTCAAATCCGTCGTGGCTCAAGGTCATTGGCACCACCGTGCGGCTGTGGCTGCGCCGGAAGGTACTGCGCGTTCCCGATTCGGAGCGGATCGGACCGCGGTATGCCGGCCGCGTCGCGGCGGTCCTGGCGGTGGTGGTGGTGGTGATAGCCGGCGGCGCGGCGGCTATCGCACTGACCGTGCACGGTAAGGCTTCAGGCAGTCATCAGCACGCCGCTGCCCGGCCCAAGCCCGCGCCCGCGCAGGCCGCGGCGCAGGCAGCAGCCGCTGCAGCCACGGCGGCGAATGGCGCAGCGGCAGCTCGCTGGATTGCTGCCCAGGTCGGCCATGACTTGGTGATCGGGTGTGACCCGGCGACGTGTGCGGCGATCCTCGCGGCGGGCTATCCGACGGGCGGGCAAGTCGTGCTCCAGCCAGGCGCGCAGCTGCCAGGACCCGGATCGCTTATCGTGGCGACAGCAGCCGTCCGCGCAGAGTACGGCACGCGACTCGATTCTGTTGCGCCGGCCGTGATCGCGTCGTTCGGCACAGGCGCGCAGGCAGTGCAGGTGGCGGTCGTCGTGCGGGGCGGCCAGCAGGCCTACATCAGGGCGGTAAGCAACGCGCTGACTGCCCGCCGTCACGCCGGGCACTTGCTGCTGCACCGCCACAACGTGCAGGCACGCGGCGCGACCAGGACCGATCTCGGCTCCGGGCGCGTCGACCCGCGGCTGATGACCGTCCTTCGCCGGCTCGCCGCGCGCTACCCGGTTCACCTGGTGCACTTCAGTGACACCGGGCCGCAGGCCGGCCGGGATATGCCGTTCCGGGTGGCCGAGGTCGCTGTGCCGTTGAGCGGGCACGGGCACCGCGGCGGCAGCAGCGACCTTCGCGGGATGGAGAAACTGCTGAAGAATCAGCCGCGCGGGTACCGCGCCCAGCTGATTCAGAAGCGTCTGGCCGACGGCACGCGCATTCTGGAGATCAAGTTTGTCGCGCCCAGCCCGGTTTAGCCGGGCCGGCTGAACCGCCGGATTGCGAACCGCTGACCGAACTCGTGTCCTGCCGGGGACCCGTCCGGGCACGTGACGAGGTCGGCGAGCCAATCGCCGACTAGCGGGCCGAACTTGAAGCCATGTCCCGACGTTCCGCAACCCACGGCGATATTGCCGACCCGGTCGATGATGAAGTCCTCATCCGGGCTGTTGTCGTAGATGCAGCGCTCGGTGGTGACAGGCTCTGGGTGGTAGCCCGGCAGATAGGTGCGCGCCAGCTCAGCCAGCCGGTCCAGTAGCCGCGGATCGGGTGCCGGGCTCTGCGCGTCAGGATCGGTGGCCGGACCGCTCGGATGGATTCCGATCTTGTAGAGCCGCGATCCCGGCACCGGCAGGCCATACGGCATCTGCTCGCCGTGGCAGATGAAGATAGGCGCGTCATCCTGCCCGGCCGGGCCCAGGTAAGCCACCTGCTCGAGTGTCGGCCTGCCCGGCACCGGCACGCTCACGCTGGCGAGCAGGCCGCCCGACCACGGTCCCGCGGTGATAATCGCTGCCCGGGCCGTGACGGCACCTGCCGTCGTTTGCAGCGTTACCTGGCGGCCGTCATCAGCCAAGCGGATCACGCGGACGCCAGGCCTGATCTCGGGCACGCCGGCCGCGAGCGCCGCGAGTGCCTCGTCCGCCGCGATCACGGCAGAATCCGGCTCGAGCAAAGCGGGGCCGTCGACCCGCACGGCCGGGAACCGTTCTGCCACGTCGGCTTTTTCAAGCAACTGGCTGGGCGCGCCCGCCGCGATCATGGCGTCCTGAACGCCGCGCAGGCCGGTTCCGAACGTCAGGTGCTCGACTGGCCGCAGGATTTGCCGCCCGGACTCGGCCTCAAGCTCATGCCACCGATCGCGGGCCCGCCGGGCGGCGGCAACGTAGTGCGGGTCCGGATAGCCGAGCCGGAAGATCCTGGCGCCGCCCTTGGAGCCTGAGCCAGGATGACCGATGCCGGCCTGCTCCAGGACGACGACGTCGCGGCCGCGTGCTGCAAGAGCACGGCCAGCCGCCAGCCCGAGCAGGCCTGCGCCGACGATCGCGACGTCGCGCACTGGTGTCATGTCCCGGGCAGACTACTGCACACTGCCTGCACCGCAATAGCTTCCAGCACGCCGGGGCGAGATCCGGCGCCAGCGCGCATCACCGCGTGATCAGCGCAGCGGCGCGTGCCGTGATGGCCACCGTGCCGCTGAGGGCCGCTAGCCGGAGACGACGACGTTGCCGGACTGGCCGGCCTGGTGATTCCGTCGGCTTGATCGAGCAGATCCGCAGCGCCGGAACCCAGGCCGGCCAGCTGGACCGGACCGGCAGACATGGACACGGATATGGATACTGCCGGGTGACGCGGCGGCGTGTCCCGTTTGCCTGGCAGGTGCGTGATGACCACGACGGCCGCCATGATCAGGACCGCGACTACTCCCAGCCGTCGCCGCCATGGACTGGGCTCACGATCGGAGCCCAGGATCATGAGGTCGTCCATGCCAGTCCTCTGGAACTACCAGCCGCGCGCACGCCATTCAGCTACGTGCGGCCGCTCCGTGCCGATCGTGGTGTCCTTGCCGTGACCCGGGTAGACCCACGTGCCGTCGGGCAGCGCGGCGAAGACGCGCTCTTCCAGGTCGGTGATGAGGCTGCTGAAACGCGCCGCGTCGCCTTGGGTGTTACCCGGGCCGCCAGGGAACAGCGAGTCGCCGGTGAACAGGTGCGGCTCGTCGGCGAGCTCGCCGTTGCCGTCGTAGCAGAGCGCGATACTGCCGGGCGTGTGGCCGCGCAGGTGGATGACCGACAGCGTGGCGTTGCCGACGTCAATCGTGTCGCCGTGCTGCACCGGCCGGGTGACCGGGATCGGCAGGCCGGGCGCATCCTCCGGATGGGCTACCGTGGCGGCCCCGGTGGCCTTCTGGACCTCGCGTAGCGCGGCGTGATGGTCCCCGTGCTGGTGCGTCGTGATGATGGTGGCCAGCGGGCGGTCCCCGATCAGCGCGAGCAGCGTATCGGCCTCGTTGGCCGCGTCGATGAGGGCCAGTTCGCCTGTCTGGGTGCAGCGCACCAGATAGGCGTTGTTATCCATTGGCCCCACCGCCACTTTGGTGATGGTCAGGCCAGGCAGTTCCCTGGTGTCGGCGGCGCCGCCAACGGTGACGTTCCCGGTGTAGCTCATGCTCTCCCTCAGCTATTCGCTTTCCAGCTAACTAGAACGACGGCAGTGCCGGCAGCGGGCAAGCCGGCTCGGCCGACAGCCCTGTGCCCAGGCTGCGGCCGGTGAGCCAGGCGAGCAGATTGCGGACCGGGCCCGTCACCTTGGTGGTCGGTTGATCTGCTGGCGGTCCGATCCGCACTACCACCGGGGTGTCGGAGCTCCGCAATTCCACCGCGGGGAAACGCGCATCTGCGAAGTCGGCGTACTGTTCCAGGCTGTAGGTCGCGAACGCCACCGGCCAGTCTGCGGGACTGTAGCCGAGGCCGAGATCGACGTGGTGGATTTCCACCTCCGTCAGCCGTCGCCACAGCGTGTACCAGGCGGCATGCCAGGCTACGTGCGCCGCCCAAGCCTCCGCTGGCAGGCTTGCTGCCGCTGCGTCCAGGGCGGCGGCGGACTCCTCCAGGTCGGCGAGCAGTTCGGCGGCCGGCCGCCCGGCCCCGCGCTCGATGCCTTCCGAGCGCTCATCCGGACTGCTGTACTGGGGCGTCGTGACGCCGGTGCGCGCCCAGGTAAGCAAGTTCCGCAGGCTGTCGGCATTCCGGGCGAGATGGGTGAGCAGGTGGCCGCGGCTCCAGCCGGGCAGCAGCGACGGCTCACGGGCTTGCTGGTCACTGATCTGCTCGGCGGAGGTAAGCAGGAGTGCGCTCGCGGCGGCGACTCTGGCCCGCAGTCGCCTGGCGGTGCCTGCCGGGTCGTCAGGATCGATCCTGTCGTCAAGCGCAGCTGACTCACCCGGATCATCCGGCTTACCCGGAGCAACCGGGCTAACGTGACGAACCGGTTCACCCGGAGCAACAAGGCTGTCTGGCACGATCCGTCCTTTCCGGCCCGTAGTCCATGCGTGCCCGCCGGACCAGGGTAGCGAGTCCGCGCTGCCGGACGCTGCCGGGTCCACCTGGCCAGCCAGGGCCAGCGCCGGGAATCCGGCGCAGGGAATCTGATCGGGGCGGTCGGGTGTTGTAGATGAGCTGACCGGGCGGGTGCGCGCTGAGCGCGGCCGGAAGGCAGGGCAGGGCGCGGGCAGGGATAGCCAGCCGTCGTAGCTAAGCCCCCAGTTTTGTCACACCCCCCGGATACGATGACTTGGCGGCGAAGCGACTCTCTAGCTAGCCGTCCACACCGGGAGGACTGGGCACAAAGTGGCTGATCGGCTTGTCGTCCGCGGTGCGCGCGAGCACAACCTGAAGGATGTCTCGCTCGACCTGCCGCGCGATGCCATGATCGTGTTCACCGGGCTGTCCGGGTCCGGGAAATCAAGTCTGGCCTTCGATACGATCTTTGCCGAGGGTCAGCGCAGGTACGTGGAGTCGCTGTCGGCGTACGCGCGGCAGTTCCTGGGCCAGATGGATAAGCCGGACGTGGACTTCATCGACGGCCTGTCGCCCGCGGTGTCCATCGACCAGAAGGCGGCCGGGCGCAACCCCCGGTCGACGGTCGGCACGATCACCGAGGTCTACGACTACCTGCGCCTGCTGTTCGCCCGGGTGGGCAAGCCGCACTGCCCGGTCTGCGGGCGGCCGATCGCCAGGCAGACCCCGCAGCAGATCGTGGACCGGGTACTCGAGCTGGACGAGGGGTCCAGGTTCCAGGTCCTGGCGCCGGTCGTGCGCGGCCGCAAAGGCGAGTACACCGAGATGCTGCGCGACCTTCAGGTCAAGGGTTATTCGCGGGCCAGGGTGGATGGCACCGTCATCCGGCTGGACACCGCGGTGTCGGGCGAGCTGCCGGCGCTGAAGAAGTACGAGAAGCACACCATCGAGGTGGTGGTCGACCGGCTGGACGTCAAGGAGTCGGCACGGCGCCGGCTCACCGACTCGGTCGAGACCGCGCTCTCCCTGGCGAACGGCGTTGTGGTGCTGGACTTCGTCGACCTGCCCGAGGACGACCCGAACCGCGAGCGGATGTACTCCGAGCACCTGGCGTGCATGTACGACGACCTGTCGTTCGACGAGCTGGAGCCGCGGTCATTCTCGTTCAACTCGCCCTGGGGCGCGTGCCCGGAGTGCACCGGCCTTGGCACCAAGATGGAAGTCGACCCGGAGCTCGTCGTTTCCGAGCCGTCCCGCACGCTGGCCGAGGGAGCAATCGGGGCCTGGAGCGGCGGCCAGGTCAGTGACTACTTCCTGCGGCTGATCGAGGCGCTCGGCGACGCCCTGGGCTTCAAGGTCGATACGCCCTGGGAGAGGCTGCCGGCGAAGGCGCAGCGGGCTTTGCTGTACGGCTACGACAAGCAGGTGCACGTCCGCTACCGGAACCGGTACGGACGCGAGCGGTCGTACTACACCAACTTCGAGGGAGCGATCCCCTATATCGAGCGCCGGCACTCCGAAGCCGACAGCGACTACAGCCGGGAGCGGTTCGCGGAGTTCATGCGTGAGGTGCCGTGCCCGTCCTGTCACGGCGCGCGGCTGAAGCCGGTCTCGCTCGCGGTCAGCGTCGACGACCGCTCGATTGCCGATTACTGCAGCCTGCCTATCGGGGAGCTCGCTAAGTCGCTGCTGTCACTTCAGCTGTCCGACAGGGACATGCAGATAGCCGGGCGGATACTCAAGGAGGTAAACGCTCGGCTCGGTTTCCTGCTGGACGTTGGCCTCGACTACCTGAGCCTGGACCGCGCCTCGGCGACGCTGGCCGGCGGTGAGGCCCAGCGGATCCGGCTTGCAACCCAGATCGGCTCCGGGCTCGTGGGCGTGCTGTACGTACTGGACGAGCCCTCGATCGGGCTGCACCAGCGGGACAACCACCGGCTGCTGGAGACCCTCCTGCGACTGCGCGACCTGGGCAACACGCTGATCGTCGTCGAGCACGACGAAGACACCATCAAGGCGGCGGACTGGGTCGTGGATATCGGCCCGCGTGCGGGGGAGCACGGCGGCAACGTGGTGGTCTCGGGTCCGTTGCAGGAACTGCTGGACAGCAAGGAGTCGATCACTGGCGCCTACCTGACAGGGCGCGAGACGATCGAGATCCCGGCTAAGCGCCGCAAGCCGGGTAAGGGCCGGGAGATTGTGGTTAAGGGCGCGGCAGCGCACAACCTCAAGGGCGTGGACGTCGCGTTCCCGCTTGGCACCTTCATCGCTGTCACCGGAGTCTCCGGCTCAGGCAAGTCGACTCTGGTCAACGACATCCTGTACAGCGCGCTGGCGAGGGACCTGCACGGGACCAGAATCGTGCCCGGCAAGCACACGAGGGTGACCGGCATGCAGCACCTGGACAAGGTGGTGCACGTGGACCAGGGACCGATTGGCCGGACTCCGCGGTCGAACCCGGCGACCTACACCGGCGTGTTCGACAACGTCCGGAAGCTGTTCGCGCAGACGACCGAGGCAAAGGTGCGCGGCTACCTGCCGGGGCGGTTCTCCTTCAACGTCAAGGGCGGCCGCTGCGAGGCCTGCGCTGGTGACGGCA
>Ga0335074_10002213_pt1 | contig 26494 bp, 23 predicted proteins | sample Lox_Sample_23_FD_206715 | JGI IMG/M metagenome (GOLD analysis project Ga0335074, IMG submission 206715) | Soil microbial communities from Loxahatchee National Wildlife Refuge, Florida, United States - Lox_Sample_2.3 | ecosystem: Environmental > Terrestrial > Soil > Wetlands | place: USA...
ACGTCCCTCATCGCCTCATCCTCCGCCACAATTTCCCCATACCCCAACTCCTCCCGAATCCGCGCCGTGTCGTGCACGATGTCCTGATCGAAATTGAACTTCGGATCGGCATTGACCGGAATCTCCGACGCCGGCAGCTTCGCGAGCCGTTCCCCTACCGTCGGCGTGTACTCTTCGCCGACGTTGTAGCTCCGTCCGGCCGCCGCCGGATGCAGCGCTGCCAACACAATCGCCGCCGCCACATTCTCCACGTATCCATGCGTCCATCGCCAATGCGGATGATCGCGGAATGCATAGACCGTCGCCAGATGGGAGTTATTCTCGCGGCCGTACACCTTTGGCAGACGCAGAATCGTTGCCGGCAATTCGCGTGCGCTCGCAGCAATCCGCTCCACCAGAACTTTGTCATAGGTGTTAGCGATGTCGTCCGCAGGTTTCGCGGCGTCACGATACGGATGCAGCACTGTGCGCAGCGGCGAGTCTTCGGTCAACAACCCAGACATGACCGGCCCCGGCTCTGTTCCCACGAATCGTCCGTACGCAAGATAAACATCGCCGCTGCTGATCCACACCATGCGGCCCGTGTTGCCGCAAAAGAACTCGACAGCGGTGCGCGCATCGGCCTCGCCCATCGCGATCATGTGGATTACGACGTCCGGCCGCGGCGCCAGCAACTCCGCGGTAAAGTTGCGAACCAGCATGGAGTCATCCGCGCGGAGAACATGCCGCACACCTGCAGGAAGCTGGCTCTCGTATCTTCCACGATGGTAGACGGTGACCGCGTGTCCGCTGTCGATCAACTGGCGCACGACGTACACGCCGATGAATCGCGTGCCGCCGATAACCAGGACGTTCATGGGCGATGGCTCTGGGGTAGGGCTGGCTTCACGCCAGTTCAGCCGACAACATCTACTTTCCCGATGCAGCCTTCTCGTGCAGCACAATCGGCCTCTGATCGTAGGGCTGGATGGTCACGGTCAGATCCTTGCGCGCGTCGAACTGCTGCTGCGTCACCGGCAGCGAAATCATCACGCTGCCTTTCTGTTCCGCGCCCGGCGGAATCTTCATCTCCACCTTCAGCGGCGCGGAATGTCCCTTCAGCTCCGGATAGGCCATGAGATAACGATCGTAATCGCTCGCCGCGGCAGCTTCATCCGATTGATCGCCCTGGTCGGTCACGACATCTGCCTTAATGTCCTCGAGGTACAACGTCTTCTGGCCAACATTGTGCAGCGTGACCTCAATCAGAATCATCGGGTTCGGCATGTTGGCCGGCTGACTGAACCACACTCCGTCGATGCTTCCCTGCGCCACCGGCTTCGCGCGATTGACGTAGGCGATGATTCCCACTACCACCGCCACCAGCAGAATCGCAATCGCAACCGGCATTGCGGGCGGCAGGTTGCGCTTGGCGGTGCCGAACTCATCGTAAGCGGGCCCCGGCGGCGCAGCCTGAGCTGATGTGCCCGTCCCCGGCGATATCTCTTTCGCCGCCGGTACAGCGACATCGATCGCTGGAGAAACTTTAGTAGCAGCGCTCTCCGGAGTTTTCTCCGCAGCTTTCGAGGCGGCGTTCTCCCCGGCAGATTCCGCTGGATTTTCTGCACCTGTCTTTGGTGGATTTTCGTTCTCAGCCATAAATCATTTCCTGAAGTCGAAAGTAACTGATCACTAGCCACTGGCCACTGGCCACTGATGTTTCATTGCTGTCCGAAATTCCTTCTCCGGCAGAGTGTTCAGCACATCCGCCGGCGTCAGCCAGGCGCGCCTTGCCTGAAGAATTCCATACTTCACCTTCTCGAAGTGCGAGGTATGATGCGCATCCGTATTGATGACGATCTTCACTCCACGCTCGCGTGCCATCCGCAAGTGCACGTCATTCAAGTCCAGCCGGTCGGGATACGCATTCAGTTCCATCGCGACTTTGTTCTTCAGGGCCGACTTGAGCACCGCGTCCATGTCGAAACGATAGGCATCACGGCGCAGCAACAGGCGCCCTGTGGGATGGCCGAGGATGGACACATTCTTGTTATCCAGCGCCCGCAGCAGGCGATCGGTCATCTGCTGCGGCTCCTGATTGAATGCCGAGTGCACGCTCGCCACCACCACATCCAACTGCTCCAGCACCGAATCCGACAGGTCCAGCTCACCCTCCGTCAGGATGTCGACTTCAACTCCAGCCATGAGGGTGATGCCGTCGATCTCCTTGTCCGCCGCGCGAATGCGCGCCATGTGCTCCACCGCGCGCTTGTCGTCCAGGCCGTTGGCGAACGCGAGGTTCTTCGAGTGATCGGTGATCGCGATGTATTTGTAGCCGCGCTGCTTCGCCGCCTCCGCCATTTCCGCGATGGTGCATTTGCCGTCGGTCTCGACCGTATGCATATGAACTTCGCCGCGAAGGTCCTTCAGCGTGATCAGCCGGGGAAGCTGGTGTTCCGCCGCCAGCTCGATTTCGCCGCAATTCTCCCGCATCTCAGGAGGAATGCAGTCGAGCTTGAGCGCGCCATAAATCTCGTCTTCGGTGGCCCCAGCCACCCGCTTCTCATTGTCCAGACGAAACAGTCCGTACTCACTCAGCGTGTAACCCATCTTCAACGCACGCTGCCGCAGCGTTACGTTGTGGTTCTTCGATCCGGTGAAGTACTGCATCGCCGCGCCGTAGGATTCCGGCGGTAGCAGACGCACATCCACCTGCATCCCGCTGCGCAATTTGAAGCTGACTTTGTTGTCGCCCTTGGCTAAGACCTGGAGAATGCCCGGAAAACGCAAGATTTCTTCAATCAGCTCCGCCCGTGTCTTATCATCCACACAACATGGCCCAGTGATCAGCACATCCAGATCGCCGACGGTTTCGCGTCCGCGCCGCAACGAACCCGCCGGCGTGATCTTCTCGATTCCTTTGATGTGCTTCAGATGCTCGGTCAGCTTCTCCGCCGTGCGGTCGGCTTCGTCCAGCAAAAAGCGGCCGGAGATGCGGCGATAGTCCTCGATCGCCTTCACGATCTTGTGCTCGCTCTTTTCGCTCAGGCGTGGCAGCTCGCGCAGTTTGCCCTCGCGCGCCAGCTGTTCCACGCCTGCAATGTCGCTTACCTGGAAGGCGCTCCAGATGAGCGCAATGGTCTTCGGCCCCAGCCCTTGAATCTTCAACAGCTCCAGCATCGATGGCCGGTACTTCTCGAGCAGCTGTTGATGCAAGCTGAGCTTACCGGTGCGGCAGAGCTCCTGAATGTTGGCTGCCATGCCCTTGCCGATGCCGGAAATGGCCAGCAGGGCCTTCGGCTGATCGCACAACTCGGAGACCTGCTGCGGATAACCTTCGAGGGCCTCAGCCGCAAGCCGGTAAGAACGAATGCGGAAGGAATCGTCGCCGTTGACCTCCATCAGATCGGCGGTTTCGTAGAAAACATTCGCGATGGCCTTATTTTCCAAGCCCAGACACCCGAGCGAAATTGTATCGCGATCCGATAAGGCAATCATCCGGCGGCTAACGAACCGGTCTCGCAACGGAAACCAGGTTTCCCCGGGGGACAGACACCTCCAACCACGATGAAGCCAGCCGCGCCGCCGGGGTCCCCGACAAGTCCCGCATTTGGACTTATTGGGGTGGAGGAGCGGCGGGATGAAGTTAGCCCGGGGCGAACCGGGGGCCCCAAGCCGCGCCGCTTTTGCGCGGATTGGGGTGGTTAAGCCCCGGGTAGCAGCGAAAAAAGGTTGCAGCCGCGGCAGCGGCGACAGACTCGCGATACAGACCCGGACACCGTTCTCCGGCGTTCCTACCGCAACCGCTCCGGCGCCCAGAACAGCACCTTCAACTCGCGCGCGAAGTACGCCAGGTCGGGCTGAGCAGGAAGTTGCAGCCCGCTTCCCTGCATCATCGTGTTCTGTTCGAGATCTACCGTTGCGGCCTGCAGATCCCATGGCAGGTGGTGAATTTCCCCGCGATAGAGGCGCTTGCGGCTGGCGGTGTAGAGGCAATAACGCTCGGTCAGAAAGTGTTCGAGCGAGCCGGGCCGCGCCTGGAACGACTCCCGGCTTGCCGGACCATAGAAGCACTTCAGCTCTGCCGGCTTGGGACCGTGTTGCCGCTTGGACACGTAATCGATCTTCCCGCCGCCCTGGCCGTTCACCTTCATCGCAGCCTGCCAGTACGGCAACCGGTAGAACACGCGCGCGCCCCACACCGCCGACAAGTTGCTGGCGTCGAGGCTGAAGAAATAGATGCCCGGCTTGCCCTCATAGCTCACGTACGTCCGCACATTGACCTCAGAGAAATGCGAGAACCACGGTAGCGAAGGCACACCCGGCGGGCGCAAATGATTAATCCAGAAGGGCGCAACCGTGATCCAGGCGCGCCGTTCGTAGGTGTCCAGCGTCAGCGCTTCGGGAACCACTGCCCGCACCACCTCCGGGGCCATGGCATAGTGCAGGAACAGCAAATCGTTCCAGCGTTGCGTCATGATCCACGGCGCCATCGGCGCGGGCCATGGTCGATGAGCCGCGGCAAAAAGAATGGAATCGGCGCCCACCCATTTTGTGTGCACATCATCCGCATAAAACGGCGACGGCGTCTCGGGAGGCAATCTACGCAAGGCTATGGCTGTCCGGCAGCAGCATCGCTCGTCTGCAGCGACGCAGTTAGGGGTTGCGGTTCGTATTGGCGATGAAAGATGTCGACCACCACCCTGCCAACGAAGCTGGCCCGGGCCGTGGTGTGCAGTTGCACTGGCAGGGTGTAGCCGGCAACATCCGTGTAGTCCTGCACAAACTCGATGTGGCGCAGAAAGAACGATGGCGACTTGGCAATCGTCCCTTCCGAACGCACCAGTGTGCCCGTGCTTGAGTCGAGATAGATATGGCCTTTGAACAATCCGGCGCGTTTGTGATGGGGCTTGACCTGGTAGATGTGCACGGAGCGGCCGTTCAGCGCCTCATCTCCTTTGTAGGAGAACTTGTAGTTTGCCCTAGTCAACGCCGTGCGCGACACATCCTGCTTGTTCACATAGTCCACTTCCGACTGCAGGATGCGCGTGATCACGTTGTTCTTGACGAACGGATCGCCGGTGTAGCGGATGGGCTTGAAGGTCAGGCTATTCGGCGCCACATACGCGCTCTGCAGCTCGAACGCCCCACGCTGCGAAGTGTCCGGCAGTTCAGCCATCACCAGCGTCTGATCGGTGTATGCCTTCAGCGCAGCCTTCTGCCACGGGCCGCGGCTCTCAAACATCTGCAGCGCCAGCTCGGGAGCCATGGCTGGCCGAATCATGTGCGGCAGCGCCAGGGAACCGGAACCGCCCGCAACGTCCGAGTCCGACGTCAACCCCATCTGGGGCAACACGCCGCCAGAGCCCGGCTGGGCTTGCTGACCGTTAGTTATCGCAGGGATACTGAGCAGCAGAGCTGCCAGCACATAATTCCTTATCTTTCGCAACATCGTCTCGTATGAACCCAGGGAATAATACCAACCTGCCAGTCGAGCCAAGGCCAAATTTTTTCAAGATTCCCACAGGCCGGTCTGTTGCTCACCGGTGCCATACCGCATATGATTCACCGCAATGTCATCCGGATACAATCCTGGAGCAAATAACGGCGAATCTCCCTCCCAAATTGAGCCCAGCACCGAGGTTTATGCCGTCCACGGCGCCGATCCCGAGGTGCAGGCCTACGGTATGGCCAAATATTCGCGCTCGGCGCTGTCCATGCGCCAGTCGCTGGCGGAAATCAACGATCAAAAAACCGAGAAGTTCCTGAATACCTTCTACTTCCAGTACGGCCATCGCAGCATCGCGGACCTCGCGCACATCGCCTTTGCCATTGAGCGCCTCTCGATTCTGGCGGCGACCGTCGCCGTCGATGAGCCGCGCTGGGATGGTCAGGAGCGTTCAACCCGCTATCAGGATTTCCAGAAGAGCGGCTACTACGTTCCAGATTTTGGCGACGATGCCGCGGCGCGATCGCTATATCGGGAAACCATCGATCATCTGTTCAGCGAGTATCGTTACTTCTCCGAAGAGATGTTCGCCTATCTTCGCGAGCGCACGCCCAAGCCCGCGGAGATGAAGCAGGAAACCTACGAGCGCACGCTGCGCGCCCGCGCCTTCGACATCTCGCGTTACCTTTTGCCGCTAGCCACCAACACCTCGCTCGGCCAGATCGTCAGCGCCCGGACGCTGGAGAATCAGGTCTCGCGGCTGCTGTCGCACACCCATGCCGAGGTGCGCCGCTTGGGCGAACTGTTGCGGCGTGCAGCTCAGGAGCCGGCGTATGACGTAACCGAAACGAAGGCTCGCGATTTGCTGAGTCGGATCGAGAGCGGCTCTCCATCAGTCGCCGAACATGCGCGTGAATTCTTGTTGCGCCCGGTGCGACTTGCTCCCACCCTGATGAAGTACGCCGAGCCCAACGCCTACGAGATCGAGAGTCGGCGTGAGCTGAAAGCGGCGGCCGCAGAATTATTGGCGCCGGTTGCGATGGAGGACGCACCAACGGTGGACTTGCTCGACGACGATCCGCTGGAGATCGAGCTGGCAGTCACGCTCTTGTACCAGAACTCCCATCATTCTTATCGTCAGATTCGTGATGTCGTGAGCGCTTTGCCGGAATCACAGCGTCTGGAGATCATCGACCTGGGCCTGCGGCATCGCGGTCGCCACGACGAAGTCGCGCGCCCATTCTGCGCCGGACAGCAGTTCCGCTTCGACATCCTGATGGACATCGGAGGCTTTCGCGATATGCATCGCCATCGCCGTTGCGTTCAGATCGTGCAGGATTACACCACCGCGCACGGATACGAAATGCCGGTCGAGATTACTGATGCCGGCCTCGGCCATCGTTACCAATCTGCGATGGAAAGCGCAAGAGAAACCGCTGCTCAGGTTTCTGCACGTCAGGCACAGGAGTCCGAAGAGCAGTCGCAATATGTCATCCCGCTGGCGTTCCGCAAACGCACGCTCTTCAAGATGGATTTCGCCGAAGCGCTCTACATCAGCGAACTCCGCACCGGCGCCGCGGGACATTTCTCCTATCGCAATGTGGCCTTCCTGATGTACCAAGCCGTAGCGAAGAAATATCCCGCGCTGGGGAACTACTTCCGCGTGACCGACGTGCGCGAGCCGGTAGATCTACTGAAGCGATAGTCCGCAATGGAATGCCTATGACAATGCGATTGGGGAATCGAAGCACCGGCGTAGCTATCCTGTCGTTCTTGAGCCTGGTATGCGTTGCCATGGCGCAAAGTTCCTCGGCGGCTCAAGCGCCAAACAACAAGGAGGCGGTGGTGAGCGGTCATGCGGCTGGAACGTTCGAAGTGAAGGTGGCTCCGCAGACCGCGGACGAGCAGGCACAGGCCGCTGGCATCGGACGAATGGCCCTGGAAAAACAGTGGCACGGTGATCTCACCGGCGTGAGTAAGGGCGAGATGTTGAGCTTGGGCACCGGTGCGAAGGGTACATCGGGAGCCTACGTCGCGCTTGAGCAATTTACGGGAACACTGGCCGGCCGCAGTGGCAGCTTCGCGCTGCAACACCATGGGACGATGACTCGCGGCGTGCCGAAGCTGACCATCGCGGTGGTGCCCGATTCAGGTACCGGCCAACTGGTGGGGCTAGCCGGCACGATGAACATCACCATCGCCGAGGGAAAGCATTCTTACGATCTTGAATACACGTTGCCGGAGACTCACTGAAGCCGCGCACGGGCAAAAAGAGCCGTCGACGATTTCTGCCAGGCTCGTCGCCAGGGTCGAGGTCGGGTTCTACCGGAGCCGCGCGCGGTCGGCTTTCAGATGGACCTCAATTGCGTCGCGAACGTTCCAGTCTCGCGCAGCGAGACGAAAGAGTTTAGCCCAGCCTTTCAAGGCTGGGTAGGCGTAAGAAATAATCCGAGTCCTGTAGGGACGGCAGGCGTTCATCCGAACACAAATCGGGGATCATACGCCACCCCCGATTTCTTTAACAAAGTCAGATATTCCTGCTCGAAGCTCCATTTGGAATGATGCGCGGGTTGACGATCAATGTAATTGATGACGACCTGACGCTGCGAGTGGCTGACACTAAAAGCACTATAGCCTTGCTGCCATGCGAATCGAGGCGTCAGCTCATTCAGCCAGCGCGACGCATTGCCCTTGAGCTCTTGCACCGCCTTGGACAAAGTCAGCGTTGGCGGCAGCGCAACCAGCAGATGGAGATGGTTCGCCGTCCCGCCCGCCGCCAGCAGGAGAATATTCTTCTGTCGCGCAATTCCGCCGATGTATTGCCAAAGTCTGGGCGGATCGGGAATGGAGTTAATTCGGTCCTTCGTGCTGAAGACGCAATGCACCAGGTTGCTCGTGTGGGTATGCGCCATAGCACGATGTTACCGACTGGCCTTCGTTAGATACTGTGATCCTTCGCACAGGAAGAAGTGCCTGCGGTCCCTGCGGGACTCCGATTTGTTTCTCTCGCCACCCAGCCTTGAAAGGCTGGGCTAAACTCTTTCGCCTCGCGCCGCGAGACTGGCTTTGACGCCCGTGAAGCTCCATGCCAGTCGACACGACATCCGACGAAGGCTTATATACGGAGTGCGGAGAGTGCTCATTGCCCATGTTTGGACCCCGAAGAATACTCATCAGGCCCCGACAAAATTATTATCGGATTAGTAATCAGAGAGTTATTAGACTTGCCCAGACCGATTGAACTATACGAATTATGCGGGCGGAACCGCAGTTCTGTGCCCTCCGTCACAAATACACGTGAGACACCAAAGTACATGTACTTTCGTTCCGGTTTGGTTCGCTATTTCTTCGCTTTTTGACGATTACTGGATGTATAATGGGCCGTCAGGATCCATGCGCTCTTCACCGCGAATCGCCCATTCCGACCAGCCCATTGAATAACCCGGGCTCGAACGGCGCCTGCTCACTGACCCATCACAATCTACTTTTGCCTGTCCTTCGGCGCTGCGGCGCCGGCAGGGAGCAGCCAAGGAGCAGCATTCATGGCCGACGAGAAAGTTGAAAAAAGCCGGGCAATCGACCTGGCGCTATCGCACATCGAAAAGCAGTTCGGCAAGGGCTCGATCATGAAGTTGGGGAGCAAGGGCGCCGTGGTGCCCATCTCCGTCATCTCCACCGGCGCCATCTCCTTCGACGCCGCGCTGGGTGTCGGCGGCTTCCCGCGCGGCCGCGTGGTCGAGGTCTTCGGTCCGGAATCGTCCGGCAAGACGACCATTGCGCTGCAGGTGATTGGTGAGGCGCAGAAGCAGGGCGGAATGGCAGCCTTCGTCGATGCCGAGCACGCACTCGACCCCATCTACGCTGCCAAGCTGGGCGTCGACGTCGACAACCTGCTGGTCTCGCAGCCCGACTATGGTGAGCAGGCGCTGGAGATCGCCGAGGCGCTGGTCCGTTCCAACGCCATCGATGTGCTGGTGGTTGACTCCGTCGCCGCGCTCGTCCCCAAAGCCGAGCTCGATGGTGAGATGGGCGACAGTCACGTCGGCCTGCAAGCTCGCCTCATGTCGCAGGCGCTGCGCAAGCTCACCGGCATCGTCGCCAAATCGAATACCTGCCTGGTCTTCATCAATCAAATCCGCGAGAAGATCGGCGTCATGTTCGGCAACCCAGAGACCACGACCGGCGGGCGCGCGCTGAAGTTCTATTCATCGGTCCGTGTCGACATTCGCCGCATAGGCGCCATCAAGGACGGCGATCAGGTCGTCGGCTCACGCACTCGCGTGAAGATCGTCAAGAACAAAACCGCGGCTCCCTTCCGCGAAGCCGAATTCGACATGATGTACGGTGAAGGCATCTCGCGTGAGGGCGACCTGATCGATCTGGCAGTGAATGCGAATCTGCTGGAGAAGTCCGGATCATGGTTCAGCTACAAAGGCGAGCGTATTGGCCAGGGTCGCGAGAACGCCAAGACATTCCTGAAGGAGAACAAGGACATCGCCGCGAAGCTCGAAGCTGAGGTTCGCCAGGCAGTCGGCCTGGTCTCCGCTGCTGACAAAGCGCAAGCCGCAGCGGCAACCACCGAGCCGGCGTCGGCTGCGCAGCCTAAGGGACCCACTGGGCGCAAGTAACCCGATCTTCTCGACTGCCGAAAGCCTCGGCCGGAGTTTGGCTTTCACGTAGTGCCGGCCTCCAGGTAGTGCATGGCTTTCATGGCCGTTGTGAATCATGTCTTACGAATTCGGCAAAGGAATCGGAATAACAATAATTCAGTGCCGAAGGCACGAAACAGCTTAGCCCAGCACGCAGCGCCTTCCTTGGGCGCGGAGTGCTGGGTGGAGGGTAAAGGAACGGGGAGTCCCTTCAGGGACGGCACTCTTCACGGCACTCTTCAAGGTTACGGGTTTTTCAGGCGCTTGTTTCTACATCACCGGGCCGCATTCGAAACTGCGCGGCCAATTGCGGCCTTGATTTCCACAAAACTACACAGCCAATCAGCGACATTCCCAATTGCCTGCCAACGTCTGCCAGAATAGAATCATCGCGTAAACTCCCGCCTCCGAGGGCCCTTGAAGAATATCGTCGCCATTTATCCAGGATCGTTCGACCCGGTGACGAACGGCCATCTCGACCTCATCCATCGAGGAGCGAAACTCTTCGATAAACTGATCGTGGCCATTGCGCGCAATCTCGACAAGGGCGAGCCCCTGTTCTCGCTGCCCGAGCGCAAAGAGATGCTGGAGGCCATGACCTCGGATCTCGACAACGTTGCCATCGATACCTTCGAAGGATTACTGGTAAGCTACTGCATCAAACAAAATGCCAATGCTGTGCTGCGCGGTATCCGTGCTATCAGCGATTACGAGTTCGAACTGCAAATGGCGCTCATGAACCGCAAGATGGAGCCGCGAGTCGAGACCATCTTCATGATGCCGGCAGAACAATATTCTTACCTCAGCTCGCGTATCGTCCGCGAGATCGCCAAGCTGGGCGGGCCGCTGCAGGGGCTGGTACCGGAAATGGTGGAACAGCGAGTGCGCCAGCGAATCGCACGCAGACATATTTCAGCCACAGGCAAACATCTTTTATGAAGGGAAAATCATGACCACTGCCGGAACCCAGCTTTCTTCGTTCTTGACCAATCGCATTCAACGCATCGAAGTTTCCGCCACTATGGCCGTGGCGGGCGAGGCGGAAAAGCTGCGCGCCACCGGCGCGGATCTGGTCGATCTGGGCGCCGGCGAGCCGCATTATCCCACTCCCGAGCACATCAAGGAAGCGGGCATCGCCGCCATCCGCGCGGATTTTACGAAATACACGGCGGTCGGCGGCACCGCCGAGTTGCGGGATGCGATCGTCAAACGGCACGCTGAGGACTTTGGCTCCGACTACCGGCGCGAGGACTGCATCGCCTCCGTGGGCGGCAAGCATGCCTTGTTCAACGCCATCCAGGTGCTGGTCGATCATGGCGACGAGGTCATCATTCCGGTTCCCTACTGGGTGTCCTTCAAGGACATCGTGCGCTACGCCGGCGGCGAGCCGGTCTACATTGCCACCGACGAGCGCCACGACTTTGCGCTCACTGCCGACATGGTGGAGCGCGCCATCACTCCGCACACCAAAGTCATCATTTTGAATTCGCCCAACAACCCCTCCGGCGCGGTGATGAATCCCGATGACATGGTCGAGGTGCTGCGCCTGGCGCACGATCGCGGTATCTACGTCGTCTCGGACGAGTGCTACGTGTATTTGAACCACACCGGCCACAGGTTTTCGGCAGGCTGTGTGCACCAGGTGCGCGAGCGCTTGATCATCATCGGCTCACTCTCGAAAACCTATGCCATGACCGGATGGCGTCTGGGTTATGCCCTCGGACCGGCGCCCATCGTCAGTGCGATGAACAAGCTGCAGAGCCAGAGCACGTCCAATCCGACATCGATTGTCCAGAAAGCCGCTGTGGCAGCGTTGCATGGCTCGCAGGATTGCGTGCATCAGATGCTGACCGGCTACATCGCGCTGCGCGATCAGATCGTCAACGGCCTGCGTTCCATTCCCGGCATCACCTGCGCAGCGCCGAATGGTGCGTTCTATGCCTATCCCAACGTCAGCCAGTACTTCGAGCGGGGCGGACTGAACTCCGCGTCCGACGTCGCGCGCCGGCTGCTGCATGATGCGCACGTCGTTGTCGTCCCAGGCGAAGGATTCGGCACCCAGGATCACGTGCGAATTTCCTATGCCACGTCGCCGCAGAATCTGGAGCGCGGCATCGAACGCATGCGCAGTTTCTTTGCGAAAGTGTAACTGGTAGTGCGGCGCTTCAGCGCCGCAACTCCCAAGTGGCGTGCTTTGAAAGGACACGGCTTCAGCCGTGCCGCTACGTGCCTTTTATTCCTGTCATCCCGAGGAGGGCTTCAGCCCGACGAGGGATCTGCGGTTCGTCGACCGGGGAAGAATTCGTCCGGCCACTGCCACCGGCCCCCATTCTGACAGTCCTCGAATGATGACCGCTCCTCCGATCCATTAAACTGATGTCTAGGCGACGCAGCGCTGAGGTGCCGCATTACCCGAACAAGACATGTCCCAACTCTATCCATTCCTGATGGTGCCCATTTTTGACGAGCGGCCATGGGGGGTACGCGATCTGCGTCCCATCTACACGCGTGCCGTCGGCGAGCCCATCGGCGAAAGTTGGCTCACATGGGAGGACAATCGCGTGGCCAACGGCCCGCTCTCCGGCCGAAGCCTGGCTGATCTCAGCAAGGAATTTCGTCGTGAGATGGTCGGACAACTGTCGTGCTACGAAGATCGTTTTCCGCTGCTGGTGAAGTTTCTGTTTCCCGGCTCCAAGTTGTCAGTGCAAGTCCATCCCGATGACGAGCAGGCGCGGAAGGACGGTTATCCCTGCGGCAAGACCGAATGCTGGTACGTGCTGCGCGCTCAACCGGGAGCGCAGGTTGCGTTGGGATTTAAGCCTGGCGTGACGATCGACGAATTTCGGCGATCCATCGAGGAAACGCGCGCCGAAGATCTGCTGAACTGGGTCGACGTCTTCGCTGGCGACATGCTGTACGTCGCTGCCGGCACTGTTCATACGATCGGCGGCGGAATGATCCTGGTCGAGACCCAGCAGACCTCCGACGTGACCTATCGCTTGTACGATTACGGCCGTCCGCGCGAATTGCACATCAGGGAGGGACTGGCGGCAACCAAACTGCACACCAATGCCGGGAAAGTGGTGCAAGGCGCTTCGGGCAAGCTCTACGACGTTTTGCTGCAGTCGCCGTATTTCCAGGTGGAGAAGATCAAAGCGGCAGGCTTGTTGCAAACGGAAACGACCGGCGACTCGCCGCACATCATCGTCGCCATCAATGGCGCGGGAATCGTGGAATCGGAAGGCATGGAGCCAATCAGCTTCGCCACCGGCGATGCAGTCGTGATTCCGGCTTGTGTCCGCGAATATCGAGTGCGGCCGCAGTGGGAACTTGAATTGATGCGCATGTCGCTCCCCGCCGGACCAGTCGGAGAGCCGCAGACGGAGCTGCCGCACTCGGTCAGTGCACAGTAATTTCCTCTAGGGATCCCGGGGATATCCTGCCGCCAATGCAATCTGAACAACCCGCTCGATGAACTCGCTCTTAGCACTCGCGTAAGCTTCGCGGGAATCGTCGCTCGCAGCATCCGTGACAGCGGCAAGTCTGCGCTTTAACGCTTCGTATTCGCGTGCAACATCGCTGTGCTCGCGCAAGAAATCACGGAATGCCAAGTTCCGTCGCTCTTCGACTCCGCCCGCCTCAACCACGTGCACGTGGTGCGTGTGAGGCCACGCACTCGGCCGATGAAAAAAAGGACAAACGGCATCATCGACGTGGGTAACATGAAGGTATCCAAGTGTAGCCAGCGGTTCGGCATAACGAGCAATCGGCTGCAACTGTTTCACTGAGACCTGGATGTCGATGATAGGTTTTGCCGCCATCCCGGGAACCGCTGTTGAACCGTTGTGCTCGATGCGGATCGCCAGGTCGCCAATTACGCGCGCGATACGACTCCGCTCCGCTTCAAACTCGACAACCCAGCGCGGGTCATGCGGCAAGATTTGCAGTTGTCTGGTCATGCAGCTCTCATCATGACGCGGTCGGTAACCTCCATGGGCAACGATCCCCGACGCATGATACTCCCTCATTCATTCCCCAGGCGGGCTCCGCAGTCCGCCGTCTTGCCCGTCGCGTCCTGCGCCGTTCTTCAGTAGAATTGGGGATTCGAAACTCTGTGCCCTCAGTGCCTCCGTGGTGAACCAGACCGCAGAAAGCCCGAAGGATTTCGATTTTGGCAAATAACTTCTATCCCGTCATCCTCGCCGGCGGTCGCGGCACGCGCTTCTGGCCGCTCAGCCGCAAGCGCCTGGCCAAGCAGCTTCTCCCGCTCAACAGCAAGAAGAGCATGATCCAGGAAACGGTCGAACGTCTGCTGCCGCTGGCTAAGGCCAAGCAGTTCTGGGTCATCACCAACGAAGACCTGCGCGACCCGATCGTTCGTCAGTTGAAGAAGCTCGACAAGAAGAAAATCCTCGCTGAACCGTTGGGTCGAAATACCGCTCCCGCGATCGGCCTCGCTGCATTCCTGCTGGCACGGCGAGATCCCAGCGCGGTGATCGGCATGTTCCCCTCCGATCACGTCATCACGAATGAGAAGCCCTTTCGCGCGGACATCCAGCGCGCCGCCGAAATCGCGGCCAGCGGCCCGAATATCGTTGTGATTGGCATAAAGCCGACGCGTGCGGAAACCGGCTATGGCTATATCGAAGTCGGCGGCGAATCGGAAAAAGGCGTGCGTCAGGTGCGGCGCTTTACTGAGAAGCCATCAGCCAAGGTTGCCGAGCAATTCGTGCAAGCCGGCAACTTCTTTTGGAACAGCGGCATGTTCGTATGGGGAGCGCGCACCCTAGCTGATGCTTTGCGCGAGCATCTGCCCAAAACCGCGCCTCTGCTCGAGCAGATTGCCGCCAGCTACGGCACACGGAAATTCGAGAAGACCTTTGCCAAGCTGTATCCGCAGTGCGAGAACATCAGCGTGGACTATGCCGTGCTGGAGCCGCGATCGGCGAAAGGCGAAGGCAAGTCGGGAATCTACTGCATTCCTGCGAGCTTCGGATGGAACGATCTCGGTTCATGGACGGCACTGTACGAGCATCGCAACCCGGAAAACGACGGCGCGAATGTCATTCAAGCGGAGCAAAGCTTCACGCTCAATGCGGAAGGAAACTTCATTCACTCGAGTGGAAAGTTCGTTGCCGCGGTGGGCGTCAACGACCTCGTCGTCGTTGAAACCGATGATGCACTGCTGATCACCACGCGCGAGAATTCGCAGGACGTGGGCAAAGTGGTGAAGTATCTGGACGAGCAGAAGATGAAACGGCTCGTGTAAGAGGGGCAGCAATTAGCAGTCACCAATCGGCATGGCGCTTTGGGCTTGGCAGTTGGCGCTGGGTAGGTGACTGGGGGCATCGCCCGATGCTGCGTTGACCTAGTGGCCGTAACATACTGTGAGGGACGCAGGACCCAGTCCCGCTTGTGGGACGGAAGATCATAGCCCAGCGCTTCAGCGCTGGGTAAGTCGCTGCGGATCTCTACGACGCTGAGCGCATCTTACGCCGGGTGCATTCTGGCCGGCAGCGAACCGTTACGTTGGATCAGGTAACGATCCGCCTTGGGCTATAGCAGTGATGCAAACACACGAACCCAGATCCTTCGTCGGCCTGAAGGCCTCCTCAGGATGACAGATGGAAAGGGGCGCACCGGCACGGCTGAAGCCGTGCCCCTTCAAACCATGACAACTCCAATCAAGTTCGGCACCGACGGCTGGCGCGGCATCATCGCCGACGACTTCACCTTCGACAACGTGCGCCGCGTGGGCAACGCGATGGCGCACTATGTCCACCAGCACGAGGACGCGAGCAAAGGCCTGGTCGTCGGCTACGACACCCGCTTCGCTTCACCGCGCGCGGCGGAAATCATCTCCGACGTTCTGGCCGGCGCCGGCATTGCGGTGCGGCTGTCGAACGACTACACGCCGACTCCGGCGCTCTCTTATGCCGTGAAGAACCTCGGCGCGGCCGGCGGCGTCATGATTACCTCCAGCCACAATCCCTACAACTGGAATGGCGTGAAGTACAAGGCAAATTATGGCGGATCGGGCACGCCGGCGATCATGCATGCCATCGAAGGCGAGCTGGATTCACCGCGCCTGGAGCGCAAGGGCGGCAGCGTAACGCTGACCGATTTCAAGACACCCTACATCGCCGCCATCAAGAACTTCGTTGACCTGAAGCTGATTAAGGAAGCTGGATTCAAGTTCGCCATCGACGTCATGTATGGCGCGGGGCGCGGCGTGCTAAAAGGCATCTTCGCCGAAAGCGGCATCAATCACTTCGAAATTCGCGGCGAATTAAACCCGCTGTTTCCCGGCATCAATCCCGAACCGATCCCGCCTCACACTATGGCGCTGCAAGAAGCCGTGGTTCATGCTCACTGCCAGGCGGGCATGGCTACGGACGGTGACGCCGATCGCCTGGGCGCCGTCGCAGAAGATGGCAGCTTCGTCGATTCGCACAAGTGCTTCTCGGTGATCCTGCAGTGGCTGCTGCGCCGCAAGCAGTGGCCGGGCGAAATCGTGCGCGCGTTCAATACCACGCGGATGCTCGACCGCATTGCCGCCAAATACGGGCGCAAGCTGCACGAATGCGGTATTGGCTTCAAATACATCTGCGATCTCATGCTGGAACGCGACATTCTCATTGGTGGTGAGGAGTCGGGCGGCATCGGCATTCGCCGCCATCTGCCCGAGCGCGACGGCATTCTGAATTCCCTGCTGCTGGCCAACATCATGGCCGAAGAAGGTAAGCCGTTGGGACAGCTGGTGCGCGATCTGCAGAAGGAATACGGCGAGCACCATTACGGCCGCATCGATCTTCACCTCAGCAACGAAATCAAGGATGAGGCGATGCGCCGCGCTCAGGCGAAGCCGGCGCAGATGGGCAGCTTCCGCGTGCAGAAAATCGAAACCCTCGATGGGGTAAAGTTCTTCCTGGAGGCGCCCACCAATGGCAACGGCGCTGAGGCGTGGGTGCTGGTTCGCGCCTCTGGCACCGAACCTCTGCTGCGCATATACTGCGAGGCGGCGACGCCGGACCTTGTCTCGCAAATCCTGAGCGAGACCGAGGCGTTCGTACAGAGCGCAAGCCCGCACCATGCCGCGGAACCGCAACTCGCCACGGAGACGCCTGGAGCGCGGAGTTAATCGCCAGTGAAGCTCACACTTCGAGTGACGGTGTTCGTGTTGGGAGCGGCGCTGCTCTTCTGGGGCTGGCGCAAGGCCCACAATGAAGCGATTCCCAGCCAGACTCCCGGCGCCGCCAACGCTATCAGTTCTTCGGAGGTCGTGGTGGTCATCGGCGGATTCGTGCTTCTGGCTGCATTCCTGCCGTCATCCGAGACTCTCGGCCGCTGGATGTCGCTGAAGCGCCGCAGGCGTCCTCAAGTGGCGCACTTCAAGCGCCGCAGGCAGAAAGGCTAGCCGGACCCCTACTCCGCTCGCAGAGCCTGCATGGGATCGAGCTGTGCTGCGCGTCGTGCCGGCACATAACAAGCCAGCAATGCCACCACGCACAGCAACACCGCAACGGAAGCAAAGGTGATGACATCGGTCGGCTGGACGCCAAACAGCATAGCCGACATCAGCCGTGTCAGCCCCAGCGCAACGGCCAGGCCCATGCCCACGCCCGGCAGCGTCATCCCCACTCCATCGCGCAAAACGGCGCGCACCACATCGCCCTTCTGCGCGCCCAGCGCCATGCGGATGCCGACCTCCCGTGTGCGCTGCCCCACAATGTAAGACAGCACGCCGTAGATGCCGATGGCCGCCAGCAGCAGAGCGCCAGCAGCGAAGATGGAGAACAGCATCACGGCGAAGCGCTGGCGGGCAATTGAATCGGCAACGACCTGCCGCATCGGTTGCATATCGTCAACCACCATGTCGCTGTCGAGCTGGCGCAATGCTTGCCGGATGCTGGGAAATACCGACTCGGGAGTGATTCCCTCGCGTACGCGGACGAATGGGTTCACACCGTCGGCGATCATCGGCATCATGCGGTCGGGAATTTGCGGCAACGGCTCATAGTATTCAGCTTCCACGTTGTTGGACTTGTCGGGCGCCAGGCCAAACTGCTTCACATGTCCCACCACACCGACGATCTCGTCCGTGCGCTCGCCGTCGGTGCTCTCCGGCGGGAAGTAAATATGCTTGCCGATAGGATTCTGCCCGGGAAAGAATCGCTGCGCGAAGCTTTCGTCGATGACGATCACCCGCGAGGAGTGCTCGTTATCCGCATCGCTAATAAAACGCCCTTCCAGCAGCGGAATATGCATGAGCTTCAGGTAATCGGGATTCACTGCATAACGTAGGGCCATTGGCGCATCTGCCGCACGTGGCGATCGCGTCATGCCGTCTGGCCAGAACGGCTCCTCATCATCGCCCGACATGGGAACAGCACCCCAGTCGAACGAAGCCGACTCTACTCCGGGAACGGCATTGATGGTTGCCCGCATCTGACGCAAGGCCGCACGAATCGCATCCGGTGACTGGTGGGAGAGCGAAATCGAGGGCTCTACGTTGAAGAACATCACACCGCGCGGATTGAAGCCGGGATCGACATTCCACAATTGCATGAGCGTACGAATCGTCAGCCCCGCGCCCACCAGCAGAACCAACGCCATCGCCATCTCCAGCGTGACAAAAATCGACTGCGCGCGAGCCCGCGCTCCCACCAGCGAGCGGCCACTCTGATTGAGCGTGGAGTTCACGTCGGTGCGGGCGGTGCGCAGCGCGGGTGCTAGCCCGAAGACCACGCCCGTGAGCAACGTGATCAGTATTGCAAACAACAACACGCGGGTATCCAGCCCGATATTTTCTGCCCGCGGCAGCAGGTCAGGAATCGCCGCCACTGCGGCTTTCGCGCCCCAATAGGCGAGCAGCACACCAAGCGCGCCGCCCACCGCCGAAAGCGCCAGGCTCTCGGTCAGCATCTGCCGGACGAGACGGGACTGCCGCGCACCCAGGGCCACGCGCACCGCAAATTCGCGCTCCCGCACCGTGGCTCGCGCCAGTTGCAGGTTGGCAACATTGACGCAGGCAATCAGCAGCACAAACAACACGGCGCCCATCAGCACCCACAGCACCGGCTGCACATCGCCGACGATCTCTTCCTTCATCGGAACAATCGTGGTTCCGATGCCTGCATCGACGTCGGGATAAGCGGCCTGCAGGCCGCGATTGACCCGCGCCATGTCCTGCGCTGCCTGCGCCAGCGTCACTCCAGGCTTGAGGCGTGCGATCGCGTCCAGTCCCCACGACGCCTGGCGCTCGCGAAAATGCGGATCGCTGTAGTTACCGACCGGCGTGTAGATATCGCCGGGATGAAAGTTCCATTGGCGTAATTGAAAGCTGGCGGGAATGATGCCGATGATGGTGTGCGGTATTCCGTCCAGAACGATGGCTTGGCCCAGAACGTTAGGGTTGGAGGCGAACTTGCGCTTCCAGAAGCCCTCAGAGATCATCACCGTAGGATTGGCCCCCAGGCGATCCTCATCGGGTGTAAAGGTGCGGCCCATGATTGGCTTTACACCAAGAATCTCAAAGAATCCCGCCGACACCATGCGTCCGCTCAGGTCCTCGGGCTCGCCCGATCCGGTGAGCTTTGCATTCCCATAGCGATAGGCAGTCATCGCGTCGAAGCTGCGGTTGTCGCGTTGCCAGTCGAGAAAATTCAGATAAGAAATCGAGCCGTTCACGAAGTTTGGCTTGTGGTGGAACAGAACGACCAGCCGATCGGCGTGGGGATAGGGCAGAGGATTCAGTAGCACGCCGTTGACCACGGAAAAAATGGTGGTATTGGCTCCGATTCCCAGCGCCAGGGTGAGAATTGCAACGATGGCGAAGCCCGGCGATCTTGCGATTTGCCGGAATCCGTATCGAAGATCCTGGAGCAGCGTGCTCATCGGCTTCCCTCACGTATCCCGAGAAAGGGATGCAATCTTGGGACCGTGCGGTTGACGCTCTAACCCATTCCCGCTCTATCAGTTACAAATGGCCTCGGGGCGTCCAGATTCCCTGATTTGTTCGCTGCCGGACGTGCCCGTTCGGCAGCGGACATCACCGGCAAGCCGCGTTCTTCGCTCATTAGCGCCCCTGGAAAATTCAGAGACGCTGCTTGGTTCTCCTTTGCGCGGCCGCTCACTCCGTACTGCTTTGGCTCCATCATTTCTGATACTCTTGCGAGTTTGATTTCTTCGCTGGAGACCAACCTGTGACGGTACATCGACGCCTCTGCCTTTTTCTTGCGGTTCTACTTGCCTGCGCAGTGTCTGCCATTGCCGCCGACCAATCGAAGACCGCGTCGGACAGCGAGCCTTCTTACGATCAGCCGCAGCCGGAGCGCGAGACGCTTGACCTCAACATGTACCAGCGTATCCGGATCGAGGGATTGAACCACTCGCACGCGATGGAATACGCATCGGCGCTGTTCGATGACATCGGCCCACGCCTGACCGGTTCGCAGAATCTGAAACATGCCAACGAATGGACGCGCGAGCAATTCGCCGCCATGGGCTGCGCCAATGCGCACCTCGAGGATTGGGGCGAGTTCGGCATGGGCTGGCAGCAGCTCAACACCTGGGTGCGTATGGCCTCGCCCGATACGGCGGTGTTCATCGCGCAAGCGGCGCCATGGTCCCCCGCAACCAACGGTGCGGTGACCGGCCAGGCCGTGTGGATGGACATCAAGGACGAGAAGGATCTCGACCAGTTCAAAGGCAAGCTGGCGGGAAAGATTGTGCTGCTCGGCCCCATGCGCGATGTACCGCCGGTAGAGAAGCCGCTTTGGATCCGCTACGACGACAAGGAACTCGAAAAGCTGACCGAATGGCCGCTGAAGCCGCGCGACCGCGCCGACCTTCTCCAGCAGTTCATGAAGCGGCTGGAGCTGCGTCAGAAGGTGGGAAAGTTTCTTGCGGAAGAACACGCGCTGGCCGTTATCATGCCCAGCCGCGATGGCCGTGATGGCGGCGGTTCGGGTGGAACCATCTTCGACGACAGCAGTGTCGGCTTCGGCTGGGAGGCGTACAAGCGCGAGACCATCGATCCACTTCCCGTCGTGGTGATGGCGATCGAAAACTATGGACGCGTTTACCGGCTGCTGAAAGCCAACGTGCCCGTATCGATCGAGATGAACGTCGACACCAAGTTTACCGGCGATCATGAGCACGGCTACGACACCATCGCCGAGATTCCCGGCACCGATCCCAAGCTGAAGGATGAAGTCGTCATGGTCGGCTCGCATCTGGATTCCTGGGCCTCGGGCACCGGCGCAACCGATAACGGCGCAGGCACGGTTGTAACCTTGGAGGTGATGCGCATTCTGACGACGCTGGGAGTGAAGCCGCGTCGCACCATCCGCGCGGCGCTGTGGACCGGCGAGGAGCAGGGCGAATACGGATCGCACGGCTACGTGAAGCAGCACTTCGGATATGTGCCGCTGTCTACCGCTCCGGATCAGTTGAAGCTACCGGAATGGATTCGCAAGCCGGGCGGACCAATCCAGCTGAAGCAACCCGAGTATTCCAGGATCTCCGCCTACTTCAACCTGGACAACGGCAGCGGCAAGATTCGCGGCGTCTACTTGCAGGAGAACGCGGCCATGGCTCCGATCTTTGCGCAGTGGATCGCGCCGTTAAAGGACCTCGGGGTGACGACGCTCACCCTGCGCAATACCGGCGGCACCGATCACGAATCCTTCGACGCCATCGGCATTCCGGGCTTCCAGTTCATCCAGGATCCTCTGGACTACGGTTCGCGCACGCATCATTCCAACATGGATGTTTACGAGGGGCTGTCGCCGGAGGACCTGGCACAGGCAGCGGTGGTGGAAGCGACCTTCGTCTACAACACGGCGATGCGCGGTCAGATGCTGCCGCGCAAGCCGTTGCCGCATCCGGAGCTGGAAGAACAGCTGAAAGCGCCGCTGAAGAACCTCATGCCCGGCGCCCAGGCAATGGAGAAAGAAACCAACGAGAAGGCCGAACAGACCCCATCGCAGCAGTAGGGCTGCTACCGCTGGTGGAGCGTGCGTACTGTCCAAAATCTGCTCTCAGAAAGTACCGGGCCGCGTGCTGCCTTGACATCGTTGTTATCGAGAACGAGTCACCACGGTGTTCTGCTGCGCAGTTTGGTTCGAATCGCAAAGAGAAGCGGTATTTTCAGGTAGAATCTCCTTACTAAGTGTCTGTCTAGGTGGAAAAGACTCCTCGTGCAACCCTTCTACAAACGGTTCAGTGTTGTAACCGGCTTTGCCCTCTTGCTGCTTCTCCTGATCGCCAACAGCGTTGTCATCCGCCGGGAGTTGGCGGTGCAGGTGACGAATCAGGCGTGGGTTTACCGCACGCAACAGGTTTTGTTGGAGCTGAGTCAAACGGGGTCCCTGCTGAATGACGCTGAAACCGGACAGCGCGGTTATCTCTATACCCACGAAGCGACGTATTTGGCGCCTTACAATCAGGCCATCACCGAGCTTGACGGCCACATCCAGCAGCTGTCGCAACTGGTCGCCGACAATCCCGATGAACTCGCCAATGTTGCCCGATTGCGACTGTTAGCGAAGCAGAAGCTCAACGAGCTTTCCACGGTTCTACAGCTTGATCAATCCGGCAACTCCGACGCCGCTCGCTCGCTGGTGCTGACCAACCGCGGCTTGTTCACCATGGAGAAGATCCGTGCGCTGATCGACGAAATGCAGCGGCAAGAGACCACTCTGAACGCCGAGCAAACGGCTTCCTACCGGCACAGCGTGCGAGTCACCGTCGCCTGCGTCTACCTGGCCAGCGCTCTGGCCGGCATCGGATTGGTGCTGCTGGCTTATTTCATTCTGCGCGAGATGAATCTACGGGAACGCCACGCGGCGCAAATCAGGCAACGCGAAGAATGGTTTCGCGTGACCCTGACCAGCCTGGGCGATGCGGTCATCGCCACCGATGAACACGGCGATGTGACCTTCATAAATCCGGTGGCGGAGCGGTTGACGGGCAGAAGCTTTGCGCAAGTGAACCGCAAACCGATCACCGACGTGTTTCCCATCTTTAACGAGATCACCCATCAAACGGTGGATAACCCGGTCAAGAAGGTTATGGAGGTGGGGCGGGTTGTGGGGCTGGCGAACCACACCGTCTTGCAGCATACCAATGGGTCACTGATTCCAATCGAAGACAGTGCGGCTCCGATCTACGACGATGAAGGGCGGCTGGTGGGCGTAGTGCTGGTCTTCCGCGACGCCACTGCTGAGCGCAAGGCGCAGGAGCTTCTGCGCAAGACCGAGAAGCTGGCCGCTGCCGCGCGTCTGGCGGCAACGGTTGCCCACGAGATCAATAACCCGTTGGAAGCGGTCAGCAATCTCATTTATCTGGCCAGGAACAGAACCGGCCTGGCGCCCGATGTCGCTCATGATTTGACGTTGGCCGAGCACGAACTGGAGCGCGTTTCCCACATCACCCGGCAAACCTTGGGATTCTATCGCGAGTCCCGGTCGCCCGCTCCGCTCGACGTGCCCATGCTTGTCGATTCGGTGCTGAGGCTGTTTTCCAGCAAGTTCAATTCCAAGAACCTTAAGGTGGAGTCCGAGTTGCAAACGTGCCCGCCGGTACATGGCTGGGCAGGCGAGTTGAAACAACTGGTATCCAACCTGGTTTCCAACGCTGCCGATGCCGTGGATATGGGTGGCACCCTGAAGGTTCGGGTCTCCTGCATCCAGCGGCCTGAAAGCGTAGATGTCCAAATCAGAATCGAGGACGACGGACACGGCATTGCATCCGCCGACTTGCAACGCATCTTCGAACCGTTCTACACCACCAAGAAAGATGTCGGTACAGGACTGGGCTTGTGGGTCTCGAAGGAAATAGCGGAGCGTCATGGAGGCAGAATCGAAGTTCAGTCCCGCGTGGGCGAGGCACATGGCACGGTGTTCACAGTCGTGCTGCCATGCACCGCCGCCGAGGTGCAGGAACACATGGCAAAAGCGGTGTGATCCATCGTCCCGACAAGAGCGGCTGATCGGGCGAAGCCTCAATCTGTTCCCGCTTGCCCTTCACAACCACGGCATTGCGTCCACGAAAATGCTTCTGGCGCATAGACAATTTATAGGACTGTCTTCGCGCACCCACAGTGCCGATGCAACATCTGCCGCCGTGGTAGGCTTGCACCATGGCCGGCGAGGACAAGCCGCGAAAAGACAGTGCGGCGGTGGAATGGGCTCGTTATTCGCAAATAGCATTCATCATTCCCGCCGCAGTGGTGGCGGGTTTGTTAGTCGGCAAACTCTTCGACTATTGGCTGCACACGCACTGGCTGTTTCTTGTCGGCATCATCCTGGGATCCATTTCCGGCTTCGTCGAGATGATTCGCATGATTACGCGGCATAAGAGTTGATCTGCGATACAGTGATCTGGTGTCCACGCCGCCGCCAGAACCTGCATCCGTCTTCGCGGACGCTTTCCTCGACCGCGCGTTAGGGAGAATTCGCAAGTTCCTGCTGGCGCTGAGTGGCATTGGAATTCTGGTTTGCCTGGCGTTCTTCCGCTGGCCGGTGACTGCGGGCTTTGTCGCTGGCGCGGTAATCTCTTATCTCAATCAGCGTTGGCTGGAGCGAGCCATCGAAGCGCTGGGTGAGCGAATCACCAACCAGCAAAGCCGCGAGCGCGGGGGCGCGATTGTCTTTCGCGCGCTGCTGCGCTACGTGCTCATTGCCGGCGGCGCATATGTTATATTTAATGTTTCCCTCGCTGGGCTATACGGATTTCTGGGGGGCGTCTGTCTCCCAATTGCCGCAGTCGCCTGCGAAGTCGCAGTAGAGGTAGTCGTTAGCCTGCGACGCGGATTCTGATTTTCCTAATCATCATTGCAGGCGGCACAGCAAGCCCAGCTGGTGCCGAAAAAATAACTTAGCCAGCGGTGCGATTCATACGAGCTAGCATTCATGCCTGAGCAACTTTGGTTAACCGCACTCCTCAACAAGCATTTTGCCGGCTTGGCGAATGCCATCCTGAGCGCGGTTCATGTACATCCTGCCCATCCGGAAGCGCCTATCACCAATTACATCGCCATGCAGCTGCTGGTGTTCGTGCTGCTGGTGTTTTTCTTTTTGTATGTGCGGCTGCGGCTCTCGGTCGACAGTCCGGGCGCCATGCAGCATATTGTCGAAAGCCTCAATTCCTTCATCGGCAATCAGGCGCATGAAGTGATTGGACACGGATACGAGCGATATACCGGCTATCTCAGCGCGCTGTTTTTATTCATCCTGGTCGGCTCTGTTATTGGCGTGATCCCGGGATTCGAAACAGCGACAGCGATTCCTTCGGTGCCGCTGGGCTGCGCCCTGGTCACCTGGTTCTACTATCACTTCCAGGGCATTCGGGTGAATGGCTTCGGCTATATCAAGAACTTCCTGGGCCCAGTGTGGTGGCTGGCGATCCTGATGTTTCCGATTGAAGTGTTCAGTCACCTGGCGCGTGTCTTGTCGCTCACTATTCGTCTTTTCGCCAATATGTTTGCCAGCGACATGGTGATCCTGGTGTTCTTCACGCTGATCCCGATCTTCATACCGATTGTCTTCATATTGCTGCACATCGGCGTTGCCTTGATCCAGACCTATGTCTTCGTGCTGCTGGCGACGGTGTATATCGGTGAAGCGGTGGCGCACGAGCATTAGAAAAGAAGCGATTAGCGATTAGCTGCTCCAGTGTGAGGGCGTCAGCTCGGTGAACGTCAACCACCTCCTGGCAGCGATTCATAACCACCCCAGCCAGCGCAACATCGGCGCTGGTCGGGGACCCGGAAGGAGAAACACACAATGCGGAAAGTAATGATGATTGTCTTTGCGCTGATGGCCCTGATGATGGTGGCCATGCCAGCGTACGCGCAGGGCGGAGGCAGCTCTGCAGGAGGCGCCAATTGGGTCGCCATTTCTTCAGGATTCGGCATCGCCATCGCGGCCGGCCTGGCTGGTTTGGGACAGGGCCGCGTCGGTGCTGCGGCTTGCGAAGCCATGGCTCGTAACCCTGCCGCCCGTCCGGCGATTCAGCTGGCACTGATTCTCGGCCTCGCATTTATCGAGTCCCTGGTGCTGTTCACGCTGGTTATCATCTTTGCCAAGGTGGTCTAGTTTCTCCTTGGTTGAGCCGGTCAAGCCCCATCTGCGGATGGGGCTTTTGCTGATCCCGGTTACGTCGCTGCCCAGACTGGCTGGGCCGCTTCCGCGCTGGTTTCATTTCTCCTCGCATGATTGTCCAAAGGCCCGCAGGCCGATTCCAGCCCACGTGGGCCTGTTACGTCTCAATTTCATGTGCGAAGAGCAGCCCTCATTCCGTGCCGGCCGGAACGTCGAATCTCTCTCGGCCACCTCCCAATCCTTCTTATGCAACCCGCCGAATCTTTCTCCAGCGAAAGAGGTATAAGCCTTAGCTCCTATGGGGGATG
>Ga0335074_10002214_pt1 | contig 26488 bp, 22 predicted proteins | sample Lox_Sample_23_FD_206715 | JGI IMG/M metagenome (GOLD analysis project Ga0335074, IMG submission 206715) | Soil microbial communities from Loxahatchee National Wildlife Refuge, Florida, United States - Lox_Sample_2.3 | ecosystem: Environmental > Terrestrial > Soil > Wetlands | place: USA...
CGTCAGGCCGTTCTGAGCGAACGCCAGCATAGGAACCGCCAATACCATCGCAAATAAAGCCGTCATTATCTTCCGCATGAATGCCTCCATGTCGCAGGGTTCTTTTATTCGTAGTCGTACACAGTGTGACGCCAATTTTGCGGGTAAGGTTTCCTGAAAGATGAATCGATAAGCGGCTTTGGGACGAGGGTTTAGGGGCTTGTGGCCGGGGATTATGGATCAGTGACAGAACGCTGGCGGCAACTCCGGCTTAGACGCAACCCCGGCATTGCAAGGGACTTGGCGATGCTCCATCAAGGACGCGTCCTCCTGGTTCGCATTTCAGCAACCCTTTCCTATGGGAAGTTCTGCTTGATCCAGTCGGAGTAGCGATACTTCAGCAGGTACAGGGCCCAGGCAGCCTGCACCGTGGTATGGGCATGATCTTCTTGCGTGAGGCTGAACTCGAAGACGCCACGACACCAGCCGTACCAGCAGTAGTTCCACGAGCCGTTGGGATTCTGCCGGTCGAGGATGCGCTCGATCCAGCGGCGCTTCACCAGTTCGGGACGCCCGGCGGCCAGCAGCGTGGCGGCCCGCTGCGGATAGGAATCGCTGACGCGAAAATCCCAATACGCATCGTTGGCCACGCCGTTGCTGACAGGAATGATTACCGCATCCAACTTCGGCGAGGTGCCGTTGTAATGCCGGTACATATCCAGCGCGATGAGCTGGAGATGCAACCGAACTCCCCAACTGTACTTGGTGGGCGAAAACAGATCAGCTTTGTCGTCGTCGGTCAGCTCTACTTTGTCGGGAGCCGTGCCGTAGGTGAACCAACGGTTCTGCCAATCGAGATTAGGAGCGAGAGTGGAATCGAGCACCGGCAAAGGCACCGAAGGATCAGCCCAATGGGCCCAATACCACGTCCAAGGCTTGCCGGGCACACGCGCACGCGCGCTGGCAAGGTAAGTTTGGATGTATTGCTGCAGCCGCGGATCGCCTGACATCTCCGCCATATCGCCGACCATGAACATCAGGGGTGGATTGCCCTGGACCTCGGGATGGGTCACGATCCAGTTGGTTGAGGTATCGATGGCGTGGTTGAGCTGGGCGGTGAACTCGGCGCGGGTGGTGTGACGGAACGAGACGTTGTTATTGATGACAGCAATGGCCGCCAGCACGATGACGAGCACGGCGAGCATCACCGCCCATATCAGAAGCCGGCCGACAAGCGATTTCTTGGGCGCTTCCGCCGCGGAGGTCATTGGTGGAGTCGATGCCATTTGGGAGCTCGAAGGACGAATGGTTTGTGTCAGGGTACGTCTTCAGACGTGCCGCATTGCCGATCCCACTTTACGCGTTGGTGGCGACGTAGCGTTTTTTTTCCGCGTGCGGCGGCACCGTAACGCCGGTATCGCCCTCCACCATCCGGCGCACCAGTTCCGGGAAGTCGACCTCCGGCTGCCACTTCAGCTCGCGCCGCGCCAAAGTTGCATCGCCGCGCAGGTCATGAATCTCACCCGTGCGGAAGAGTCTGGGATCGACTTCGACGTACTCGTTGACAACTTCGGCGACGTCTCGATCGGAGATCAGGTCAAGGCAGCGCAGCACCTCGACTACGAACTCATACACGCTATGCGACTCGCCGGTGGCGATCACATAATCCTTCGGCTTTTCCTGTTGCAGCATGGCGTGCATGGCGCGGATGTAATCGCCGGCATAGCCCCAGTCGCGACGCGCCTGCATGTTGCCCAGCTTGACCTTGTTCTTTTTGCCCTGCGCCCAATCGGCTGAGGCCAGCGTGATCTTGCGCGTCACCATCTCCGGTCCACGGCGCGGCGATTCGTGGTTGAACAGAATTCCGCCCACCACAAAAATTCCGCGCTCGCGATACACGCCGCAGAGGTTGTGCGCGGCGGTCTTCGAGACGCCGTAGGGCGAGGTCGGGCGTAGCGGCGTCTCTTCGTTGCGCAGGCCGTTCAGGTTGCCGTACATCTCCGAGCTCGACGCCTGATAGACGCGCGTCTCCGGCTTCAGCCGCTCCACCATATTCAGCAACCGCGCCAGCCCGCCGACGTTGATGTCGAAGGTCTCGGCGGGAAGGTGCCAACTGGTAGGCACAAAGACCTGGCCGGCGAGGTTGTAGATCTCGTCGGGCATCGCCTTGGCAAAGGCGACTTCTAGGGAAACAGCATCGCGCATATCCCCATAAAGCAGTTCGATCCGGTCGCAGACCGCACTCAGATAACGGATGCTGTCCGCTTCGCGGCGTACCAGGCCGTAAACCTTGTAGCCCAGCTCAAGCAAATATTCGGCAAGATAGCTGCCGTCCTGACCGGAAATTCCGGTGATGAGGGCTGTTTTCATGAACTCGTTTCCTCCTGGGATCCTGGGAACCTGTGGGTCGCAACCAAAAGCTTGATTGTCAAAGCTACAGATGGTGGCAACGATTAATGCATATCAAACAAGAATACCGTATCCGGCAGTCGAGACCTATCGCCCGCCGCGTCCCAGCAACAGGATCTTGATCGTCGAGAACATGATGAACAAGTCCAGCCCGAAGGACACGTTCTTGATGTAGAACAGGTCGTAGGCCAGCTTTTCCTCGTTGTCTTCCAGCGTGGCGTTGTAGCCGCGATTGATCTGCGCCCATCCGGTGGCGCCCGGCTTCACCAGCCAGCGTTCGCGATAGAACGGAATGTGTGCCGCGCAATCTTCTTCCTGCTCGGGCACAAACGGCCGTGGCCCGACGAAGGCCATGTCGCCTTTAACGATATTGAACAGCTGCGGCAACTCGTCAATGCGCGTGCGCCGCAACCACTTCCCAACTCGGGTGACGCGCGGATCGCTGTGCTCGGCGGGCGACAGCTTGATTTTGTCCGATCCCTCGAACATCGAGCGGAACTTGTAAACCGTGAACGGCTTGCCGTGCTCGCCGATGCGGGTTTGCTTGAAAATCGCTGGGCCTTTGGAGTCGAGCCGCACCGCGATTGCCGCCAACAGCATGATCGGCGAAGTGATTACGATCGCCAGGCTGCCAAGAATCAGCGAAAAGATTCGCTTGTACAAGCGCAGCGCAGCGCGAACGTGAAACCCGGGCGAAAACAAAAGCCAGCTCAGCCGCAGCGAATCCAGTGGAATCTTGCCGGTAATGCTCTCGTAGTATTCTGGACCATCCTGGATGTAGACGCCGCGCGTCTTCAGCTTCAGCAGTTGCTCCACGCGCAGTTTACCGCGCCGGTCGCCCATAGTGATCACGACGCGGCGGGCGTTGCGCTGCTCCACGATATCCTGCAGGTCGCTATCGTCGAAGCGAGGAATCCCGGCCGGGGTCTCGGTCGTGTCGCCCACAAAACCGACCACCCGCACCCCCAACTCCGAGCGGCTGCCAATCTCCTGCATCAGCGGCAGCGCCAGCGGACCGTCACCGTAGAGAATCGCGCGCTCGGAGAAGCGGGCTGAGCGATTGAGAACGAAGAAAAGTTTGCGCCAGGCGGGAACCGTGACGGCCACAATGCCGACCCCCAGCCACAGCGTCGTGCCGACCAGGCTGATTTCCGGAAACGCGTAGTAGAGAACGGAGAGCGCAACAAAGGCGCATCCCAGCACTCCGACCAGGCGGGTGACGACTTCGCGTCGGTTCGACAACACGGTGGAGTCGTACAGGTCGAAGTAGTACATCAAGGTTATAAAGATCCCAACCAGCAGGCCGATTCGTCCCAAGCCATTCTCGTACAGCAGATAGATATTGGCATCCATCGCTGTTCCCGCCCAAAACACTACGGCGACCACAAAGGCCAATGTGACAATTAAGGCCTCGGTCACCGTAAGCAACAGTGTTCGGGTGGGGAAGTAGGCATTAAACAGACGAATCATGCCGACGCCGCTTGGACCTTCTTCGCTTCTTTCGCTGCCCTTTTAGCTTCCTTCTTGGCCGCCTTGGCTTCCTTCTTCGACTTGCCGGAGCCGTAATAGGCGCCGTAGTAGCGATCGTATTCGACGTTCAGCGTCGAGGCCTGGTTAAAGACCACGCCCAGAAGCTTGTTTTTGTCGATGGTGTCCAGCGCCTTGTTGAGCACCTTCTTGCGCGTGTAGCCATCGCGCACCACCACCAGCACGCCGTCGCAAAGGCGGGAGATCGAGGTGGAGTCCGCCATTGGCAGCAAGGGGGTGGCATCCAGCAGCACCCAGTCGAAGCTTTGCGCCACAGCTTCCAGCATTTTTGCGAAGCGGCCCGACTCCAGCAAAGGCAGCGGCTCATCGATCGGATGACCGGAGGCGAGCAGCCATACCGGCAGCTCCCTGATCTGATACAGCGAGTCCTCCAACCGGAGCTTGTCGTCGGCCCACTCCGAGATCCCGCGCAACTGCGCCGTCGAGAACAATGCGCTCACCGTTGGCCGGCGCAGGTCGGCTTCAATCAGCAGAACCTTTTCGCCGGGACGCCGCGCCAGGGTAAGAGCCAGATTGGCAGCTACCACCGACTTACCTTCGTCTACCACTGAGCTGGTGACCAGCAGCTTGTGCAGGTGACGCTTCTGCTGCATGTGGGCCAGACGAGTGGCCAACACGCGGAACATCTCGGCGCCGTGGCTATCCGGATCGCTCATCGCCACCAGGCGCTGTTCGGGAGTGGGGACGGGATGAAGCACGCGCTCGGCCGGGACTTTTAGCCAATCCGATTCAACGACGGTCTCGGGCGCCGACATGCCGTGCACAGGCGGCGGAGCTTCGACCGCAACTGCAGCGGCAGCTTCTGGCTGATCTGGAACCAAAGGCGAGGTATCAGGATTCGGACTTTCACCTTGGGACCGTTGTAACGCTTCGAACACTCGACTCATGGTTTTAGACTCTCCTCGCTGCAGTTGTTGTCATCGATTTACTGTTCTCCAGGGTCTGGCCGTCCATGGTGCGGAGCATGCGAAACAACGAGCGCAGAACGCTCTCGTTATTTTCTTCATGCGCGCCCGCCGCCATCGGCACTTCCTCGGGAAGCGCCGGGGTGATGAGCCGGAAGTCCGCAGCCACGTCAGTAATCATTCCCCCGGTCACTGGGCGCTGCTCGTTGGCAAAAGCGTTGACCATGGAATTCTCGCAAAGGTTGTTGATGAGGCGCGGGATGCCGCGCGAATATTCGTAGATCTTCGCCAGCGCGTCTTCAGAGAAGATCGGCGGCTCGGCGGGAGCGCCGGCACGCTGCAGGCGCGACAGAATGTAGGCGTGGGTCTGGGCCTCGTCCAGAGGCTGCAACTGGCAGCGCAGAGCTACGCGCTGCTTCAGCTGCCGCAACTCGGGCGAATCCAGCATTATCTCCAGCTCGGGCTGCCCCATCAGCACAATTTGCAGGAGCTTCTGTTGTGAAGTTTCCAGATTGGTCAGCAACCGGATTTCTTCCAGCAGTTCCGGCCGCAGCGCCTGCGCCTCATCCACTACCAGTGCGGTAATCAGTCCGCGGGCATGGCGCTGGATGAGGAAACGGTTCAGATCGAGCAGCATCTCGGTCTTGTTGCGGCCGGTGTATGGCAGACCGAGGTCCGCCATGATGTACTGAAAGAATTCCACCACCGGCAGCAGCGGGTTGAAGACATAACCGAAGGCGATGTTGTTCTTGCGCAGCTCGGAGAGCAGGCAGCGGACGAGCAGGGTTTTTCCCGTGCCCACTTCGCCGGTGATCACAATGAAGCCCTTGCGCCGGCCTACGCCGTAGTGCAGATTGGCCAGAGCCTCATTGTGCCGCGGCGTCGGATGATAGAAGTACGGATCGGGGCTGATCTCAAATGGATTACGCGTCAACCCGAAAAATTGTTTGTACATGCACTATCCCCAGTAATAGGCGTAGACAACTCCCGATGGCAGTATGATCAGGCACAGAATCGTAACCGCAAAGGCCAGCCTGGGCACCCAGCGGGCACGCTTCAGCTCCTTGGCCGTCGACAGCGCCGGAATTTCGGCGAGGATAGGCAGGCTGGTGGCTTCCGTCAAAGCCTGTTCGCCGCGGATGCGATCGTCCAGGAACTCTGCTCCGAATCCGAAGAGGATAGCCAGCGCGATGCCCGCGCCGATTGCTCCCAGCGAGAACTTAAAGCGATCCGGGAAATTGGGCTTGTCGGGAAGGCTGGGCGGATCGATCACGCGGAACTGCGCGCCCTGCTGCTGCCGTTCCAGGCTGGTGGCCAAAGCCGATTCCGTCTTCTTCGCCAGCAACTCCTGATACTCTTTCTTCAGGTTGCCGAAGTCCCGCATCATATCGGCTTCTTGCGCTTCCACCGCCGGCGTGGCATTCAGGCGCGCCTGATAAACCTGGGCGGCCTGTTCCAGACGCTGCATCTGCTGCGTGGTCTGCGCCAGCTCCTGCTGGTTCAGCTTCATTTGCGTCTTCAGATTGAGCATGGCATTCGCCTGGCCCACGGCCTGCGGCGATTCACCTGACTCGACCTGATCGCGCGCTTCGTTGGCCATGTCCTTCTTCAACTTCTCCAACGACGCGATCGTCTCTTTCAGCTTCTTCACGTCGGGATGATCGTCGGTGTAGCGGGCCTCCATGGAGGCGAGATTGGCGCGCGCGCTGTCCAACTGGGCGTCGATACTCTGCGGTGCGAAGGCGGTGTCGCTCATGTTCTGGTACTGCGTCTGCGTCGAATTCAGGTAGGTCTGCTGCTGCAGCAGGCGTTCCCGGGCCAGCTCCGCTGCCTGCAATTGCTGCTGAATTCCCTGCAGGATGCGGAGATTGCTATCCAGTTGCGAGGGCAAAGATCCGTCGTGCTCGGATTCGAACGCCCGCACCTTGGCCTCTTGATCCGCCAAGGTCTGCGCCACCGCCCTTACCTGCGAATCCAGGAAGAGCGTCGTAGCTTCCGACTGCTCCTGGCTGGCGCGCACGTTCTCATCGACGAAGAACGAGGTCAGGGCAATCGTCACCTTCTGCGCCTGGTCGGCCGTGGGCGCCTTGTAGGAGATCTTGAACGCAACGATCTCGGCTTTACCTGAAGTGTTCGTTTCGCTCTTGATCAGCTCCATCTTGACGTCATCGCGCATCTTGTTGACCTGATCGTCCGGCGAGTAGGAGTAGCCGGGATACAGGTTAAAGCGCTGAATCAGATTCAGCAGGCGGGTACGGCTCAGCACCTGGGTGCTCATGGCCTGTACGCGGTCGGCCAGATCGACTTCCACGTTGGGCTCAACCAGGTTGCTGGGCACTTTGGGGGGCTCAACCAGAATGGTACTTTCCGAGATATACGTCGGTGGCAAGAACCAGGCAGAAGCAAAAACGATTGCCCAGCCGAAAAACAGCGGTCCCAGGATCCACCATTTGCGGCGGAGCACGATCGCCCAATACTCGTCAAACCCCTGCCCTGATTTCTGGTCGTCAAATTCCTGCATTGCCATAGATCACCGTCCCAAAGAATGATTCCAGGTGTACTGCACTGTCACGCCAAGGCCGCTGGTGTCGACCGTGGTCGGCAAGCCATTTGTGCCGTAGTAGTTTTCCGTTTGGTGAATATAAGCGTAGTAGGCGTTCAGGTTCCATGCTTCATTCAGCTTGCGGGAGACGCTCACGGTCCCCTGCGCGGCATGCAGGAACTGGTCGCCGCTGAAATTAGTAATCGAATCGCTGTGCGAGTAAAGCAAGCCCACCGCCAGGCTCCAGATGCGGTTGAGCGGCCGGGAGTAGGTTCCCGTGACCTGGTAGTACTTCACCGCACCGAACAGGCCACCACCGTTGGTAATGCTGTTGCTGGCTTGCAAACCAAAGTTGTTCTGGTGCGGACCGTAGTAGGCTATGGTGGCGCCTTCGGCGACATTGGTGTAGTCCTCGTGATACTCCTGAATCAGGCAGCCGCTGGGCAAGCAGAGCAGGGGCACCAGATCCTTCGTGGCCGTCAGTTCCGGTCCCACCCAGCCGGAAATCGCTAACCTCTTACTAACCGCGAAATTCACATAGGTCTGGAACATTTGCACGCCCGCGCGCGACTGTCCATGCCCGAAGTCCATCGCAGTGAAAACATAGCCCTCGCCTGCGGCAAGCCTGCGGCTGAACTGGTGCTGGTAGAAAACGCCACCCGAGTAGGTGATTGAATTCCACAAACTCCCCAGGTTCGGCAGGTCGCTTTCCGTCTGGAAGCCGCGCAAAAAGTGCTGGAAGCTCTCGCCGCCGTAAAAGTTCAAACTGTCATGGGCGCCCAGCCTATAAGTCAGGTCGGCAGTTGCCTGATTCTGTTCCACCACCGTCTGTGGGAAGTAAAACACCGGATTGGGATAGTTCGGTTCTGGCTGCCCCAAGTACTGAAAGAACGGCTGAAATGGGTCGTCGGAGTAAAAATAGGCCTCCTTCAGACGGAACTGCCAGCGCTTGGAAATCTGCCAGATGATGTGCGCGCTGGCACTCTGGTTCAAGTAGGAGTAATTGGAATAAACCGTACCAACGGTATCGCTAACGCCGGCGTTATAGCCGGCCGACCAGAGCAGATTGTGTCTCGCCTGCACGATGCTGATGCCGCCGGTAGCCAGATACAGACTGTCCCAATACGAAGGCTGCCCAGCGTAGCCCGACAAATACTGTGCGACCGCACCGGCGGAAAAATTGAAGCTGTAGCCGGTATGCGATACGGCATCGCTGAACAGGTTCAGCGGCGGCAGCTTTTCAGGATGAGAGAACGTTTCCTGCGGTCCACCCAGTCCGGACTGGGAGTTGTCACCCGGCCCGTTTTGCAGATTGTCGTTGTCTGCACCGCTCTGCGACGAATCCTGAGAGCCACCTTGCTGCTGATCGGCTTGCGTGTTACCGGACTGATAGGTCCCGCTCGCATCGGTTGAACCCGACCCCTGCTGCTGATAGGTCCAGTAGCCGGACGGCGCGGTACCGATGGAGACCGGTTGACCATTCGGCGTGCTGGTGCCGCCGTTCGGGTTTGAAGTCGAATCACTGCCCTGCGAGGAGCCGGATGAATTGTCGGAATCGGCTTGCTGCTGGTCGTTCGACGACGAATAAGTCGAAGGACTGCTCTGCGACCATGCCAGCGGGGCACACATCAGCGCGACTGCGGCCAATACTGCTGGTCTGAGTTGCCGTTTCATCTCATCCTCCCGTTACCCGGCGCGAAGTCCACAGCCTAAGGGACCACAATGGTATCGCGCGGCTGAACCATGATGTTCTGCGACATGTTCTGACCCTTGATCACCTGCTTGTAGTTAAAGTAAATTTTCTCCTGCTTACCATTCGCGTCGGCCCGTAGGACGTAGATCTTCTTCTCCTTGGCAAAATCGCGGAATCCACCGCTCAGCGCGATAGCGTCGAGGATCGTGATCGGCCGGGTCAGGGGATAATAGCCCGGCTTGTACACGTTCCCCATGATGTTGAAGCTAAGACTGTTCACTGCCTCCACCAGAACCACCACCTGGGGATCGGACATTACTTTGGAAAGTTCGGCGGTGATCTGGTCCTGCAGCTGATTTGGCGTCAGGCCTGCAGCCTTGATTTCGCCGATCAGGGGTAACGTAATCATGCCATCGGGCCGGACGGGAACATTCTTGGAAAGCTCAGGCTCCTTCCAGACGTTAATGCCCAAGCCGTCGCCAACCCCAATGACGTAGCTATCCGGCTTGATAGCGGACACTCGCGACGTCGGGGTGTCAGTCGACGGCAGCGTCGTCGCCTTGGCGACGTCCTTGGTCGAGCCTGTTCCCGAATCCGCAGGTATCACCGGTTTGGCAGCTGTCGTCGAATCCGAACCCTGCGTGCTATTGTCTTGCGCATAGGCCGGCAACACCCACAGTCCTGCCAGCATGATTGCAGCCACTACGAACATCCGCTTCCCCAAAGTCTGTCGTTGCAAATACATCTCTCACCTCGGTCTGAATTACTCTGCCCCGTCTTCCTCGTGTTTGTTTGTGGAACTGGAACGTCGTTGCGGAATTCCCACTTCCTTCAGCTTGTACAGCAAGGCGCGATAGCTGATGTCCAGCGAACGCGCGGCTTTCTTGCGGTTCCAGTTATTGGCATGCAGTGCGTTCAGGATGATACGGGCTTCCAGCTTGCGAACCGTCTGCCGCGTCAGCTTCTTCAGCGAAACCGGCCCCTCGAGCATCAGCGTGTCGACCGTGTCGCGCTCGTTCGGCTCCAGCAGTTCGCTCAAGATCACGTCTTCCGTGCCCATTACTACGTAGCGCTTGACCAAGTTCTCCAACTGCCGGATATTGCCCGGCCAGGAGTAGCGCTGCATCTTCGCCATCAGCGCCGGCCGCATCATCACGGCCCTGCCGTTGAGCCTCTCGTTGTAGTGCTGCAGCAGGTAATCGCAGATGATCGGCAGATCCACCGCCCTCTCTCGCAATGGAGGCAAATGGATGGTCATGGTCGCAATGCGGTAAAACAAGTCGCCCCGGAAATTCCCCTGCTCGATCTCTTCATGCAGTTCGCGATTGGTCGAACAGACCACGCGAACTTCGACCTTTTTGTCTTCCTGCGCCCCGATGCGGCTGAACTGACCGTCCTGCAGCAACTGCAGAAGCTTGGCCTGCAGCATGCCATCGAGCTCGGCGATCTCGTCCAGAAACAGCGTGCCCCGGTGCGCCATTTCCACTCTACCCGGCTTCGGGTTGTAGGCGCCGGTAAATGCGCCGCGCTCATAGCCGAAGAGTTCGCTTTCGAGCAGCGTTCCCGGAATGGCAGGACAGTTGACCTTCACGAACGGTCCCGCCGCCCACGGCGAATACAAATGCAGCAAGCGGGCGACGATGTCTTTTCCGGTGCCGCTCTCTCCGCTGATCAAAACCGAAAGATTGGAGGCGGCCACCCGCTCCAGCTTCTGGCGCACATCTCGCATGGCAGGCGTCTGCCCGAAGATCACCGGCTCGGGAGGAAGCTGTTGCACCGTGATCGCACTCTCGTTGTTCGAGCCCGCCAGCAGTGGCATCTCCGTGACTCTCGCGTCTGCTTTTTTGCGCAGCCGTGCTAATGAATTGCATTTCTTGCGCCAAGTTCCTGCACATCGCAAGAAAATGCGCATATTGCTTGTAAATTATTGTTTAGTAATAACTTAATTTACTAGTGAATGGACTGTTTTATTGCCAGAAAGAGGCAAAAGCGAAGGACTTTGCGCTTCAAATGTGCAAATGTTTTCACTCTGAGGAAGCGAGTTTCCCAACCGGTCGCGTCTTGCCCATTTCTGGTGCCGGCTGGGAACTCAGAAGCGGTTCGTGGAACTGCAGTCCCAACAGAAAGTATTGCCGGTCAGCCGTGCAGCGCAGCACGCTGGCGTGCAGAAGCGAGACCGAGCGAGGCAGTTGGGCTTTATTCACCAGTGCAACCGGAATTTCCAGGGAGATCTCGGTACCGGGATCAAGGTAACGTCGGGTAGCCAGCAGCACTCCACCGGCAGAGAGATTCAGGGCAGTGGCAAATTCCAGGAATTCTTCGCCGTCAGCATTCTTTCCTCGTACAAAAAAGGGAATGGAGATAGGTAGCCGCTCCCAGCCGCGACGCTCGGCAACGGATACGGTTCGACGCACTACGCTCTCCTAGGTCTCCTACCCTGTAAGTAAATAGCGCACATCGATAACCAAACCACGTCCGCAGTGAACACTCGTGTTTTGTTGACGATAGACTATGTTACCGACGGTTTCTTGCGTAGTTACCGGTGCAATCTCTTGCGGTTCAGAGGAAGATGAATGCCCGTTGAAGAAGAAAATGTGTTCCGGAAGAGGAAACAAATTTGCACCTTTACCCTAAAATTCACGAGATAGGCGTTGACAACTTACGACTTTGGGGTAATATCAATTCTCCCCCTGTAGAGTGCTTCCACTCTATTTCCCGAGGAATTGGCAAATAGCTAAACCCAGGACTGACTTTGGCCGAGTGTATGCCTGTGGAACAAAGATCGGGGGTTACTCCTGACGATGCACAGGACTCGCTGTCTCATTCCGGGAAGGCTAAGGGCGTTATTCCCATGCCAGTGAACACGTCACCGGTCAGGCCAGCCCACAAGCACGTTACCGAAGAGTACTGTAGCTGCTGCCGCGATGCCTTGGCATCGGCCGCTCACGAGCTGAAAACGCCCTTGGCCATCATGGATGGTTACCTCCAGCTGTTGCTGGCGCAGAAGCTGGGACCGCTCAACCCGCGCCAGGTGGAAGTTCTGACCGAGATGCAAGCCAACGGGGCGCGCTTGACCACGTTCATTCAGAACCTGTTGACCTATGCCGCCCTCAAAGTCGATCGCCTGGAGCTGAACTACGAGCTCGCCAACATCAACGACTGCATCAGCGAAATCGCGGAGGTCTGGGCACAGCGATTTGGCGAGAAGGCCATCGCCTTCTACTTCCTGCCCAACGACAAGCTGCAACCGTTCCCCTTCGATTACTACAAAGTGCAGCATATCGTCTCCAACCTGCTGGACAATGCGATGAAGTACACGCCTGCGTCGGGAACGGTCTGGCTGCACGTCGAACCCTATTTCTGGGAGCGGCGAACGGTGGCACGGCCTCCCGCGGTGGAACGCCGCCGTCAGCGAACCAATGCGCCCAACTGCTGCCGCGTTTCCGTTTCCGATACCGGACCGGGGATCGCTCCCGAGTTCCAACAAGAAATTTTTGAAGAGTACTTTCGCTTGGTCCCGCCGGGCATGCGAGCGGAAGGTCACGGCCTCGGTCTTGCCATTGCACGCCGTCTGGTCCAGTCAGCCGGCGGAAAGATCTGGGTCGAAAGCGAGTCTGGAGCGGGGAGCAAGTTTTCCTTTCTGGTTTTGCTGAATCCTTCCCCCGAACGCTTAGCGGAGGAGCAATGAGCGCTGGCCACATCCTTGTGGTGGATGACGAACCTAGCATGTTGCGGTATTTGCAAACGGTATTGGAGCTAGATTCCTATCGTGTGTCCACCGCCTCGAACGGACTGGAAGCCCTCGATAAAGTGCAACGCGATACTCCCGACCTGGTCCTGCTCGATATGGTGATGCCGGGCGCCGACGGTCTGGAGACGCTGCAGCGCATCCGCGAGTCGAAGCCGTCGACCAAGGTCGTGATGCTGTCTTGTGTGCGTGACACTCGCAAGGTCGCGCAGGCCATGCGACTAGGCGCCCAGGACTATCTCTCCAAGCCCGTCCAGAAGGACGAGATGGACGAGGTGCTGCGCTTCTGCCTGGAGAATACCGATCCCTCCGCTCCCGGCGCAGGGGATGCCATCGAAGTCGGCGAAGGCGTTTATTTCTTCTCGGCCACGCCCATGATGCGCCACCTTCGCGGTCAGTCCATGCAGGTCGCCAAATTCGACTTCCCCGTCTTGCTGCTCGGCGAGAGCGGCACCGGCAAGGAAGTTCTGGCGCGGCTGATCCACAAGTACTCCGATCGTGCGCATCGCACATTCCTGAAAGTCAACTGCGCCGCCGTTCCCAGCGAGTTGCTGGAGAGCGAGCTCTTCGGTTACGAGCCGGGCGCGTTCACCGGCGCCAACAAGGCCAAGCCCGGCAAGTTCGAGCTGTGCAACAAAGGCACGCTGCTGCTCGACGAAATCGGCGAGATGTCGCCGGCGCTCCAGGCCAAGCTGCTACAGGTTTTGCAGGACGGCCAATTCTCACGCTTGGGCGGGCGCGTCACGGTGAAGGTCGATGTCCGCGTGCTGGCCGCGACCAACATCAACATGCCGCAGGCCATCGCGCAGAAGACCTTCCGCGAAGATCTCTACTACCGCCTGAATAGCTTCGTCCTGCGCATGCCGTCGTTGCGCGAGCGCCGCGAAGAAATTCCCATGATCCTGCGGCACTTCATGATCCACCTCGCCGACCGCTACGCCTGCGCCCCGCTCAGCGTTACCCAGCGCCTGCTGGAGGCCTGCGAGAACTATCCCTGGCCGGGCAACATTCGCGAGCTGGAAAATTTCGTGAAGCGCTATCTGGTGCTGGGCGACGAAGCCGCTGCGATCAGCGAGCTGCAAAAAGCCATGCAGCAGGAGCCGCAGAACGGCTCAGCCGCCTCGCAGGAACAGAAGCAGCCGCAGCAGCAGCCCGATCTCAAAGAGATGGTGCGCAATCTGAAGAATGGCGCCGAGAGTGAAGTGATCGCGCAGGTGCTGGAAGAAACCGCGTGGAATCGCAAGCGCGCCGCCACCAAGCTCAATATCAGCTACAAAGCTCTGCTCTACAAGATCCGCCAGTACGACATCCGCCCGCGACAAGCGGGATGGTAGTGTCTGAAATCTGCGTTGATGGCTTTCGCGACGTGCCGTGGCAAGTGACGCGGCTCACTTGACGTTTGCACCATTTCTGCTACACTTCCGCTGCTCCGGCGATGGAACTCAAGAGACATAGCTCGAAAGTGCGCCTTTCTGCGCTCGTCGATACGCAGGTGATTTACTGCGGGGACAACTTAGATCAACTCGCAAAATTGCCGGATGCCTGCGTTGATCTAACTTATCTCGACCCTCCCTTCAATTCGAATCGCAATTATGAGGTCTTCTGGTACGAGAGGCGCGAGATGCGTTCCTTCGATGACCGCCACGCTTCGACGCAGGCGTATATCGATTTCATGCGTCCACGCTGCGAGCAACTACACCGTGTTCTAAAGCCGACCGGGACGCTGTACTACCACTGCGACTGGCACGCGTGCCACTACGTGAAAATCATGCTCGACCAAATCTTCGGCGAGCAGGGCTTTATAAACGAGATCATCTGGAAGCGGCAGTCATCACACAATGACGCGAAACAAGGTTCGAAGCATCTAGGCCGCGTCCACGACACGATCCTGATGTATACCAAAGGGCCGGATCACCACTTCAAGCACCTCTACCGACCCTATGATCCTGAGTACATCGCGGCTTTCTACAAGCATGTCGAGGCGGAAACAGGTCGCCGTTATCGGTTGGGCGACCTGACCGCTCCGGGCAAGGATTCGCCGTCGAAGGGAAACCCACACTATGAGTTTTTGGGCGTCACGCGCTACTGGCGATACTCGCGAGAGAACATGCAGAAGCTGTACGAACAGGGACGCATCGTGCAAACGAAGCCCGACGCTGTCCCTGCATATAAACGCTACCTTGACGAAGGCAAAGGCGTGCCGCTCGGTTCGGTGTGGGACGACATCGGCCCGGTTCAGGGGGTATCAAGGGAGCACATCGGATTCCCGACGCAAAAGCCGCTCAGGCTCCTAGAACGAATCATCGAAATTTCGTCCGAGCCGGGCAACATCGTGTTAGACGCGTTCTGCGGCTGCGGGACGGCGCTTGAGGCTGCGCAGAACGCAGGTCGCCAGTGGATTGGAATCGACATCTCGCCGACCGCTTGCCGCGTGATGGCAAAGCGTCTTCGCACCAACTGCGGTCTGAGTGAAAGTGAAGCGCTGTGGAAGATCGGGCGCGGCTTCGTCGTGCGCGATCTGCCGTGGACGGAGCCTCAGCTGCGCAAGCTCCCGCCGTTCGAGTTCGAGAACTGGGCAGTCATCGCGGTCAACGGTACGCCGAACCGCAAACAGGTTGGCGATATGGGGATCGATGGCCGCATTTATCCGGTATCTGCGCTGCCGCGAGGCCGGGCGCGAGAAGATCAATTCGCTTTCATGGACGAGTGGTATCCCATCCAGGTTAAGCAGACGGACAAAATCGGGCGTCCCGATGTGGATGCGTTCGAAGCGGTTATGATGCGCGAAAACCGCACGAAGGGATTCATGGTGGGGTTCGATTTCACTCTGGATGCAGAGCGGGAGATTACCCGGTTCGAATCTCAAACCGGACGGAAAATAGTCATACGGCGTGTCAGCGATCTGCTCGAAGATCAGGATGTCGCGAGGCGAATCCCGCCATCCCCGGCAAAAGCTAGTTCCGGGCGTCTCTCAAAAACATCACACGCTTAACTGCTGGTCAGCATCTCGCGCAGTGTCCAGACGTGATCGGTGATGCCCGCTTCCATCGCGGGCGTCACGCGGATGGAGCTATGAACGCGGCAAAAGTTGTAGTAAGCGAAGTGCAGCGCGACGGCTGCTTTCAGGTTCGCCAGCTTCTTGCTGAAAGCATTCGTCAGCCGCGTGAACCTGCGAATCGCCATCCGCATCGTGAGGTTCTGGCGCTCTACGAAGCTAGTTGAGATGTGGTCAGGGTCGGGGTTGCCGCAGCGAACCTTGGATATAAACCTCCACGATTGGGGATGGGGAGTACCTCGCTTCGACGCTATCGAACTGGCTGTAGTCACCGAACAGCTTCACAAGCTGCGCGAAGTCTACGTCTAGGCCAAAGGCATCGGGAACGCCAGCGGTATAGTGAGTCAGGCCGTCCGTGGTGATCTGCGTTCTGCCGCTGATGCGCTCGTACAGGTTCCACAGAAAGTCGCGGGTATCTCTGCGAAGCCGTTTGCCGATGTGGAAGGCGGGAACGAGTTTCGTGTCGGCATCGATGGCGACAAAAACCCACTGGTCGCCAACTTCGGGTGAGTCGCCTTTGCGAACCCGGCGCTGCTTCTTGCCGACGTAAGTCCAGATTTCATCGATCTGCAAATGCTTCACTGCGAGGTTTCGCATCCGGGCGTCCATCAACTTCTCGCAGCGCTCCCCAGCGAGAACCAAGAGCCGCATGATCGTGTTGCGGTCTAGCTGCGTGATGCGCTCCGTGCTCCGAATCGAGTTGCCTTCGAGCAGCAGTTGCAGGGCGAGCACGATGCGATCTTCGGGGATGTACGTCGCGGACAGAACCCGCTGATGCGGCTCCGTGTAAGTGCGCTTGCACTGCGGGCAGCGGAATCTCCGTAGCCCGTTGCGATGCTTCCCGAAGCGTTGACAAGAGACGTTGCAGGCTTCGCAAGTCATTGTCATTTCGGCTTTTTCTGCGCTCATCATGGTTTGATAATACTGCGAGCGGTCGTTGTTTGTCAAGAGAAAAGTGCATAAACCCCAATAAATTCGCGGTTTCCCATCAGGGGAAGTGCGTTGAATGCGCTTCCCCTGTACGGGGATTTGCAATGGTGGGCCTCTGATTTTCAGCGCTCGTTTCATGCCCGCAGTATCGGGCGCGAGCGCCGGACACTGCCACGGCGGAGCATGGCGTTGTTACGGCGTTGTTACGGCGTTTTTTGTATAACTACTTTCCGATTCAGCAACTTAGAAAATATCTCTTCGTAGGCTCTAATGCGTCTTGGCTGAGGTTTCATGTCGTCTGCCTCGTGTCGCTGTACCGTCCGGGTGTCCAGTTCAACCTCTTCGGCCAATTCTTCCTCCGACAAATGGCACTCTTCACGCAAACGTCGGATTTGCTCACCGATGCTTTCCGGTTTCGGCGCGGCTGGTTCGGGCTGCGGAGCTGGCTGCGGCTCAGGGCGCTCGCTTCGCTGGCGTTCCTCGTACTCGGCTTGCAGCGCCGCTGATTCCAGCTTCTTGCAGTAATTCGCTGAGGCTTCGCAGAGCCGCACGATTCGCCCTATCATCCACGATGGCCCACCCGGTTCCTTGATGGGGTGCGAATGCACGCCAAAGTTGACGCTCTCCGACGCGAGCGCTTCCAGCCATGCATGAAGTAAATCGGGTATGCCTTTACGGTCGATCTTCATTGCCCCGCGTCTCGCAAGCGGCTCGAATTGCGCCAGCAGAGAAGCAGGGCCGCTTGGCCTCCACATATCGTCGGCAACTGGAGTGCCCAATTCGTGTTGCCATTGTGCCCAGAGCGGGTCAGGGCCTCCACTGTGGAGGCTTAGAAACTGAGCAGCGAGTTCGTGCCAGAAGTCGGAATCGGCCATCGCACACTTGTGCGTAGGCGCGATGTGGGGATACGATTGGGGTGTCGAAGTCCAATCGAAATGCCCCGGCCATCGCGCCGGGCTTTCGTTTTTACGCCGCTCAATTGTACCGAGGAACCGATGCCTAAGCCCCGATTCACTTTCGAGCTTCTTGGCAATGTTGGGGCCGCTACTGTTTGCAGCAGTCCAAATTGCGATAAGTGGGCTGAGGTCAGATTCGCAACCGACAGGAGTATCTCCCGGCAGGTGCTTTGTCCCACTCATGCCACGCTAGCGTTTCAGCGCTGGATAGAACGGGAACGGCGTCGGGAGAGGCTTGAGCGACAGCGAGACGAGATCGCGAGAGACGCGCAACGCGATTCGGAGTGAACGACACTACTCAAGCCGATTCTTTCGGCGGTCTGCCTCCGCCGTGAGTCTTGCGTCGGGCAGCGAGCTTGCGGAAGTATTCGGAGCCGCGCTTCGCGGTCACAGACCCTCCCTTGCGGCCTAAGATAGTGGCTGCGGGTAACTTCTCTTGCGCGAGCAGATCGTCAGCGAGCGCCAGCGCCGCAGTGAGCAGTTCCCGGCAACGCGCCGTCCGATTTTCGGGGAGGTTCGTCGTGGACAGGATAAGATCGGTTTCCGCGATGAGTTTTCGCAGCGTTGCAAGCGGGCGTCGATTCGATGTCATGCCCTCACGATACGAGCGGCAAACCGCAAAAGCAAGCGCTCGCTGTTAGCCATCAACGCAGATTTCAGACACTACCAGCGGGATAGCCTTCATTGACAACCCCCTCGCCCATCGTCTATCCTTAGGTCTTTCGCAGTCCTGCGTTTGCCCGCCAGTAGGTCTCTGCGCGTTCAGCGCCTGAACCAAGCGGCTCTTTCGCACTTACAACTTCTGGGAGAGTTTAAAGATGTCTACGTATTTCCCCAAGGGGGAAATCGCGCGCAAGTGGTTTGTCATTGATGCCGACGGCCAGACGCTGGGCCGGCTGGCGACGCGGGTCGCGCGCATCCTCTCGGGCAAGGACAGCCCCAAGTACACACCGTTCCTCGACACCGGCGATCACGTGATCGTGATCAATGCCGATAAGGTGCGTATCACCGGACTGAAGGCGGATGCCAAGGTCTATCACCACTACTCCGGTTACCCGGGTGGCATGAAGTCGGAAGAATACAAGAAGCGGCTGGTGCGCAAACCCGAGCAGGTCGTGGAAGAGGCGATCACCGGCATGCTGCCGCATACCAAGCTGGGCCGTGCGATGGCCAGCAAGCTGAAGGTTTATCGCGGCGACAAGCATCCGCACCAGGCGCAGAAGCCGGAAGCGATCGCAGTGGCGGCAAAGCGCGCGTAACGCACACAAGATTGAGGAAAACGGATTAACGATGGCAGAACAGCTTCAATATTACGGAACGGGCCGGCGCAAATCGAGCGTCGCCCGCGTATTCCTTCGCCCCGGCAATGGCGAGTTCACCGTCAACGGCAAGCCCTTCGATCAGCACTTCGTGACCGAAGCGCAGCGCATCATGGCGAAGTCGCCTTTTGTGCTGACCGAAACCTCCGCCACCTTCAACATGACGGCAACGGTGCACGGCGGCGGCGTGAACGGACAGGCCGGCGCGGTGCGCATGGGCGTGGCCCGCGCGCTGCAGGAGTTTAATCCTGAGCTGCGCGCCAAGCTGAAGGCGGAAGGCTTTCTGCGTCGCGATGCCCGCGGCAAGGAGCGCAAGAAGTACGGCCAGAAGGGCGCGCGCAAGCGGTTCCAGTTCTCGAAGAGATAAGAGCGTTGTCGGTTGTCTGCTGTCGGTTGTCAGAGATGCTGGCGACGACAAACTGACAGCTGACCACCAGCAACTGACAACTCGCTTTATGGTTCCGGGGGCGAGTTGACGGAAGCAACACCAACCGGAACGAAACCTTCCCGCAAACGCATTACGGCGGGGCGGGAAAAGCAATCCGGATTCAACGCCGGATGCAAGTCTACTGAGGAGGTAGCTTGGCAAACATCACCATGAAGGAGTTGCTCGAAGCGGGCGTTCACTTCGGGCATCAGACCAAACGGTGGAATCCGAAGATGAAGGAATACATCTTCGGCGAGCGCAATGGCATTTACATCATCGACCTGCAGAAGACGCTAAAGATGTTCAAGGAAGCGTCGAAGTTCGTCACCGACCAGGTCGCCGAGGGCAAGCTGGTGCTTTTCGTCGGCACCAAACGGCAGGCGCAGGATGCGATCGCCGAAGAAGCCACGCGCAGCGGCATGTTCTACGTCAACTCGCGCTGGCTGGGCGGGCTGCTGACCAACTGGGTGACGGTGCAGAAATCGGTGAAGCGGCTGAAAGAGCTCGACGATATGGCCACCGATGGCCGCTACGAGCTGCTGCCGAAAAAAGAAGTTATCAAGCTGGAGCGCGAGCGCAAGCACCTGCAGGCGAACCTGGCGGGCATCAAGAATATGAATCGTCTGCCTGACTTGCTGTTCGTGATCGACTCCAACAAAGAACAGATTGCAGTCAAGGAAGCTCGCAAGCTGGGTATCCCGGTTGTCGCCGTGGTCGACACCAATTGCGATCCCAGCGAGGTGGATTACGTGATTCCCGGCAACGACGACGCACTGCGCGCGATTCGCTTGTTCGCATCGAAGATCGCCGACTCGGTGGTTGAGGGCTCGCAGGCCGCCACCGACAAGCAGACGGCTGAGATCGCTTCGGGCGTGCAGTATAGCGAGGCCGCCGCATCGGCGGCCGCGAGTCCGGAAGGCGAAGAAGGTGCCGCGGTTGCGGAGTCGACGGTTGACGATTCCGAGGACGTCAGCATGGAAGAAGTGCTGGGCCGCGGGGGCCGTCGCGCCGAGAATACCAGCGCCTAATTAGGGTTTCGGATTGACGAGTGGTTCCATGGCCCGCGCGTTGATCAAGCGCGGGCGGTTTTTTAAGAGACGCTTTTCGCTACTCGCTTTTCGCTCTTCACCGGAGCCGCAAGATGGGCATTTCCGCAGGCGAAGCGCTCGCCAGTAACTGAGTTTTAGTCGGCGAGCCGGCATTTTCCGGAGGCGGAGGACTCGCCAGTAAGTGAGTTTTAGTCGGCGAGGTCGAGTAGCCAAAGGGCACAGTGCCGCAGGCACGGCATAACTTAGCCCAGCATGGAGCGCCTTCTGTTGGCGCAGAATGCTGGGTAGGCTTTGTTAATTGACTCTCAGTCCCTTTAGGGACGACATAAGAATTCATTCATCGCAAGCTGGCGATCGTTCTGGCGAAGAGCGAATTGCGAACAGCGAAATCGAGGATTACTGAAAGATGGGTACAAGCACCGTGAACATTTCCGCCGCACAAGTTAAAGAGCTTCGCGACAAGACCAACGCTCCCATGATGGATTGCAAGAACGCCCTTACGGAAGCCAAGGGCGATGTCGAGCAGGCTATCGTCATTCTCCGCAAGAAGGGCATCGCCACCGCCGCCAAGAAGGCGACGCGCGCCACCAGTGAAGGCTCGGTGGCCAGCTACATCCACGCCGGCGGCAAGATCGGCGTGCTGGTCGAGGTCAATTGCGAGAGCGACTTCGTCGCCCGCACCGACGACTTCAAGACCATGGTGCACGACATCGCCATGCACATCGCGGCCACCGATCCGCGCTTCATTCGCAAGGAAGATGTCACTCCTGAAGCCTACGAAAAAGAGAAGGACATCTACCGTGCGCAGGCGGCGCAGACCGGCAAGCCCCAGCCGGTGGTCGAGAAGATCGTGGAAGGCAAGATGGCCAAATTCTACGAGGAGGTCTGCCTCTACGAGCAGCCCTTCATCAAGGAGCAGACCATCACCGTGCATCAGCTTATCGCAACTGTGGTCGGCAAGCTGGGCGAGAACATCTCCGTCCGCCGCTTCGCCCGCTTCAAGGTCGGCGACATCGGCGAGACCATCGCCATCAGCAAGGCCGGCGACCAGGCCAGCGAGTAGGTCTTAGGACAAAACTGATCGAAGGGCAGGGCGGGAGTAATCCCGCCCTGCTGTCTTTTGCCGCTGGAAACTGCGTTATGGCGTGATCTCAAAAACTACGCCGCAACCGGGCTCACATACCTGGTAGTCTCCGCCGGCCTGCGTTGTGCCGTAGAGATTGCCTTGCGCGTCCATGTAAAGTGGGCCGTTGGGACCTGAGCCGTAGCCACCGCTAGCGGGAAACTCATAGAGGCTTCGGTAAGTCCAGCCACCATCAGAAGGGGTCATCTCGAAGATGCTGCCGTTGCCATAGAGACCGCCAAAGCCGATTGCACCATAAAGGTCGCCAGCGGCATCCGTGATCAAGCTGGCGGAAGGCACAGAAACAGCCGGAAAATTGTAGATCACGTTGAGATTCCAACCGCCGCCCGACAGCGACAATTCGTACAGTGTGCCCCAACCACTCGAGCCGCCCTGCTTGGTCATGCCATACAAATTGCCTGCGCCGTCAAGGACCACACCGCCCGATGGATTTCCGCCATCGCTGCCACCTTGGAAACGGTAGAGAACTGTCTCTGTCCAGCCGGAATCCGACTGCGTCAATTCGAAGACAACGCCGCAGCCGGTGGTGAACTGGCAGCCCGAATCTCCCCCCGCCAGAGTCGTTCCATAAAGATTCCCGGTGCCATCGAGAATCACGCCCCCTTGCGGGCCGCTGCCATCACTTCCACCGGTGAAGCTATAGAGCACCGTTTCCGTCCATTGGCCGTTGGACTGGGCCAACTCGTAAACTGTGCCCGCGCCGTACAATCCGCCGCCCCCGGCAGCGCCGTAGGCATTTTCCGCGCCGTCGAAGGTGAGCACCCAATCAGGTCCGGAAGAATCCGGCTGGCCTTGGAATTCGTACAGTACGGTATCCAGCCACGCATCCATCGCGGTGCGCGGTGCTTGCGGCTGCGCCCGTATGTTGAAAAACGTGCCGTTGCCCGGAGAGCCTGATCCTCCACCGGCGGCCACGCCGTAAACACTGCCATTCTGCGCAACCGTAATGCCCCCAGGGCTTTCGCCGTATTGAGTGCCCGAGTCGTAAAAGATGTGGAGGGCAGTTAATATCCATTCGCTGCCGGATTTTGACAGCTTGTACACAGAGCCAAACTGGCCAATCGTTCCATCACCTCCCGTGGCTCCGTAGATGTTGCCCAGGCGATCCATTGTTACACCGTTCCTCGGGAAGGCTGGCCCTGCTCCGTTGCCTGGGTTTGCGTTGAAGACGTAGACCAGTTGATAGGCCTGTCCCTGTGCCGGCTGCGCCGTTAGGGTCAAGAACAACATCAGGAGTATGAGAGACAGCAGCATGAACAGGATCGTTATCGCAGCCTTTGCTGGACTCCAATAAATGCCGAAGATTGATGTGTGAGCGTGCCCGTGCATGGAATTGTCCTCCTCGCCACAAGGCTCGGTTCGGAGTGAAGGGTCTTGAATGGGCGCCAGCGCGAGAATCTCGGGAAAGCAGCTAGGGCGTTGGTTCTCGCGACATTGCAGCGATGCACTGGAGCGGGAAGGTCCGCATCGCTCTCCAGAGAACACCCGTCAAAATTCAATCATCGAAGGAGGCATCCTGTCAGTGACTGCTGCCTCGCACGCAAGTGACAAGCCGCCTCGCTGCCTCAACAGGCCGCGCGAGTAAGCCCTGATAGTCGGCTTTGTCAGAACAGGTAGATCAGGTTCACCGCCATGGTGAACTGGTTGGAGACCCAGTAATCGTCTCGCTGAAAAACGTCTTTGTTTGACAGGTCGAGACGAATGTCGCCGCGTACCACGAATTTCCCGTCCAGCTTCTTAAAGTGCTCGTTCACCTTTGACAGCTTCGCAGCGAAGTCATACTCGGGTGTCAAGGTGAACTCCTCGAGCGTCTGCGGAATGCCCGTGCGCGTGCCTCCGCTGTCATTGAAGACTTCCCCGCGGAAAGCCAGCGAGAAGATCGGTGTGAAAGCGTATTTCGAATATCCAGCTATACCCTTCCAGATGGCGTCATAACCGATTGCGACGCCGTTCTCCTCATGCGCGTACAGCGCGTCGAAGCCGAGGTTCAGCTGGGGAGTGGTTTTCCAACTGCCCACCACTTCGAAGGCATTGCGATTGTCGATATCGTCATGCGGCAGGGCCGGACCATGAATCCAGTTGAAATAGAACGTGGTGGTTTTGGTGGGAGTCAAGATGGACTGCCCGCCATAGGAATATCCGTGATTAAACCGCTGGAACTCATCCCAGCCGTTGGTCACCAGGAACATAGCGGAGATCGTGCTGTTGAACGCGTACGTGGCTTTCACGCCGGTATTCGTGAACGGCACTCCGAAGCCAAACAAAAAGCTGCGGCTGAATTCATCGTTGTAGCCATCATATCCGCCGATCACCTCCGCTCCCATATGTGTGGCGAACTTGCCGGCATCAAAACGCAAGCCCTTCCCCAGCGGAGCGATGTAGCTCAGGTACATTTCGGGGATATCGAAGTTGCCGGCTTTCATGGTCTGGCAATTGCGGAACAGCCCGTACGCGGCGGTAACCTTGGGCACGGCCGATCCCGCGATCATGTTGAGGCGAAATCCGAATTGATTGGGTTTATCGATCGCCCGCTGGATTACCAGCTGCGCCATGTCCAGCTGCGGCTCCACGTCGGCGTAGTCGAAGACGCGATACTGGTTGATGCGGAAATCCGGGTTGTTGGTGTTGTAGACAAAGGAAAGCGATGCAAATCCGTTAACCGTAATTCCTTGCCACCACGCCTTGGGCTCCGCCGAGGCGGGAGCTACTGCGTCACCGACCGCGTTGGCGGAGTCCACCGACAAGGAAACCGCTTCGGGATGCTTCCCGGCCACTGGCGAGGTTCCCGCACTTGTGGTTGTGGGTGGATCTTGCGCAAGCAAGAGCAGGGGCAATGCCATCATCGCCCCTGCCAATCGTCTCAACCGGCGGAAAGCTGGCTGTGCCAGCATAAGCTATTTTCTCGGGCCAACCAGCTCTGGTTCTTCTTCTTCTTTGGACTGTTGTTGGGCTCGCATCTTGCGATCGCCGTTGAACAACTCTTCCACTTCCAGCGTCTCGTACGCGTGCTCGCCGTGGATTGACTCATCCAGACCAATCTCCTCGGCCATCTCATCCACTTTCACCGTGGTGAAGACGTCGATGATGCGCAGCATGACGTACGTAAAGAAAAAGGCCCAGAATGAGGAGAAGACGACGGCAACAACCTGCTTCACCAGGAAGGTTGGATCGCCATAGAGCAAGCCATTCGCGCCATCCGGGTTGTAGGACTTGGTGGCGAACACGCCCAGCAAAATGATGCCCAGCGCGCCACCCACCCCGTGCACGCCCCAGACGTCCAGAGCGTCGTCCCATTGCAGTTTGTTCTTCATTTCAACGGCGTAGTAGCAGACCACGCCGGCAATGCTGCCGATGATGACCGCCGTCGTGGGTGACACAAAGCCCGCGGCGGGAGTTATGGTGGCCAGTCCGGCAACCGCGCCGGTCAGCAAGCCGAGGAACTTTGGCTTCTTCTCGTTCAGCCAAGCCATCAGCAACCACGCAATAGCGGCGAACGACGCGGCCACATCGGTGTTCAGGAAGGCCGTGGCTGTCACCGAATTGCATGCCATCTCGCTGCCGGCGTTAAATCCGTACCATCCGAACCACAACAGGCCGGTGCCGAGAGCTACCAGTGGAATGCTGTGCGGGCCGCGATCCAGCTTGCGGCGTCTGCCGAGATAGAGAACCGACGCCAGGGCGGCGAAGCCGGCGATGTTGTGAACGACGATTCCACCCGCGAAATCTTTCACACCCCACTGCTGCAGGAAGCCTCCGCCCCATACCATGTGCACAAACGGGAAGTAAACGAAGGTTAACCAGGCAGTCAGGAACAACATGTAGGCCTTGAACGTCACGCGGTTGGTAAAGGCGCCCGAGATCAGCGCCGGCGTGATGATGGCGAACATCATCTGAAATGCAATGAAGACCATGGCCGGGACCGTGTCATTGGGCGACGGAGTGTTCAGGCTGATGCCGCGAAGGCAAGCATTGTGGAAATTGCCGATAATGCCATGCCAATCGCCGCTGAAGCACAGCGAATAGCCGTAGAGATACCAGATCACGGTTGTCCAGCCCATAGATACGAAGCTCTGAATCATGATGGCCAGAACGTTTTTGCGGCCGACCAGGCCACCGTAGAAGAACGCCAGGCCGGGAGTCATGAGCATCACCAGGCTGGTGCATAGAATCATGAAACCGGTGTTTCCGGAATCAAGGTGTAGCATGCGAACCTCCAGGAGAATCGGTGCGGTGAGGAGCTGGGCCTCTGCCCCGGGATAGGCGCGATTGGCGGACCCATGCAGCGAGGCTGCCAGGATATGGCAGGTCGGAAAGCCAACTATCGGTGGGTTTGGGCTGCGCCTGCGTCACGACTCGGCACCAAACCTCCGAACAGCAGGCGAACGAGCGTGCAGACAGGGAGATCGTGACTGGCCTCGGGCGCTATCTCTAGCGGGCAGAAATCTGGCTGCCGGGAAAAGCCTGCGCTTTGCCCCCTCTGCTTGTCTGTGCAGCAGGTCACGTGCACAGGTGACGCTGAACTGCTGCCGCTCCGGCCAGCGTCAACAGCGGTGCCCAGCTTGCTGCTACACTGATAGGAGTTTCTCTTCAGGTTCGCTCTTAAATGGACGCTCCTAGCTACAAACGCATTCTGTTGAAGCTCTCCGGCGAGGCGCTGGCTGCCGGCCAGGGCTTTGGGGTCGACAACCAGCGCGTGCACGAAATCGCCGCTGAGCTCGCCGAGGTCCACAAGCTGGGCGTGGAGATCGCCATCGTGGTTGGGGGCGGCAATTTCTTCCGCGGCG
>Ga0335074_10002216_pt1 | contig 26469 bp, 23 predicted proteins | sample Lox_Sample_23_FD_206715 | JGI IMG/M metagenome (GOLD analysis project Ga0335074, IMG submission 206715) | Soil microbial communities from Loxahatchee National Wildlife Refuge, Florida, United States - Lox_Sample_2.3 | ecosystem: Environmental > Terrestrial > Soil > Wetlands | place: USA...
ACAAGGAAGTCTGCTCGGCCTGTCACAGCCTGAACCGCATCGCCTTCCACAATCTCGACGAGCCGGGCGGTCCGGGCTTCACGGAAGCGCAGGCGAAAGCGATCGCAGCCGGCTACAAAATTCCGGACGAACCCAATTCCCAGAACAACGGCCAGTTGTTCGATTCCAGCGGCAACCGCATGATGCGCACTGGCACGATCGCGGATCATTTCCCGCCGCCGTTCCCGAATGAAGAAGCCGCGCGCGCGGCGAACAACGGCGCGTTGCCGCCCGATCTGTCGGTCATCGTCAAGGCGCGGCAAGGCGGGCCGTACTACGTTTTCTCGATCCTGACCGGCTTCAAGAAAACGCCGCCGCCGAATTTCAAGGTGCTGGCGAACAAGTACTACAACCCCTATTTCGACGGCCGGAACATCTCCATGCCACCGCCGCTGGCGGACGGCTCCGTGACGTTCTCCGACGGCAGCCCGAACGACATCGAGCATGAAGCCGAAGACATCGTGGCGTTCCTCACCTGGGCGTCGGAACCCAAGATGGAGCAGAGAAAAGAGCTCGGCTTCGGCGTGATTATCTTCCTGCTCGTTCTCTCGGGCCTGCTCTATCTCTCCTACCGCCGGATCTGGCACGATAAGCACTAAAGCACATTTAGAGAATCACCTTTACCACCGTCCCAATGGTCGAGACGTTGAAGCTCGGCGGCGGGTAGCCCGCATTGAGGATGCTGATCGCCGTTCCGGTATTCGTGGTTGGAATGATCGGCTCTGCCACGTCGTCCCAGTCATTGTTGTGGAACATGCTGAACTGATACATCAGCGAGCCTTCGATATTATCCGAGAACTGATACGTCGCCGTCAGCTTGAGCTGGTTCATCACCGAGTTGATGTTCGGGTAGGGGACGACATTTTGATAGTTCTGCGTCACACTCGTCACCTGCACGCCATTGAACTCGCCGAAAGTGACTGCGCCGGAGGATAAGTTGTATTCGGCGCCGACTTTCAATTTCGAACTGACTTGCCAGGTTCCGCTTAAGCCCGCGGTATTCATATTGCTCGAATAGGTATTCTGGAAATATCCAACGCTGCCCGCACAAACGCCGGTGTTGCTTTCGGCGCAGGCGCCGTTGCCGAGATTGTCGAAGTAGATTTTCTCGTAGGTATAATAGGCGTGCACCGTGATGTCGCTCTCCGGCCGGTAGTTGACGTCCGGCCCGGCGGTCAGGTTGTAGTCGTGCTTGATGCCCGTTCCGACACCGGTGAGCGTCCAGTCGCCGGATGCGCAGCCTGGACTGGCTGAACAAAGCGCGGCACTGTTTGGAACGGCGGGATAGGTATAATTCTCGTTGGCATATTTGAGGAACAGGCCGCCGGTGAGCGCTCCTGCTGCGGCATAATCCATCCGGAAGACGACCGAGTCCGATACCATGGGGGCTTGGTAATAGGCGCCCGACGGGGTGTTGTAGGCACCCGGTACACCGCTGATCAGATTGTTCCACGCTGTCCCGTACACAAGGCTGCCGTTCCGGTCGCCATGTTCATATCTGAGGCTTCCCAGAACGTCCGTCCCAAGCATCGAACTCAGGTACAGGGATTCCGTGTTCGTGACGCTATGCTCGACTTGGGCGTTGGTGCGGTCGACATCGTTGAATGAATAATCCGCCGTCAGCTTGGTGTTGCTTTCCGGCAGAATGCGGTAACTGAGTTCGACTTTTGCCGTCTGCTTGAACCAGTCCTGCGGCACGACATAGGCCGGCGTATTCGCCGTCGCTTCCGCGTTGGTGCCTCCGGTCCAGACTTCGAATTGGTTCAAATGGACGCTGCGGCCGTCGAAGGAATAGGACGCCCGGCTGTCGAGATCGGTGTCGAGTTTGGACGTGACGGCAAGATTGCCCTGATAGACCCAGGCGACGTCATCGGGGGAAGTCGCGCTTGTTCCCTGATTGAAACTGTTGAGATGACCGAACCAGTTGTAGGTTGGACTACCCAGGCTGCTGCTGAGATAGGGATCGGCGTTGTTCGCGGGAAACGTACTGTTCTGCAATTCGACGCCGCCGCGCAGGTTCAGCGTGATCCGCGTTCCGGGCATCGGACTGTCGCCGAACATGGCCGTGACGTAATGGGCGGTGTTGCTGGGCGGCAACGAATAGAGACTCGTCTGGGCGTACGGACCCGAGGTGGCGCTCAGGGACGCACCGGATACCGGCCGTGGCAGAGCGACAGCGAGATTGTTGTCTGTAAAATGCGAATAGGTGTACTGCAGCGTCGCCTGGAGGTCGGGAAGGTTATACGCCGCCGTCACATCGAGGCGGTCGGTGTCGTAGTCGACGGGCATCGTGAACGCCTGGCCGCCATAGGTCGCGTAAAGCGACTGCTCCATGGTGCCTTCCTTGTGCTCGTGGCGGATATTGGCGCTGAGCGTCCAGTCGTCGAGGAAGGTCTGACCGCCGAACGTCAGAATGTCGCGTCGCGTGCCCACCTGAAACGGTTGTTCGGCGGGGGCGAGCGTCAGCGTCGTGTACGACTTGATCAGGCCCGCGCTGCCACCGGTCGGTGACGGCGTTGCGCCGCCCCAGGCCGGGAAGTTGTTATTGAGGGTCGCGGTCGCGCCGTTGACCGTATAGATCGAGTCGATGATGTTTCCGGTGTAGGAGATCGCGTCATAGCCCGCTGTTAATCCCCACGAGCCCTGGTTGCCGAACTTCAGGTCGAGCTCCGCAGTCGGTCCGAGATCATTGCTCGTGCTGTTGGTGTAGGTGCTGTCGTGGAAGTTCTTGGCTAGCTGGTTGCCGGTCTGGAAATTCAGGTTGATGCCCGTAAAGTCGTAGTACCAGGTTTTTCCGGAGTCCCATGCATCGCGCCGCTGGACGGTGAAGTCGCCCAGCACATCGAGTCCTTGCTCCGTGAAGCCGTTGTAGCGGCCGTAAAGCCCGGTATTGCTGCCGCCTTCCCATTGCATGCCCAGGCTGAACTGATCGAGCGACTGGGTCGGCGGGGCCGCGTTGGAAGAACCATTGTCCTGCGCCATCGCAGTGAAGGGCAGCCCACATACGCCCATAAGCGTTGCGGCATACAAAGTCAGCTTCTTCGTCATGACATCCCCGCTCGCAGATCGATTGCATTGCGACGCTGTGATCGAACGCTGAACCACTGCAGGAAAGATAACCGGCCCTGATTTTTTTAAATTGATACCAATCAAGTCGGCCCGAAAAGGTCGAATGAATTCTCGAATTGGGCGTACGCCTGCGACCCCTTGCCGATGCGCCCGCCTTACCGGAAGAAGTACGCACCGTTCGGGCTATTCGAACCGTGAATCTCCGAATGGCAGTTCAGGCACATCCGGTTGTTCGCAAGCGCGGAGTTGAAGACGGCCTGGCCCTGCAGGTTACCCACCAGGGAGTGAGCCCCGCCGAAAGCGCCGCCGCTGCTGTTCGAAACCGCGCTATGGCAGCTCGAGCACATGAAATTCATGCGCTCTTTCATGAGGCGCGCCTCGTTCGAGCCGTGCGGCGTGTGACAGTTGGTGCAATCCTCGCGAACCGGCTGGTGCTCCCACAGCATCGGGCCGCGTTTCTCGGCGTGGCAGTTGTAGCAAGTCTCGTTGACGGTGAATTCCTTCAGCAGATGCGGACCGGCCGAACCGTGCGGATTGTGGCAGTCCGAGCATACGACCTTGCCCTCGCGCATCGGGTGATGCGAGTACTCGAAGCTTTCCGCCCGCTGCTGCGTATGACAGGTGAAGCAGACATCCGCTTGCGTCGCTTTGACCAGAACGGGGTCCTTCTTGACGTGGATCGTGTGACAACTCGTGCAAGCGAGGCCCGCCTGCTCCATCTGGCTGCCATGCCAGTTCATGTGCTCGGTGTCCTGGTGGCAGGTGAGGCAGACCTCGTTGCGCACCGGTACCGGAGAAGCAGGAAATTGACCCTTACCCTTGAATACGACTGTGGGCGCGGTCGGCGTTCCCTTGGCCCATCCCTGGACATGGGCGTCGCTCGGTCCGTGGCAGGTTTCGCATCCATGTTGACCAAAGGGCGCGTGCGGATCGCCCTTCACCGCATGAGGCGTGCTCAGAATATCCGAGACCGGCGACGCATTGTGGCACTGCAAACAAGTCGAGGCGCCGCCGGCGCTGTAAAGTGGCGCAGCATTTTCGGCGGCTGGTGCTGCGCTCTGCGGTGGGGCGGCAGCAAGTGCCGAATTATTGGTGGCCAAAAATGCCGCACTCAACAGCACCGCGAAAACGATGGCCAGAACGGCAAATCCAAGTCCTCTATTTGCATTTGTTGCCGCCATTCGAGCCCCGCTTTCATCCCTATAGCGTGCGATAGCAACTTTGAATACTACCGATTCAGAACCTTTGCAGCATTGACATGGATCAAGCCGGCGCCGCGCAAGCGATCGAGGAGCCGTTCGGCCTCCTCAGCCCCGCAATCTGGCGAAGCGCACCAAGCTCTACTGTGCTTTGCTTTCAATGTACTCAACCGCGGCCCTGATATCGGCATCAGACAGATTCGCATGTCCGCCGCGTGGTGGCATTGGGCCCTTGCCCTTGATGACGCTCATGACAAGCGCCTCGGTGCCTTGCTTCAGTCTCGGCGCCCAAACCACCTTATCGCCCAGTTTCGGCGCCATGGCATTGTGGCATGCACCACAATTTTGGTTATAGACCGCTTCTCCATCGGCCGCCCACGCGCCGCTCGCCGCGGCGACAAGGAAGGTTGCTGCAACGCAACTCCATAGAAGTCTCAATGCTCGCTCCACCCGCTCGATTTGCAAACCATGATCTACGACTTTTTTAACATTCTAGTGTGGCCGGGCGCAACGCAACCGTCTGGAGCCGCACTGCGCAGAATTACCTATGGGCCTTGCGGCTGCACGGTCTCTCGTCACTTGATACTCGGTGATGTCGCTGATCCGAATGAATAATTGCCGAAATGATACCCCTGCATCGGTTGGTTTTGCCGCAGCCGCAGCGATGCCGAAGGTCGCACATGGGCGCCAAATGCTGGAAGCGGCACCATACCGGTGCTACGTCTCGACGTGGGATAGCGATGAGGGCAAACAAATGCGAGATAGAACCGTTTTAAACTGGCGCAGCGCCAACATTGCCGCCTTGATTGGCGCGGCGGCATTTATCGGGATCGTCGTTGCGCGCCCATCGCAAGCGGCTCCGCTGGAACCGAAGGTGAGTTTCGCGAATCAGGTGATGCCGATTTTTGAGGCGCACTGTCTCTCGTGTCATAGCCCCGGCGGCGTGGGCTATATCGCCACGAACATGGACTTGAGCACCTACAAACAGCTGAGAATGGGCTCAATCGGCGGCGTAACCGTTATCCCGTTCCACGCGGATCGCAGCCCTCTGATGCGCTATCTGAAGGACAATTGGCATTCGACGGACAAAAACGCGCTGAAGATGCCGCCGCTCGGGCCCCAGCTGTCGCCACACGACCTTCAGGTTATCAGCGACTGGATCGATCAGGGCGCCAAGAACAACTGAGCGCGTCAGCTACTATTTGACTTTGCTTTCGATGTAAGCCACGGCCGCTTTTATGTCGTTATCCGACAGCGCCGGATTTCCGCCGCGTGCCGGCATCGGTCCCGCACCGTGGATTGCGGCGGAAACAAGTGCTGCGTCTCCCTGCTTGATCCGTGAGGCCCAAGCAGCCTTATCACCGAGCTTCGGATTCATGTTGTTATGACAGGCCGCACAGCTCGTTGTGTAGACCTGTTGGCCGCGCGCGGCGAGCTTGTCCTGCGCGGTGGCTGTCGATGCGCTCTCGTTGGCTTTGCTTTCGATGTAGGCCACGGCCGCCTTTATGTCGTTATCGGAAAGGGCCGGATTTCCGCCGCGTGCCGGCATTGGTCCCACACCGTGGATTGCGGCGGAAACAAGTGCTGCGTCTCCCTGCTTGATCCGTGAGGCCCAAGCAGCCTTATCACCCAGCTTCGGATTCATGTTGTTGTGACAGGCCGCACAGCTCGTCGCGTAGACCTGTTGGCCGCGCGCGACGAGCCTGTCCTGCGCGGTGCTCGTCGTCGTGCTCGCGAGTGCCGTCTGTTCCTCCGGGATGTTGTGTGTGATCCCCTCGTGGCACTCGACACAGTTCGCGTCCCGCTTCATGGCCTCGGTGTGCATGGCGCGCGCAGCCGGATTCTGTTCTTCCAGAACCATGTTTGCGAACTTGTGACATGCTTTGCATTCGGCCGCGTTGTCCGCCGCGAAATGAGCCCATACCCGTTTGGCCAGGATCAGCCGGCGCGGATTGAAATTCTTGAGTTCATATTCACGGTCCACAACATGGTTCCAGAGCTCGAAAGTCGCCATGAACTTCGTGGCGAACGTGGCGGGCCAATTGTGATGCGGGACGTGACAATCGGCGCACACGACGACGACGCCGTGCGCATTTTTGAAGTGTTTGCTGTGCGTGTACTCTGCATAAACGGTAGAGTGCATCTCATGGCAGCTGTCGGCGCAGAAATGCAATGAGCTGGTGTAATCGAGCACTGTCGCATAGGCGGCGCAGATCACGATTCCGCCGATGACGGAGCCCCCGGCGACGACCAGATAAAGATATTTGTTGCGCACGAATGCGCGCAGCAGCAGCCAGAATGCGCGGAGTTTCGCGAGAAACATGAAGTTGTCCCCTTTAGTAGCGCCTTGAGTTAGCCGTTTTCTCGCCCGGCAGGATGGAGAAAGAATTCATAGGTCATCCCTATTGCAACCTAGCGTAGCGAAGAATCGCCCGCAATCCACCTGGGTCAAATAACAGTACGGCCGACGAGCCTCTGAAAGAGCCCGCCGAAGTACGAGTCGCGCTTCCAATTTCGCGTCGGCGATTCGAGAGATGCGCGGAGTTCGCCCCGCCATAAAGATCTGGCAAATGGCTCTAACATGCCAAGAAACGGCAGCCAGAGATAACGAAGCGGATGCCAGAGACTTGGCTCATCAAAATCGATCACAACGACCGTGCCGCCGGGCTTCAAGACCCTGAAAGCTTCCGCAATCGCTCGCTCACGGCTTTCATGGGGAACTTCGTGGAGCAAGAAAAACACAAGCACATTCTCGAACGAGCTGTCGGGAAACTTCAGCGCTTCGGCATCCATTCTGTGGAAGTGCGCGCATGGGGCATTGCCAATCTTTCGCTGCACATTTTCGAGCTGAACCGGTAAGATATCGACGACATCGATGCGCCCGCGCGCCTTCTCAATCTGAGCGGTCAATCGGGGCGTAAAATCACCGTAACAGCACGAAATCTGCAGCGTCCGCCCTGACAAGGTGGACGCGAATTCTGCGAAAGCCGCGTCTCGGAGTTTGGCGTAATGGCCATAGAGCAGGACATTGACAACCCATTGGCGATCGAAAATCCATACGGCCCACGGTTTCATGTACGCCCACCAATAACGGTTCGACAGGTACGGGGGGATCGCAACTGTGCTTCCCTGAATTTTGCCCGATATTCTGTCAGTGAGCTCCGCTACTGGTGCCATTGTACTGTCCTCGCCGAATTGAGCTTCCACGCATGATTGATCCGAAATGCGGAAAGCAAGAATGATTTAACGCAACGGCGGAACGAAGACATTCGAGCGTCCGCCAAAAGACCGGGCCAAGGACATGACCATCTCGGGCGGCGCCAACCTCTATCCGGCTGAAATAGAGGCGGGGCGGCAAAAGATGCCGGGCGTGGCCGGCCGCGGTCTTCGGAACCCTCAGTACTGGGTTCGGCGAAGCGCACCCCGTCCCATTCCCGCACGATACGCGGGCACCTTCCCGTAAACGGGGAAGAAAAGAGAAAATCCGAATCGTCAATTGGCCGATTTCACGCTAGACAACAGGCCATGACCAACACAGTCCTCGGCATCATCGGCGGCAGCGGCGTCTATGACATTGCCGGTCTTGAAGACCGGCGCTGGGAGCATGTGGCTTCGCCCTGGGGCGAGGCCTCGGACGATCTCCTGTTCGGCCGTTTCGCGGGCGTCGATCTCGTCTTTCTACCGCGCCATGGCCGCGGCCACATCCAGTCGCCGACCTCGATCAACTATCGCGCCAATATCGACGCACTGAAACGCGCCGGCGTGACGGACGTCATCTCCGTTTCCGCCTGCGGCTCGCTGCGCGAGGATTTGCCGCCGGGCACGTTCGTCGTCGTCGACCAGTTCATCGACCGCACGTTCGCGCGCGAGAAAAGCTTCTTCGGTCCGGGATTCGTGGCGCATGTCTCCATGGCGCATCCCATTTGCACCAGGATCGCAGACGCGCTCGACGCCGCCTGCAAGGAAGAAGACATCCCGCACGCGCGTGGCGGCACCTATCTCGCCATGGAAGGTCCGCAATTCTCGACGCTCGCGGAATCCAACCTCTACCGCTCCTGGGGCTGCGCCGTGATCGGCATGACGGCCATGCCGGAGGCCAAGCTCGCGCGCGAAGCGGAATTGCCGTACGGGCTCGTCGCCATGGTGACGGACTATGATTGCTGGCATCCCGACCACGATCACGTCACCGTCGACCAGGTGATCAAGGTTCTGGGCGACAACGCCGACAAGGCGCGCCGTCTCGTCATGCGCGTGGCACCGAAACTCGGGCCGGAGCGCAAGCCGTCGCCGGGCATCGATCACGTGCTCGACACGGCGTTCATCACCGCACCGGAGAAGCGCGATCCCAAGCTGTTCGCGAAACTCGATGCGGTGGCGGGCAGAGTCCTCAAAAAAGCGTAGACGTCGAAAGGTGGCCCGCTCGCGCTGACGCTGGCGGGCCATGACACTGGGGGTAAGGAATGGACTTCGCATCGGTCATCCGCACGATCCCGGACTATCCCAAGAAAGGGATCATGTTCCGCGATATCACGACGCTGCTCGGCAACGCGCGCGCGTTCCGGAGCGCCGTCGACGCACTGGTGCAGCCTTACGCGGGCGTGCGCATCGACAAGGTCATCGGAATCGAAGCGCGCGGGTTCATCCTGGGCGGCGCCGTGGCGCACCAGCTCTCCGTGGGCTTCGTGCCCGTGCGCAAGAAGGGCAAGCTCCCCTGGCAGGTGCTGGGCGAAGACTACGATCTCGAATACGGCAAGGACCGCGTCGAAATCCATACCGACGCCGTCAAGAAGGGCGACAATGTCGTCGTGGTCGATGACCTGATCGCGACGGGCGGCACGGCTTATGCGGCGATCAAGCTGCTCCAGCGCGCTGGCGCCAAAGTCGTGGGCTGTCTCTTCGTGATCGATCTACCCGAACTCGGCGGCGCCGCGAAGATCCGCGCGCTGGGCAAGGAAGTGACGACGCTCGTCGCCTTCGAAGGTCACTGACCTTCGGCAGGAACCGTCCCGGCGATTCTTAGCGCAGAGGACGCGGTGGTTGCGCAGTGGACGCAGAGGAAATTTGCCTGCGCTTGAAATATCGCGCGTAGCGCGCAAAGAAAGATTCACAAGAGAAGGTGAGGTGATGAGAGACCGCGTACCTCACTGTCTCCGCGTCTCCTGTGAAATTTCTTATTGCGCTACGCGCGGGGCTATTCCGGCACAAACACGCTTGCTCCGCGGCACTGCGCAGCCTCTGCGCTAAAAATTTCGGAAATCACAGATGTCCGAACGGCACGACCTTGTTGTCGACGTCGTGGCCGATATCGGCGCGGCCGAGATAGGGGATTCCCGATACGCGGCACCAGTGCTGCACCACCTCTTCTTCGGTCCTGCCGAATTCGGGTTCGTTGGGCAGCACATCGCTGATGCGGCCGAGCCGAAGGCCCGCGACCTTGCGGATTGCCGGGTTGCTCGTGACATGAAAGAGCGCGCGGTCGATGCGGTACATATGCTCTGACACGTCTTCGAGCATGAGCACGTGATCGGCGAGATCGGGCTGCCATGGCGTGCCGATGAGATGGCTCAGGATTGTCAGGTTGAACGCGGCATGGCGCGCACGCGGTGAAACACTCGGCTCCAGCGCCGCGCTGCTGCGGTCGACAAGCCAGGAAAGCCCGCGGACGACGGCTGCCTCGCCGCCTTTGCGCAGGATGTCCGCCGGCATCGGTCCATGCGCGAGATGCGCGAAGCCCAGTCCATAGAGCCCCGCGAGCAGCGAACCCATGTCGCTGTAGCCGAGATAGGTCTTGTCGCGGGCACCGGGTCCCAGCCGCGGCAGCGCCAGGGGCAGGATCCGGGCGGAGCCGTAACCGCCGCGCGCGAACCAGACGGCGTCGACGGTCGGGTCGTTGGCGACCTCGACGAAGGCATCGGCGCGGGCCTGATCGTCACCCGCGAAATGGCCGTCCTTGAGGAAGCACTGCGGATGGAAGACGAGCTCGGCGCGCGTGCCGAACTCCGTGGCGCCGATCGCGCGCACGCGTTCCGCCATGTCGGGCTCAAGCCGCGATGCCGGCGCGACGATGCCGATCTTCACGCTGTCGTGCCCCTTTTGTTGTTCCGTAACCGTTCGCCGCTTATAGCTTCGCACGATGACTCTAAACAGACCCTATTTCTTCTGCGGGATCGGCGGCTCCGGCATGCTGCCGCTGGCGCTCATCCTGCGCGGCGAAGGCGCGGAGGTTTCGGGCTCCGACCGCGCGCTCGACCAGGGCCGCACGCCCGAGAAATTCGACTTCCTGCGCGGCCAGGGCATAACGCTGTTTCCGCAGGACGGCTCCGGCGTCACGCGCAAGGAACAGATCGTGGTGGCCTCGGCGGCCGTGGAAGACACGGTGCCGGACGTCGCGTCCGCGCGGAAAGCGGGCGCCACGCTCATCACGCGCGCGGAGCTCCTGGCTCAATTGTTCAACGCGGCGAAGATGAGCATCGGCGTCGCCGGCACCAGCGGCAAATCGACGACGACGGGCATGATCGGCTGGATCCTGTCGGACACGGGCCGCGATCCCACCGTGATGAACGGCGCCGTGATGAAGAATTTCATGACGCCGGACGTGCCGTTCGCCAGCGCGCTCGTCGGCCATGGGCCTGCGTTCGTCAGCGAAGTGGACGAAAGCGACGGCTCCATCGCCCGCTACAATCCGAAGATCGCGGTGGTCAACAATATCTCGCTCGACCACAAGACGATGGACGAGCTGCGCGCCTTGTTCGGCGATTTCGTCGGCAAGGCGGATGTCGCGATCCTCAATCTCGACAATGGGGAAGCGGCCGGGCTCGTGATGCGCGCGCGCCGCGCGGTCACTTACAGTATCGGCAGTCGCAATGCGGATTATGTGGCGACGGACGTGACGCCTGCGCCCGATGGAATTGCGTTCACCGTGCACGCGGGCAAAGACGAAGTGCGCATCCGGCTCGGCGTGCCGGGCCGTCACAACGCCGCCAATGCGCTGGCCGCCATCGCTGCCGCGCGCGAGACGGGCGTGCCGTTGCGCGAGGCGGCTGCGGCGCTCGAGCGCTTTTCCGGCATCCGTCGCCGGCTTGAGGTCGTGGGCCGCGCGGGCGGCGTCACCGTGCTCGACGATTTCGCGCACAATCCCGACAAGATCGCCGCCACGCTCGATACGCTGCACGATTTTCCGGGCCGACTGCTCATCCTCTTCCAGCCGCACGGCTTTGGTCCGCTGAAGGCCATGAAGAACGAATTCATCGCGGGTTTCGCGGAGAAACTTGGCGACGACGACGTCCTGATCGTTTCAGAGCCCGCCTATTTCGGCGGTACGACGGACAAAAGCGTGACCAGCACCGACATTGTCGCCGGCATCGCCGCACGCGGCCGCAACGCGCTCGCGCCGGGCGATCGCGCCAGAAGCGGCGAGGAACTCCTGCACGCCGCGCGCTCCGGCGACCGCATCGTCATCATGGGCGCGCGCGACGACACGCTGTCGAGCTTCGCGCGGGATATTTTGGCGAAGCTCGCCTGAATTACTGATTGGGCTGGAGCTTGAATTGCAGCACGACGCGCTTCTGGCCGTGCGCGGGCGGCGAGAACTCGGCGCTGCGCACGCCGCCGCCCTGATTGTTGAGGAGCGACGCTTCCACCCTGTAGGAGCCGGGCGGCAGTTTGAAGAGCACCCAGGAGCCGGCGCAGTCGAGCGCCGCCAGCGTCTTGCCGCCGGAGAAAAGCGTCACATGCGCGCCCGAGAGATATTGCGCGCCGCCGTTCGAGAATTCGACGCGGATAGGATAGGCCGCCCAGCGCGGATCGTGCTGGGCTTCGTCGCCGATGCCGGTACAGACCGTGTCGATGCCGTTCACGGTGATGGGATTGTCCATCGCCACATAGGACTGCGCGCTGGCCGGCCAGACGAAACCCATGACCGTACCGATCACGATGGCGGTTACGGCCCAGTAAATGAACTTCATGCGGGTCTCCCTTGCATCCGGCGGCAGAACGCTGCCCAGACAGTGTGGCAACGCTGTGGCAACCGCTTCGTGCCGCTGACAATTTCTGCGCGTGTCGCCCGCGGGCCGCATGGATGCAGAACAGCTACACCGAGCGGGCACGACTCGGGCGGGCGATTGTCGGGCATCGTGGCGCGGGTTGTTCGGGGCGCGCGCGCCATGCCGGTCCTTCATCAGATGCATGTATCGGGCAATTGCTACAAAGTCCGCCTGCTCGCGCGCCAGGCGGGCGTCGATCTCGTGCTCAGGGACTATCCGCTCCACGGCGGCGGGACCCGGACGCCGGACTTCCTCGCCAAGAACCCGAACGGCCGGGTGCCGATGCTGGAGCTGGGCGACGGACGGTATCTGCCCGAGTCGGGCGCCATCCTCTGGTACCTCTCGGCCGGCACGCCCTATCAGCCCACGGACGAATGGGCGCGGGCGGAAGCGCTTTCCTGGATGTTCTTCGAGCAGTACAGCCACGAGCCCTATATCGCGGTGGCCCGGTTCTGGATCCGCTATGCCGAGCCCGACGCCTTCGCCGCGAGGCGCCACCTCGTGCCCGAATGGCATGAGAAGGGGTACGCCGCGCTGGGCGTCATGGAGACCCATCTCAAGACCCACGACTGGTTCGCCGGCGGGCGGTATTCGATCGCCGATATCGCCCTTTACGGCTACACGCATAGTGCCGACGAAGGCGGGTTCGAGCTCGCGGGCTATCCGAACGTCCGGCGCTGGCTGGAGCGCGTTGCGGCCCAGCCGGGCCACATTCCCCTCCAGGAGCGCGGGCAGGCGATCACCTTGCCAAAATAGGGGGTAAGGCCTATATCGGCGAAAGTTGAGGCCGCGCGAGCCGGAGAAGTTTCTACGCGCCATGCGAATGGTTCCCGAGGGAACTGCCGCCCTGGAGTGACGACGACGCTTTCCCTGAAAAATGACCGCGACTTCGACAACGCTTGGGACGTGGTGTCCCCGGCGTATGTAAATGCTTTCAGGAGAAAGCCGTAATGACGACCGGACAGGTCAAATTCTTCAATACAACCAAGGGCTTCGGATTCATCGCGCCGGAAGGCGGCGGCAAGGACGTATTCGTCCATGTCACAGCCGTTCAGGCAGCGGGTCTCCGCGGTCTGAACGAAGGCCAGCGGGTCAGCTTCGATATCGAAGCCGACAAGCGCGGCCCGAAGGCCGTCAACCTGAAGCTCCTCTGATCGGGCTTCCCGCGTGACACGAAACGGCGCCGGACGGAAACGTCCGGCGCCGTTTTGCTTTCGCCCAATCCGTCAAAAGCACACCGACGCGTTGACGCTCTTCTCCGCTTGATCCTGCGGTTGCATTCGCGCGTTATCACCGCGGGCGCCGTTCAGGGAGGATCCACATGACGCGCAAGCTTTTGGCGGAATTCATCGGCACGTTCTGGCTCGTCCTCGGCGGATGCGGTGCCGCCGTGCTGGCGGCGAAGGTGCCGGTGGTCGGTATCGGCTATCTGGGTGTGGCGTTCGCTTTCGGTCTCACGGTCGTGACCGGGGCCTATGCCTTCGCGCACAATTCGGGCGCGCATTTCAATCCGGCGATCACCCTGGGCCTTTGGTCGGGTGGCCGCTTCCCGGCGAGCGATGTCATTCCCTATTGGATCGCGCAGGTCGCCGGCGGCCTCGTGGCGGGCGCCGTCCTCTTTGCGATCGCAAGCGGCACGGCAGGATTCGATGCCGGCGCCGGCTTCGCGTCGAACGGCTATGGCGAGCATTCGCCGCAAGGCTACTCGCTGTTGTCCTGCCTGATCTGCGAAGTCGTGATGACCTTCATGTTCGTGGTGATCGTCCTGAACGTCACCTCGCCGGAGGCGCCGCCGGGATTTGGTCCGCTCGCCATCGGCCTGGCGCTGACGCTCATCCATCTCATCTCGATCCCTGTGACCAACACGTCGGTCAATCCGGCGCGCTCGACCGGCGTGGCGGTGTTCCAGGGCAGCTGGGCGCTGAGCCAGCTTTGGGCCTTCTGGGTGGCGCCGCTGGCGGGCGGACTGCTTGCGGGCTTTGCCAATCGCTGGTTCGCGGCGGAGTAGCTTGCCTTTAACCGCGCCGCGGTCCTTCTATGGGGTAGCGTTCCGACCAGGGATTATGCGTGGGTTACGAGGCGCATGAACGTCTAAGCCTGCTCGACGGCGACGCGCTCCGGCGCGACCTGACGGCCCTGGCGCGCGCGGAAAGCGACAGCGGCAAGCTCCGCGAGGCGGCGCTGGATCACATCAAGGCGGCGTCGCAGGCGGCGCGGGCGCGCATCAAGACGCGGGTCGAGAACGGGACGCTCGCGGGCCTCATCGCGGCGCGGGCGCTGTCCGACGTGCAGGACACGCTGATTCAGGTCCTCTACGATTTCGCCACCAAGCATTTCTACTACGCGCAGAATCCGACGGAGTCCGAGCGCCTGTCCGTGGTCGCGACCGGCGGCTACGGCCGCGCGCAGCTCGCGCCGGGCTCCGACATCGACCTTCTCTTCGTGCGCCCGTTCAAGCAGACGGCCTGGGGCGAGAGCGTCATCGAATTCATCCTGCACATGCTGTGGGATCTGGGGCTCAAGGTCGGTCACGCCACGCGCTCGCTTGGCGAATGCGTGCGGCTTGCGAAACAGGACATCACCATTCGCACGGCGCTGCTGGAAGCGCGCTTCCTGTGGGGCGACAAGACGCTCTACGACGAATTGCGCAAGAAGTTCTGGGCGGAAGTGGCGGCCGGCACGGGGCAGGATTTCGTCAAAGCGAAACTCGCCGAGCGCGACCAGCGCCACCTGCGCCAGGGCGAAAGCCGCTATCTCGTCGAGCCCAACATCAAGGAAGGCAAGGGCGGCCTGCGCGACCTGCAGACGCTCTACTGGATCGGCAAATATCTCTATCATGTCGACGACACGGCCGATCTCGTCGACCGCAACGTCTTCAGCCGCGACGAGTACAAGACCTTCCAGAAGGCCGAAGCGTTTCTCTGGGACGTGCGCTGCCAGCTGCATTACACCACCGGCCGCGCGGAAGAGCGCCTAACGTTCGACGTGCAGCCCGAACTCGCCAGGCGCATGGGCTTTCTCGACGACAATCCGCGCCGGGCCGTCGAGCATTTCATGCGCGCCTATTTTCTTGTGGCGAAGGATGTCGGCGATCTGACGCGCATTTTCTGCGCGGCGCTGGAAGAGCAGAACCGCAAGGACCGGCCGAAGCTGTCGCGGCTTCTGCCGGGATTCCTGAAGCCGCGCGGCGGCAATGAGGATTTCTTCGTCGAGAACGGCCGCCTCGATGCCAAGCCCGATGCCTTCCAGCTCGATCCCGTCAACCTGATCCGCATCTTCCATGTGGCGGAGACGAAGGGCGTCGAAGTCCATCCCTCCGCACTGCGCACCATCACCCGTTCGCTCGATCTCATCACCGACGACGTGCGCGAGGATCCCAAAGCGAACACGCTGTTCCTGGAGATTCTCACCTCGCGGCGCGATCCCGAACGCGCGCTCAGACGCCTCAACGAGGCGGGCGTGCTCGGCCGTTTCGTGCCGCCCTTCGCGCATGCCGTGGCGCTGATGCAGTTCAACATGTACCACCATTACACGGTGGACGAGCATCTCATCCGCGCGGTCGGCATCGTGGCGCAGATCGAACGCGGCGAGCTCAAGGAAGACCACCCGCTCTCGACCGATCTCATCAAGCGCATCAAGTCGCGCGAGATTCTTTACTGCGCGATCCTCCTGCACGACATGGCGAAGGGTCTGCCCGGCAATCATTCGATCGTCGGCGCGGAGATCGCACAGAGCCTTTGTCCGCGTCTCGGCCTTTCGCCCGACGATACGACGGCCGTTGCCTGGCTGGTGAAGAACCATCTCGTGATGAGCGACACGGCGCAGCGCCGCGACATCACCGATCCCAAGACCGTGCGCGACTTCGTCGAAGCCGTGCAGTCGCCCGAGATGCTGCGCCTGCTTCTGATCCTGACCGTGGTGGACATCCGCGCCGTGGGGCCGGGCGTGTGGAACGGCTGGAAGGGCCAGCTTTTGCGCGAGCTCTACTACGAGGCCGAATCCGTCATGTCGGGCGGCGACGCGCGGCCCGCGCGCGCGGCGCGCATCGCGCTCGCAAAAGACGCTTTGGCGGCGCGCCTTGCCGATCTGCCGGAGTCCGCGCGCGAGCATGCACTCAATCGTCATTACGACAGCTACTGGCTGGCGTTCGATGCGCCGACGCATGAACGCCTCGCGCGGTTCATGGAGACGGCCGACGCGAAGGGCGAGCTGCTCGCGTTCTCCGCCGACAGCAACGATTTCCGCGCCGTGACGGAAGTGGTCGTCTACACGCCCGATCATCCGGGCCTGTTTTCGCAGATTGCCGGCGCCATCGCCGTCTCCGGCGGTTCGATCGTCGACGCCAAGGCCTTCACCACGGCCGACGGCTTCGCGCTCGACATCTTCTCCGTGCAGGACATGGAAGGCGGCCCGCTCGGCGATCCCGAACGCCTCGACCGCCTGCGCCAGACGATCACCAAGACGCTCGCCGGCCAGCTGATCCCGCGCGCGGTTTTCTCCAAGCGCCAGATCCAGAAGCGCGCCACCGCCTTCAACATCCGTCCGCAGGTCGATTTCGACAACGAAGCCTCTGCCGTTTCGACGCTCATCGAAGTGCAGGGCGCCGACCGGCCGGGACTTCTCTACGACGTTGCGCGCGCCATCTTCGAATCCGGCCTGTCGATTTCCTCCTCCATCGTCGCGACCTACGGCGAGCGCGCGGTGGACGTCTTCTACGTCCGCGACGGTTACGGCCACAAAATCGTCCACCCCGACCGCCAGGCCAGCGTCCGCGCCCGCATCGTCAAGGCGATCGAGGGGGAAAGTGGTTGAAACGCGTGCGCAACGCGTGACGAGATTTCGCGTCAAATGCTCATTTCCACCTCCCCCTTGTGGGGAGGTCGAATTCGCGTTAGCGAATTCGGGTGGGGGCCCCCACCCGACGCAATTCGCTGCGCGCATTGCGTCGACCTCCCCGCAAGGGGGAGGTGGAATCATCACAATGAACGAAATTGAGACATGACCACGCCAAAGCACCCGAACCTCGTCTTCTCCGGCATGCAGCCCACCAACACGCTGCACCTCGGCAACTATCTGGGCGCGCTCAAGAACTGGGTGAAGATGCAGGACCAGATGCCCTGCATCTATTGCGTGGTCGACATGCATGCGCTGACGCAAGAATCGGGCTACGGCCATGCCGGAGACGTGCGCCAGTCGACGCGCGAAGTGGCGGCGGCCTATATCGCGTCGGGCGTGGATCCCAAGCGCTCGGTCCTTTTCAATCAGAGTCAGGTGTACGCGCATGCGGAGCTTGCGTGGATCTTCAATTGCGTGGCGCGGCTGGGCTGGCTCGACCGCATGACGCAGTTCAAGGAGAAATCCGGCAAGCACAAGGAGCGGTCGTCGGTCGGGCTTTACACCTATCCCGTGCTGATGGCGGCCGACATTCTCGTCTACAAGGCGACGCACGTGCCGGTGGGCGAGGACCAGCGCCAGCATCTCGAGCTCTCGCGCGATATCGCGCAGAAGTTCAACAACGATTTCGATGCGCCGGATTTCTTCCCTCTGCCCGAACCCGTGATCACGGGCACGGCCACGCGCGTCATGTCCTTACGCGACGGCACCAAGAAGATGTCGAAGACGGACGAGTCCGATTATTCGCGCATCAACCTGACCGACGACGCGGACGCCATCGCGCAGAAGATCAGGAAGGCCAAGACCGATCCCAATCCGCTGCCGGATTCCGACAAGGGCTTCGAAGGGCGGCCGGAAGCGGAGAACCTGATCAACATCTATGCGGCGCTGGCGGACGAGCCGCGCGAGAAAACCATCGCGCGCTTTGCGGGGCAGACCTTCTCCGTGTTCAAGAACGAGCTCGCGGAACTCTCCGTCGCCAAGCTCACGCCCATCGCCGGCGAGATGCGCCGGCTCATGGCCGACAAGGCGGAGATCGACCGCATCCTGAAAGCGGGCGCGGAGAAAGCCTCCGCCATGGCCGCGCCGATCATGCGCGAGGTGAAACAGCTCGTGGGTTTCGTGGGATGATTTCTCTGCGAGCCGCAACCTCCATCCCACCTCCCCCTTGCGGGGAGGTCGAAATCGCGAAGCGATTTCGGGTGGGGGTAATCGGCGGCGCCCCCCACCCGACGCAATTCGCTTTGCGCATTGCGTCGACCTCCCCGCGAGGGGGAGGTGGGATCCTGCGGGCCGCTCGATATGAGTAACGTCGCCCCCAAGACCGTCCTCGTCACCGGCGCCGCCAAGCGCCTCGGCCGTGCCATTGCACTCTCGCTGGCCGGCGATGGCTGGGACGTGGCCGTCCATTACAATGGTTCGACGAAGGATGCCGAGGCGACCGCGCAAGACGTCCGCGCGCTCGGCCGCCGCGTGGCGTTGCTGCAGGCCGATGTCGCGAAGGAAGACGAAACGCGCGCGCTGATGGCGCGGGCGACGAAGGAGCTCGGTCCCGTCACGGCGCTCGTCAACAGCGCGTCCCTGTTCGAGAACGACGACTGGCAAAGCGCATCGCGCGACAGCTGGGACAAGCACATGGAGGTGAACCTCCGCGCGCCCTTCGTGCTGGCGCAGGAATTCGCCAGAGCGCTGCCGAAGGACGCGCACGGCGCGATCGTCAACATCGTGGACCAGCGCGTCCTGAAGCCGACGCCGCAATTCATCACCTACAGCCTCAGCAAGGCGGGGCTCTACTGGCTCAACACGACGCTGGCGCAGGCCTTGGCGCCGCGCATCCGCGTCAACGCGGTGGGGCCGGGGCCGACGATGATCAATGCCCGCCAGAGCCAGGCCGATTTCGACCGCCAGCGCAAAGCGACTGTGCTCGGCACCGGCGCCGATGCGAAGGACGTGTGCGCCGCGGTGCGCTATCTTTTGAATGCCCCTGCGGTGACCGGCCAGATGATCGCAGTCGACGGCGGGCAGCACCTGGTCTGGCAGACGCCGGACGTCAGCGGGACGGAGTGACATGAGCGAACATCCCAACCGCATCGCCGACGCCGCCCTGAAGATCACCCACGTCTTCATCCGCAATCTCGAATTGCTCGCCCATATCGGCATCCACGGCCACGAGCAGGGCAAGCCGCAGCCCGTGCGCATCAATGTCGACCTGGGCGTGCGCGAGCCGCTCGAGCTGGACGACAAGCTCGAACGCGTGGTCGATTACGAAGCGATCACAACGAAGATCCGGGCCATCGTGGCGAAGGGCCACATCAATCTCGCCGAGACGCTGGCCGAACGCATCGCCGACGCCGCCTTCGCGGACGAACGCGTGCTCTCCGCGCGGGTTCGCGTCGAAAAGCTCCACGCGCTGGCCGGCGCCGAATCCGGCGGTGTGGAGATCGAACGGGTGCGGTAACACCGGGACCGCGGGCATCCTGGCGGCATCGCACAGCTGAACCACCGGTGCCGGCGGGACGCCGGCGGTCCCGGGAAGAAACTCCAACCGCCGAGCATCTTGCCGGGACCGCCGGCATCTTGCCGGCCGGTGCGGCCGAGACGGCCGCGGTTCCAGTCCCTATATTCTCTCCCATGGACGACACCCACACCGAAGACGCGCCGCTTCGAGGCCCTGCGCGCATTCAGGCTTATCTGAAGACCCTGCCGGACCAGCCGGGCGTCTATCGCATGCTCGATGCGAAGGGCGACGTGCTTTATGTGGGCAAGGCCAAGAGTCTCAAGAAGCGCGTGGCCTCCTACGCGAAAACGGGCGGCCATTCCGAGCGCATCAGCCGCATGATCGCCGACACGGCGGAGATGCTGTTCGTCACCACGGCCTCGGAAACCGAAGCGCTGCTGCTCGAATCCAACCTTATCAAGCGGCTGAAGCCCCGCTTCAACGTCTCTTTCCGCGACGACAAGTCCTTTCCGAACATCCTCCTGCGCGAGGATCATCCCTTTCCGCAGCTTCTGAAGCATCGGGGCGCCAAGACGACGAAAGGCGTCTATTTCGGACCGTTCGCGTCGGCGGGCGCCGTGAACCGCACGCTCTCGGCGCTGCAGCGCGCGTTCCTGCTGCGCTCGTGCTCCGATTCCGTCTTCGAGTCGCGCACGCGGCCGTGTCTCCTGTTCCAGATCAAGCGCTGCTCGGCGCCGTGCGTCGGGCGCATCGACGAGGCCGGTTATCACGCGCTCGTGCACGAAGCCGAGACGTTCCTGTCCGGCAAGAGCGGCGCGGTGCGCGAAGAGCTCGTGCGCGAAATGAACGAAGCGTCCGAAGCGCTCGATTTCGAACGCGCCGCGCGCCTGCGCGACCGCCTCAAGGCCATCAGCCATATCCAGTCGCATCAGGGCATCAATCCCACGACGTTTTCCGACGCCGATGTCTTCGCCGCCTGCAATCAGGGCGGCGAGACCTGCGTGCAGGTGTTCTTCTTCCGCGCCGGCCAGAACTGGGGCAATCGTCCTTTCTTCCCGCGCCATCTCCCCGAGCTTTCGACCGGTGAAGTGCTCGAAGCGTTCATCGGGCAATTCTACGACGAGCGCACGGCGCCGGCGCTCGTCCTGTTGTCGGAAACGATTCCCGAAGGCGAACTCCTCGCCGAGGCGCTGTCGCTGCGCGCCGACCGCAAGGTCGAGATCGCGGTGCCGCAGCGGGGCGAGAAGCGCGAGATCGTCGAGATGGCGCTGCAGAACGCGCGCGAACAATTGGGGCGGCGTCAGGCGGAGAACAGCGCCCAGCGCGAATTGCTGGAAGGCGTGGCAGAACTGTTCGGATTGGAACAGCCGCCGAAGCGCATCGAAGTCTACGACAACTCGCACATCCAGGGCACCAATGCGCTGGGCGGTATGATCGTGGCCGGGCCGGACGGTTTCGAGAAAGGCGAATACCGCAAGTACAACATCAAATCGACCGAGCTTACGCCCGGCGACGATTACGCCATGATGCGCGAAGTGCTGACGCGGCGGTTCGCACGCCTCGTCAAGGAAAGCGAGAGCGACGAGGTCAAGGCCAAATGGCCCGATGTGGCGCTGATCGACGGCGGCCCGGGCCAGCTCAGCGTCGCCGAAGCCGTGCTCGAGGACCTGGGCGTCGAAGACGTGGTGCTCGTCGGCATCTCCAAAGGCCCGGACCGCGACGCGGGGCGCGAACATTTCTACATGAAAGACCGCGAACCGTTTCGTCTCGATCCCAAAAGCCCCGTGCTCTATTACCTCCAGCGCCTGCGCGACGAAGCGCACCGTTTCGCCATCGGCAGCCACCGGAAGAAGCGCGCGAAGGCGATCGGCGCCAATCCGCTGGACGAGATCGCCGGCGTGGGCAGCTCACGCAAGCGCGCGCTGCTGCAGCATTTCGGCTCGGCGCGGGCCGTGGCCGGTGCGAGCCTGGCCGATCTGGAGGCTGTAGAAGGTGTGAGCTCGGCGCTCGCGAAGAAAATCTACGACTTCTTCCACGTGAGCGGGTGAGCTAGCGATCCGCCACGCGATTCAGCGTAAACACCGGCTTGTCGAATATGCGCGCCGCGTTCTCCGCGAAATACGCATCCAGCGCCTGCTGATCCGCCGTGATCTGGATATTCGTCGTCCTGACGGGCTTGCCGTTGTCATCGGTACCCATGCCATCGATGGTCACCGTGCCCCTGATGCGGCCCTGTTCGATATCCGCCTCGAGTTTCCGCAGCCCCTCCGGCGACCAGTCGAAGACGCGCAGTGCGCCGTCGTCATCGATGCGGTAGCGATACGGCCGATAGCCCGGCGGTTCATCCTCGTCCGCTTTGCCGTCGGTAACGATGTGCCTGAGGTTCAGGAACCAGTGATCTCCGGCTTTGCCGGTGAGCGCTTCGAACGCAAAATCGCCGGAGTCCGATGTCTTTCCCGTGCTCCAGGTAGCCATCACGCCGCGGAATCCTCCACGCTTCTGCGGCAGGAAGAAGCAATAGAAGACCTGCTCGCCCGGCGATTTCTTGAGGTCTTCCGGCGGGATCACGAATTTCCAGCCGCCGATGAGGCGCGTATCGGTTTGCGTTTCGGGCGATGTGCCGATCGGATTGTCGGTGTAGATCGAATCGCAGCCCGCCAGCATCAGCAGGCACGCCAGCGCGGCGGAAAACAGGATCGGTGCCTTCATGACGGTTACCCCTTCGGACGATACGACTGTCGGCCAGAAGATTGACGATTGTTAGGCGGTCTTCCCGGGATCTCGAATCCATTCGTCGCCGCTTTGTCCCCCAACCTTTCCCATCTGTCCCCCAAAGGTTCGCCTTCACAGCGCCGAAGATTGCGCGCAGACTCGAAGTGCTCTTTGAAATTGTGAAGAATCGAAACGCCCCACGTCCCACCTCCCCCTTGTGGGGAGGTCGACGCGCGCAGCGTGAGCGAGCACGCCCGCCTTCGCTAAAGCTTCGGCGGGTCAGGAATGTCACCGCGTCCGCCGAAGCTTGGCGTAGGCGGATCGGGTGGGGGCCCCACCCGAAATCGCGTGCCGCGATTTCGACCTCCCCGCAAGGAGGAGGTAAAGCGCGTTCGTTCACAAACACCGTATACGGACGAAATTGTCCCTGCGCCGCCCTGTTTTTCGACATGGGGATCGAGCCTCGCGTCCAGGAAAACCATAGGACACGGCGCTTTCCGGCATTCGCGCGCACGCGAAAAAACGCGTCGCCCTGTTCTTTGCCCTGTTCGCAGGGGTTTCGCGGGGACCCATTTCGTAGCCATTCCCTCCTCGGCCCGCGCTTCACGCAGCCGTGGTCTCCCGTCGCCAAAATACCCTTCGATTTCCTTGGGCCGAGGCGCTAAACCGGAGCGCCATGTTCCGCCTCCCCAACCTCCTCACGATGTCGCGCGTGCTGCTCGTGCCGGTCTTCGTGCTGGCCTATGAGCTGCACACCGAGACGGGCCGGCTGATCGCCTTCGCCGTCTTCTGCCTCGCCGGCATCAGCGATGCGCTGGACGGGCTTGCGGCGCGCCGGCTCAACGCGGGCTCCGATTTCGGCCGCATGCTCGATCCCATCGCCGACAAGATCCTCGTCGCCACGGCGCTGATGCTGCTCGTCGCCGACGACGCGCTGGGCGGCTATCGCCTCATCGCGGCGCTCATCATCCTGGCGCGCGAATTCCTCGTCTCGGGCCTGCGCGAGTTCCTTGCCAACGCCGCCGTCAGCCTGCCGGTCAGCCGCATCGCCAAGTTCAAGACCACGATCCAGATGGTCGCCATCGGCGCGATGATCCTGGGGCCGATCGCCGACCGGATCGTGCCGGGCGCGCTCGACGTCGCCTATACGGCGCTCTGGGTGGCGGCGGGGCTCACGGTGTGGACGGGCTGGCTCTATTTCCGCGCCGGCCTGAAGCATCTGCGGCTGGCGCCGGGAGAGTGACGTGACGCTGCTCTATTTCGCCTGGGTCAGGCAGAAGATCGGCAGGAGCGAAGAGACGCTGGCGCTGCCTGAGGGTGTGACGACCGTCGGCCAGCTCGCCGCTTGGCTGGCCGCGCGCGGCGCGGGTTATGCCGAAGCATTCGCCGATCCGAAGCGGCTGCGCGCAGCGGTCAACCAGGATCACGTCGCCTTCGATGCGCGCGTGTCGCCCGACGACGAGGTCGCCTTCTTTCCGCCGGTGACGGGCGGATGAAGACGATCCGCATAGAGGCGAAAACCTTCGACGTGAACGCCGAGATCGCGGCGATCACGCAAGGCATGCGCAAGGTCGGCGCCGTCGTGACGTTCACCGGCCATGTGCGCGGCGACGACGATCTGATGTCGCTGACGCTCGAACATTATCCCGGCATGACGGAGCGCGAGATCGCACGCTGCATCGACGAAGCCGAGAAACGCTGGCCGCTTCTGGGCGCCACCATCATTCATCGCATCGGAACGATCGTCCCCGGAGATCCCATCGTGCTGGTGGCGGTCGCATCCACGCATCGCAAGGATGCGTTCGCGGCGTGCGAATTCCTGATGGACTATCTGAAAACGCGCGCGCCGTTCTGGAAGGAGGAGCAACGCGGCGGCGCGGCGCGCTGGGTCGAGAGCCGCGCGTCCGACGAAGAGCGCGCGAAGCGGTGGGAGTGAGTTTTATTCGGAAGCGTACCTTTCACCCGTAGCGGAGCGAAACGCAAACTCGGCGCTGCATCCCTCTTTTATTGAAGACTTTTCACATTTTTCCCGAAGAGGGACGAGTTTTGTGCAAACTAAAGCAATGCCAACCGGACGACGTGGCTTCTGCGTCCCGGCAACAGGTATCGAAAGAGCGCCGACGGCTTCAAGTACGATTTCGCAGGAAACTCTTGCCCTGCCGATATTGAGAATGGTCTATACATCACCCCAACGCCACACAGCGATGAAGACTGGTTTGGATTATCCGTCCACATATTACGCGAGCACCCTCTCCGACAGCCACGAATGGCCTCGCATGAGCGACACAATTGATGTCGAAGTCTGTGTCGTTGGCGGTGGGCTCGCGGGTGTTGCGACAGCACTCGATCTCGCCGAACGAGGCCGTTCTGTTGCGCTCTTAGAGCAAAATCGGATTGGGTGGGGCGCATCTGGTCGGAGCGGCGGTTTCGTATCGCAAGGGTTCCATCAAGGTCTCGAAGCATTGCTCAACCGATTCGGCGCGTCGTTTGCGTCTGAACTTTTCATGCTAAGCGAGATGGGACATGCGTTGGTTCGAGAACGGATCGAACGCTATAAGATAGATTGCGGGCCGATTGTTGCAGGTGCACTAAGTTGCGCGTTGTCGCACAAACCTGATGCACTGGAGGCCTATCGGGATATGGCAGCCGAGAATTTTGGCGTTAGCTTGGAGTACTGGCCTAAAGGTAGAGTTCGAGATGTGCTGGAAACATCTCGCTACGGCGCGGCGCTTTTTAACCCCCTTACGTTCAGTGTTCACCCGCTCAACCTGGTGCGCGGCCTCGCGCATGCAGTTGAAACCCAAGGTGGAAAAATCTTCGAGAGATCACCCGTCCTGCATTTGGCCGATAGCGGCGCCCGGCGACTCGTTCGCACGGCCCGCGGCGACGTGCGCGCCGATCACGTTGTTCTTGCGTGTGGCGGCTATATTGAAGGTCTGTTTCGGGTCTTATCAAACTCGACCGTTCCTGTCGCCACATATGTCATGGTGACCGAACCTCTGGGCGACACGCTCAATAGTGCCATTGGTGTGCCCTATGCGATCTCCGATTTGCAGTTCTTGCCCAACTATTATCGCAAGCTTGCGGACGGTCGGTTGCTGTGGGGCGGGCGAGCGTCCGGTTGGGAATACGGCCCGCGCTATCTTACGCAACTACTCAAGCACGACATGCAGAGCTTTTTTCCTACCCTCAAGATCGCAAGGATCGAAGTTGGCTGGAGCGGTTTGATGAGCTATCTCTCCCACGAGATGCCCGCGTTGGGTTCGTTGGGCCATGGTGTATGGTACGCCACCGGATTTGGCGGGCTCGGGCTTGCGGCCACAAGCATGGCGGGTCGCCTTATTGGCTCTGGAATCGCCGAGAAAGACGATCGGTGGAGGCTCTTCGAACGATTCGGCCTTCCTTTTACGGGCGGAGGCTCTCTCGCGCGTGTCCTCTCCCAGTTGAACATCTGGTATCATAGTGCCGCTGAATCGTTAGGACGGCGTCCTTCAATTTCTTAGTCCGGAACATCAGGCGGAACTGCACTCACGTCTGAAAGCGGCTTGGTAGATTCCGCCATTGATTTTCAGGCCGTTGTCGCTGCCGGTTCCCCCTCTGTCGAACAATGACCCAAACCTAACGATCACCCCTCGAAGCGGTCGACGTTTCAATACTAATCTCTTTCGCGTTTTGAAGCATATTCCTTTGGCGAATCCAGTTCGGGTCGGAATTCATGTCCCGCTCGCATTTTCCCACGCTTACAAAAAAGAATCGCCTCATATGTTCGAGTAATACTGAAGCAGGAAGCGCGTGCGGAACGTCGCATTGGAGATCAAGAACTCGAACGAAATAGTCAATATAATCGCAGGGCTCCTGACGGGCACTCAGCGGCGGCTGGCAGTAATCGAATGCGAGCCTTCTGTAGCCGCGCTTTTGCCACCATGACAGGCGCTCATAAGGGTCAATGAGCGCTGCTTCCACATCGTCCGCAAGCTGACGCGGAGTCATTCGTTCCGGGTTGTTTTGTTCACAAGTGACGAATGCGAGCCCTCCGGACGTCCGACCATTTTCTTGC
>Ga0335074_10002217_pt1 | contig 26468 bp, 20 predicted proteins | sample Lox_Sample_23_FD_206715 | JGI IMG/M metagenome (GOLD analysis project Ga0335074, IMG submission 206715) | Soil microbial communities from Loxahatchee National Wildlife Refuge, Florida, United States - Lox_Sample_2.3 | ecosystem: Environmental > Terrestrial > Soil > Wetlands | place: USA...
GATTTGGGAAAGTGCTGGCGCGGCAGATGATTCACATGACCGGCAAGGGCGGCACGTATACGTTCGTGACCGATTCGAAACCAGATAAAGCGGGAGTCGATCCGTTGCTGCTGCTGATCGATCGCGTCCCGGACGACAATTTGAAGAAGGTGGATATTGTGAATTGAGGGCGGGCACTGAAGTCCTGCCCGCGACTGGCGGATTTCGTGCTATCCCACCCTTGGAGTAAGAACAAAGACGCGCCAAGGATGGGGCACCCGGCATTCTCAGAGGGCGCTATGTTTCACCCGCCGCCGTTGATCCGCGCCTTCAGCCTCTTGAACACGTTGGGTGGAACGAGGCCGGTGACGTCGCCGCCAAAGCTGAAGACTTCTTTCACCATGCGCGAGCTGACAAACGAGTAGCGGCCGGCGGGCTGCAGGAAGACGGTTTCGATTTCGGGCGCGAGGCGGCGATTCATGAGCGCCATCTGGAACTCATGCTCGTAGTCGCTGATGGCGCGAATGCCGCGCAGAACGGCGGTTGCACCCTGCAGTCGCGCGAAGTCGACCATAAGCCCGTTGAAGGTGGCGACGGAAACATTGCCCAAGGGGCCTGCGACCTCTTGCAGCATCTCGACGCGCTCTTCGACGGTGAAGAGCGGGTTCTTGACCGGATTGACCAGGATCGCGACCGTAAGATGGTCGAAGATTTTGGCCCCGCGCTGGATCAGGTCCACATGACCGTTGGTCGGCGGATCGAAGGTGCCGGGATAGAGCGCTCTGACGGGCATGGGCTGTTTCATTGGCGATTTTAACAGCCCATGCCTGCATGCGTTTCACGATGGGTCAGCTCCGCGTCGATTCGGTAACCGGCTCGGATTCTTCCTGCACCTGAAAGGCGCGGGTTCGCTCGGTCTCGCGCTGCATGGCGCGGCGGCGGCCGGCGAGCAGCTCGTTGAGGCCGATGCTTCCGCAGATCTCGCCTGTGGTTCGGTCAATCACCGGCATGCGCACTACCTCCTCGGTTACCATTCGCTCGGCGACGGAGCGGCAGGTCTCGTCGGAATAGGCAAAGGCATCGCCAAGAGCGGGGGCGTTGTAGCCGATGCTATTGGGACCAGGCACCGTCTTCATGACCTCGGCAACGTAGATCGTTTCAAGCGGGTCGACTCCGTATTCGCGCGAGAGATGGTGGCCGCGGCGGGCAAGTTTTTCAGTAAGAATCGACCGCGGCATGAGCAGCGAGGTAACGAGATATGCGCCGACACATGCCGGGATGAGCGGCAACAGCGCCGGCATGGCATGCGTGAGTTCAAGCGAGAAGAGGATGGCGGTGAGCGGCACACCCAGCGCGCCGGCGAGCATGGCGCCCATGCCGATGAGCGCACCCATGGCCTGCGCCTCGGTGGGAAGATGGGCAAGCTGTGCGGCGCCTTCTCCCAGTGCGGCGCCGATCATGAGCAGCGGAGCCAGTACGCCGCCGGATGTGCCGGAGCTGAGCGAGAACGCCCACATGAGCGACTTGGCAACGATGATTCCGACGATAAAGGTAATTGGCGCACTACCGCGCAGCAGTTCGGCGATGTTGTCGTAGCCGACACCGAGTGCGCGCGGAAAGAAATATCCGCCGATGCCGACTCCGATGCCGCCGATGGCCGGCCACCAGGCCCAGTGAATGTGGAGTTTGCCGCCTACGTGCTCGAAGGCGTCTTCGAGTGTGTACATGAGGCGGCTGAGTCCCGCGGCAACCAAGCCGATGAGGGCGCCGAGAGGGAGGGCGATAAGAAGCGCGCGGGTAATGGAAAAGCCTGCCGGCAGCGTAACGGGGAAGAGAGGACCTGCGCCGAGCCAGACGATGCGCAAAGCGGCGGCTACGACGCTTGCTGCAGCCACAGGGACGAGCGAACGGGGGCGCATTTCAAAGAGCAGCAGTTCGACCGCGAGCAGGATGGCCGCGACCGGCGAAGCAAAGGTCGCCGACATTCCGGCAGCCGCGCCGGCAACCAGCAGAGTGGTGCGTTCCGCGTCAGAGAGGCGCAACCACTGCGCGACCAGCGAGCCAAAGGCTCCGCCAGTCATGATGATGGGGCCTTCGGCGCCGAATGGTCCGCCGGAACCGATGGCGATGGCCGCAGAAACCGGTTTGAGGACTGCTACTTTTGGCTCAATGCGAGCGCCGTTCAGCAGAATAGCCTCAATCGCCTCAGGTATGCCGTGGCCGCGAATCTTCTCGGAGCCGTAGTAGGCCATCAGGCCCACGATGAGCCCACCAACTATTGGCACCACCAGCATGAGCAAGTGTGGAGCAGTGGAGCCGGCGGGGCCGACCATGGCGATGCTGAACCGATGGTAGTAAAAGAGGTTGGTGAAAAAGGCGATGGCGCGCAGCAGAAACACGGCCAGGGCGGCGGCGCCGGTGCCGATGACGAGAGCTACGGCGGTGAGCATCCACACGCGGCGATCGACGGTGAAATCGCGTAGAACTGAAGCTCGTGAGTTCATGCGCGGCTGCCTCCGGCTACGGTGGCGTGGGCCTGTACGCGCCGCAGGGTCCGCACCAGCATCGGAGCGCGTTCGTTGAGTTCGCGGGCGTGCTCGCGGGTGAGCCGAGCGAGAACCTGGTTGCCCTTGCGCGTAATGCAAAGAATGGCGCGGCGCTTATCGGCGGCGTCGACAGTGCGGTGAAGAAGGCTCTCGCGCACGCAACGGTCAACGAGCTCGACGGCGCTGTTGTGCTTGAGTCCGAGGCGCTCGGCGGCGAATGCAATGGTGGTTGCGGAGCCAGCGGGCGCCCCGGCAAGCTGAAGCAAAAGCTGATGCTGTTGCGGCTCGAGGCCAGCCTCGCGCGCGGCAGTTTCGCTGAAGTGGAGAAAGCGGCGCAGCTCGTAGCGAAACTCGGCGAGGGTTTCGAGCAAGGGGTCCGCAACGGCTGCAGGGGACGAGGCCTGCATAAATATATCGTATCACGATATATTTGGGAGTGTAAATCCCGGGACCTGGAAGATTGCTTCGGCTTGAGCGGAGACTAGTGACGATTTTCAAATCACTTTGCCGTCGAGGTCGGCAAAGAACTTTATTCCCGGAATCGACAGCTTTCGCAGATCGCGGTCATTGGTAAAGAAGATGTCGACGCCAGATTCGGCTGCGGTGGCGAGATGAATTCCGTCTGCCTGGCTGACACGATTCGCGCTGCGGATGATGCTGTACTGGTCTGCGGTCCCCTCGGTGAACCTCAGGATTTCAATTGCGCCACTAAGAAAGTATTGCTTGACCGCATCGGCGCCGGAAACAGAACCCCGCCGCCGCGGCCCGGTCAAGACTTCGCCCATCGTAAACACGCTGGTGCACAATGTATCTCCACGGCTCACGATCTGATTGAGGATTCGGTGCACCTTCGGGCCGAACAACGGATTTGCTTCAAGCATGTAGATGAACAGCATCGAATCCCAATAGATTCGGCTCACTTGCGAGACTCCTTGCGCGCTTTCTCTTCCATTTCATATCGATCCCAAACATCGGGTCCCCAGTTTCGCTCCGCCTTCAGGTATGTCTCTCCACCGCCCAACTCGGAGTAGGAGCCAGCGAGAATGCCGTAAAGCTTTTCCAGGCCGGCGCCGTTGGGGATAGGCTTGGCGGTCTTCGGGGCGTCGGCAGGCTTGTCCAGTACCTTGTAAACAAACTGAACGGTAGTGCTCGGTCCGCCCGAGGGTGGACCTCCCGTTTTCTCGATTAGTTGCACGCCTGCCTCGTTTTGAAACTCGGCGGAGTTTAGAGTCGAATAGACGGAGGGAGTCCGATTCGTCCAGCTCAGCTCTTTGAGCACATTGCCGACCCTCACCCGAACTGTTTTCTGACCATTTCGGCGGGCAGGTTCGACGTAAGAGGTTATGACGTGCAATTTTGTCAGGTCAGTAGGACGCATTCGAATAACCTTAATACATACATTACCATACATTACCATCGCGGAGTCAAGTTAAGGAGATGATGCAGGGCACCCAGGTCGAGACTCAGGGTCTAATTCGAGTACACGGCTTGTTCGTTATGGTGCTGTGTTTTAAGCGAAGCGGTATAGATGGAGACGACGGTAATGTCGTCTGCCTGGCCGAAGTGCTGCGCTGTGGAGGCAATGTAGCGGGCCGACTCGTGCGCGACCTGTTGGGTGCGTTCGAAGCCAAAGAGCTCGCCGTGCGGATTGATGGCCTCCACGACGCCATCGGAGAGGAAAACGAGGCGGTCGCCGCGGTTGAGCTGGAAGGAGAACTGCTCGTAGACGGCGTCGGCGATAACGCCGAGGGGCAGGCTGGGGAGGATCTCGATCTCGCGTCCGTCGCGATAGGGGCTGAGGTGTCCGGCGTTGGCGATGGTGACTGTGCCGTCAGGGTAAAGACGCGCGCAGAGGCAGGTGGCGTAGCAGGGCGCGGCGTCGAGTTCAGGTACCGCACCGTGGGTTGACACGGCCCCGATGAGCACGCGGTTGAGGTGGTGCAGGATGGTGGCGGGATCGTGGGAAAGCTCGTTGCGCAGCGCGCCGACCAGGGTGCTTGAGTTCATTGCGGCCTGCAGGCCTTTGCCGGAGACGTCGCCAACGACGAGCAGCAGCGAATCGTCCTGCAGGGGAAGGACCTGGAAGAAATCTCCGCCGACGCCGTTGACGGGGAGATAGGCGCTCTCAAGCATGAAGTATTTGTTCGACGGCAGCTCAGTGGGAATCAGCAGGGCCTGTACGCTGCGGGCGGCTGCGATATCGGCGTTGGAGCGGTGCTCGTCCTGCGAGACGCGGATGAAGCGGTAGAGGATGACGAGAATCAAGCTGACGAGAAAAATGGAGAAGGAGATGTCGCTGGCGCCGAAGACGATGGGGCCGGTGCGAAAGCTGTTATTGGCGAAGCTGTCGGGCAACAAGTGCAGGTTGGCGAGGTAGCCGAGCACGGTGTCGACCGAGTCCGCGGTGGCGGCGAGGAAGAACGGAGGCAGCATGATGGCTGCGTCGGTGCGTCCGCCCCGCCACGCCTGAAAGAGCAGGCCGCAGATGACGGCGCAGGCGACGATCTCAAGCGAGACGGAAAGAAACTGGAAAACCACGTGTAGCGGAATGAAGTAAAGGAAAGGCAACAGCAGTGCGGCGGCCTGCACTGAACGGACAAGACGCCGCGCGTGGCTGGCGGTAAAGAGCAGTATGAACTCGAGCGTGACGGCCAGAAAGATGCGGCCGGCGAAGTTGGCGAAGATGTTATATGCGCTGTAGGGCACTGCGGCCAGGCCATAGGCCGCCTCAGCCGCGCTGTTAGCGGCGACGGAGAGGCCGAGGATGCCGAGCCACAGATACTCGGGGTGGTGGCGCTGGGCAATGTAGAGCGCTGCGCCGAGGCCCGCGACACACAGGAAGAGAAAGGCGAGCGTGATGGGTGCGATGGCGCGCTCGTCCCATTGCCGGTCAGCGGCGAGGGCGAGGCGGTCAGCGATTTGCGGGCTCGCGCCGATCTCGACTAAGGAGATGAGTCCGTGGTGGATCTCGGTGCCATCGCCGGCCCATGTGCGGATGGCAAGCACAACTGTTCCGGAGGTTGGCAGTGCCGCAGTAAAGGGCGGCGATTGGTACATGGTGAGTGAGTCGATGCCGCGGGTCTGATTGACGGCAACGCCGTTAATGAACAGCGTGGCCTGGCCAATGGCGTTGGGCGTAACCATGATCGCGGAGCGCTGGCCGGCAAGCATCGCGAGCTGAGCAGGCGTAAGGCTCATGCGATACCAGGCAAAGCCGGAATAGGCAGCGATTCCCTGATCGTTCAGTGATTTGCCGAGTGTGACTGTGATCCAGTTGGAGTCGTCGTAAGACGGCGAAGCCCAACCCGGATCGTCGCCGATCTGGAAATGCCACGGACCGTCGAGCGTGAGAATGGTCGGGGTGGGCGGTTGCGAAGCAGTCTGCGCGCCGGCATGATCGGAGCAGATGAGCACGAACAGGCAGAGGAAACCGAAAGCCAGGTTCCGCGTCGCTGTGCGCCAGGTGAGGATCATGGGTGAATTACAGTTTAGAGCCAGGGCCGCATAGAGCTGCACTTGCCAGCGAGGGAAACTCATATTGCCGGCACGACAACGCCCTGCCTCCAATTACGCAGAGCATCAAAGCCCGGTTCCAGCGCACCGGTGTTAGCTGCGGCGGGTTTTGACGGCCTCTTTGGCTTCGGCGTGGCCGCCAGCCGGGACTTCGGGTACCTCGGCCTTGGTCGCGCCGATGTTCAGACGTTTGCGCAACTCGGCATCCATTTTGGCAAAGACTTCTTTGTTGTCCTTGAGAAAGGCGCGGGTGTTTTCGCGGCCCTGGCCGATGCGCTCGCCGGCATAGCTGTACCATGCGCCGGATTTCTCAACGATGTTGTGGGTGACGGCCAGGTCGAGCACGTCGCCCTCGCGGCTGATGCCTTCGCCGTAGAGAATGTCGAACTCGGCTTCGCGGAAGGGCGCTGCGACCTTGTTTTTGACGATCTTGACCTTGGTGTGGGAGCCGACGACCGCATCGCCTTCCTTGACGGCAGCGATGCGCCGAATGTCGATGCGGACCGAAGAGTAGAACTTAAGGGCGCGGCCGCCGGTAGTGGTTTCGGGGTTGCCGAACATTACGCCGATCTTTTCGCGAATCTGGTTGATGAAAATCAGGGCGGTGCGGGACTTGGACACGCTTCCGGTGAGCTTACGTAGGGCTTGCGACATGAGGCGGGCTTGCAGGCCCATGTGGGAATCGCCCATTTCGCCGTCGAGCTCCGCTTTGGGAACGAGGGCGGCGACCGAATCGACGACCAGCACATCGATGGCTCCCGACCGGACCAGAGCCTCGGTAATTTCGAGGGCCTGTTCGCCGGAGTCGGGCTGGGAGACGAGCAGATTGTCGACGTCGACGCCCAGTTTCTTGGCGTAGCCGGGGTCGAGGGCGTGCTCGGCATCGACAAACGCTGCCAGGCCGCCGGCTTTCTGCGCCTCGGCAATGATCTGGAGGGTAATGGTGGTTTTACCCGAGGACTCAGGGCCGAAGATTTCGGTCACGCGGCCGCGGGGCACCCCGCCCACACCCAGGGCAGCGTCGAAGCTGATGGATCCAGTGGAGATAACCGCAATGGGCAGGAGGGCTTCACGCGAGCCGAGCCGGACGATGGACCCCTTTCCAAACTGTTTTTCGATCTGTGCAAGTGCGAGTTCAACTGCTTTGGCGCGTTCGTCGGCTACCGGCATGGGTGGTTCCTCCTCGAAGGGCAGTCCAGGAGTTTCCCGCTGATAAAAAGAAGCGGGCAAAGGCTGAGCCTGGAAGGCATTTCGAAGGGATTGTAACAGGACGAAATAGGGATTGGCAGCTAAGAAGGCGAAGAAAGAGGAAAAATATGTACGAGTCTGAGACACAGACGTGACGACGCGCACATGTGCACTACATCAAATATTTTTCTGATGCGCATATCGTATTTATGTATCACTATGAGAAATGATGCATAATTATATTATGAGAACCACGATCACACTTGATGACGACGTGCACGCTTTTGTTGACTACTACGCTCGTGCTCGCGGGCTCAGCCTCGGCGCCGCAATCGACGAGCTGATCCGCAAGGCGCAGACCGCGCCAATCCCGGAGCCGGTTGAGTTGAGGCGGTCACCGAACGGCCTGCCTCTTCTGCCTCGCTCCGGCAGAACGATTACAAGCGAAATGGTGAAGCTGCTCTCGGAGGACGATCTTGGCTAGGAAATACCTCCTTGACTTGAACGTCGTGGTTGCACTGACTGATGACGAACATGAACATTATGCGAGTGCCCATCGATGGTTCGACACGTTGCGCGGAGAAAGTTGGGGCACTTGTCCGCTTTCAGATGCCGGTTACATCAGGCTGGCGACCAGCCCCGCAGCTCGAATCGGATCGGGAAGCTTCACGTCGGCTATTGCAGTGCTTGCCGACTTAGCCAGACGCCCGGGTTATTGTTTCTGGCCGATCACAGAAAGCTGGGCGGAGTTGACCGCGCCATTTTCGTCGCGAATCTTCGGCCACCAGCAGGTAACGGACGCGTATCTGCTCGGCCTCGCCATCAAGGAAGATGGCGTGCTGGCGACGTTCGACAAGGGAATCCGGTACATGGCCGGCGCGGAGTTCACGCGGAACGTGCTGGTGCTTCAGTAGCACGGAGTGCCAGGCCTCGCGTCAGATCAGGTTCCGCTGAATACAGCGAATTCCACCACCGGTTACAATCCAAAGCTGCCTGCTGGTGCAGCATTACTCAGCCACTGTTTTCAGGAGCATTTCTATGAGAACCCGTATTGCCCGCAGCGCGCTTTGCACGATTGCCGCTTTTGTTCTTTTAACGGCTGGGCGTGCGCAGGCCCAAACCGCTGCTGTTACCTGTTTCCCCGCGAATCATGCAGTCCGCGTCAATCCCGACACACACCTGGTCCTGACCTTCTCCAGCCCTCCCACACTTAGCAAGTCCGGCCAGATTCGCATCTACGACGCGGCCGGCCACCGGTTGGTCGACACACTCGACCTCAGCATTCCAGCCGGACCCGACCCCTCCCGGCGTATCGCTGCGCCGCCTGCATCGGCGATTGTTTTGGATTCCTCCATCCCCACCTCACCTACAACCACCACCCCAGCCGTGAGGACCACGCCCGCCGACCTGCATCATTATCAACTCACCACCATCGGTGGTTTGGCCGACTTCCACTTCTACCCGGTCATCATCCACGGCAATGTGGCCACCATTTACTTGCACAACAACGTCCTGCGCTATCACCATCAGTACATCGTTCAAATCGATTCAGGCGTCTTCGCTTCCGCCGGCGGCGTCTTTGCCGGCTTCACCACTGACCATGCCTGGCGCTTCACTACCAAGCGGGAGCCTCCGCCTGCGAATGCAACTCGCATCGTAGTCGCAGCCGACGGCAGCGGCGATTTCAACACGGTGCAGGGCGCCGTCGACTTCGTCCCCGAAAGTTCGCCCCGTCGCGTAACAATCTTTATCAGGAATGGGACCTACGAGGAGATCGTCTTCTTCCGCAACAAGGCCAACATCACATTCCGCGGCGAAGATCGCGATAAGGTCCAGGTCGGCTACGGCAACAACAGCGCGTTCAATCCACCCATGCCTGGGCCGTCGCGCCGCTGCGCTTTTTCCGCCTATGACTCCACCGGCATCGAGCTCATCAACTTCTCCGTCAGCAACTACTATTTCGGCCAGGCGGAGGGTCTGCTGATCTCCGGCTCCAGAAACATCGTCAGCCACATGAACATCAAGGGATCGGGCGACGCGCTGAACCTGCGCGGCTCGGTCTATATCACTGACAGCACCATCGTCGGCGACGGCGACACCATACTCGGCGTCGGCCCCGCCTTCTTCAACCGCTGCGAGATCCAATCCATCGGGCCTTTCATGTGGATTCGGAACACCGAGGCGAACCACGGAAACGTGTTTCTGCACTGCACATTCATCGCCCGCGACCGCCCGCTGCCATGGACAACACCCAACTCTCCCGCGGCCAATGCTGCCTCTCACGGTGACACGCATGTTGCCGCCGTCCTTGCCCGCCTGCCCAACAACCATGGTCTCAACTATCCGTACGCTGAAGCGGTCCTGATTAACTGCCGGCTCAAAGGCATTCCCGCCGTTGGCTGGGGACCCATCGATGCCGACACCTCCCACATTCACTTCTGGGAGTTCAACAGCACCGATCTCGATGGCCACGCTGTCGATGTCACGAAACGTCATCCCGGCTCCAGACAACTTGTGCTGCCCCAGGATGCCCAAACCATCGCCAGCTACAGTAACCCGGCTTTCGTTCTGGACGGCTGGACCCCGGTTGTCGACCAGTAAAGCGGATTAGGAAATGGTGCGAGGGAGGCGAATCTGACCGTCCCTGAGCGGCGGCTGAACCACGCCAGCACCCGCGCCAATTACATTGGTTAGAGCGCCGCGAATGTCGTGAGTCCGAGATTCGTGAGAACAACTGCAGATCCTTCGACTGCGGTCGCCACGGCGACCTTCGCTCAGGATGACAGGCCTTTTGATGCGAACTTCGGACGCAGGACATCAGTTTGTGCCCGCGCAAGGAGTCGCAGTGTCATCGCATATCAGCAACGAACGCCCCGCGCCCGACAAAGTCATCGCCGACATCGCCGATTACGCGCTCGGCTACGAGATCACCAGCGAGCTGGCGTATCGCACCGCCCGTTATTGCCTGATCGATACGCTGGGGTGCGGGCTGGAAGCGCTCGAATATCCTGCGTGCACCAGGCTGCTGGGGCCGATTGTGACGGGGACTGTGGTTCCCAACGGCGCGCGCGTTCCGGGGACAAGCTACGAGCTCGATCCGGTGCAGGCGGCGTTCAACATCGGCGCCATGATCCGCTGGCTCGACTACAACGACACGTGGCTGGCCGCGGAGTGGGGACATCCATCCGACAATCTGGGCGGAATTCTGGCCACAGCTGACTGGCTTTCGCGTTCGGCTCCGGCCCAGCGCAAGGCCCCACTCACCATGCGGGACGTTTTGACCGCAATGATCAAGGCTCACGAGATTCAGGGCTGCATTGCGCTTGAGAATTCGTTCAACCAGGTGGGCCTCGACCACGTGGTGCTGGTGAAGGTGGCGTCGACGGCCGTGGTGTGCTGGCTGCTGGGCCTTACCCGCGAGCAGACCATCAATGCAATCTCAAACGCATGGATCGACGGGCAGAGCCTGCGCACCTACCGGCACGCGCCTAATACCGGCTCGCGCAAAAGCTGGGCTGCGGGCGACGCCACCAGCCGTGCGGTGCGCCTGGCGCTGATGGCCTGCGCGGGCGAGATGGGCTACCCATCGGCGCTGACCGCGAAGACCTGGGGCTTTTACGACGTTTTATTCCGCGGGCGCGAGTTCAAATTCCAGCGGCCGTACGGCTCCTACGTGATGGAGAATGTGCTTTTCAAGATCAGCTACCCGGCGGAGTTCCACGCGCAGACGGCCGTTGAAGCGGCGATGAAGCTGCGGGCAAGACTCGACCAGCTCGGGCGCTCGTCCGAGAGCATTAAGAAGATCACCATTCGCACGCACCAGGCCTGCCTGCGCATCATCGATAAAAAGGGACCGTTGTCGAACCCCGCGGACCGCGACCACTGCATTCAATACATGGTTGCGATTCCGCTGCTCTTCGGCCGTCTGACGGCGGCGGATTACGAGGACTCCGTAGCATCCGACCCGCGCATCGACGAGTTGCGGGCTAAGATCGAGTGCGTTGAAGAGCCGGCCTACACGGCCGACTATCACGATCCCGAGAAGCGATCGATTGCCAACGCACTTCGGCTCGAGCTCGAAGATGGCAGCGTGATGGAAGAGACGGTGGAGTTTCCCATCGGCCACAAGCGCCGCCGTGAGGAGGGCCTGCCGCTGCTGGTGGAAAAATTCAGAACCAACCTGCGCCGCCGATACCCCGTCGACCGGCAAAACCGGATTCTTGAAGTCTCGCTCGATCATGATCGGCTCGATTCGATGCCGGTGAGCGTGTATGTCGATCTCTACCGTAACTGAACTGGCCAAGATTTTTCGATTCACACGCCGTTGTGTGGGCTATATTTGATCCACCACAAAATTCAGCATCAACCGGGGGCCCTGTTCATGGTGATCCGGAAGCGTTTGTCCGCCTGCTTTGCCTTGACACTTCTCATTGTTTCGAGCGTTGTATTGCACGCGCAGAAGGCGCCTAACTCGAACGCGTTTTATAGTCAACTGCGCGGGTTGTTGCCGGGCGGCGAGATCATCACCGTCAGTAACTTCGAGCTGAAGCGCGACGCGGCCGTCTTCACCTTCAAGAGCGGAAGCTTTGCGTTCTATGGCCAGGTGAACGGTAAGGTGACGGGCGCGGTCTTTCGCGGAGACGGCCATTTGCACATCACCCCGCCCACGCAGCAGGAACGCAAAAACCTGGCCCTGTTCACGCACACGCAGGAGTTTGACGAGGACTTTGATCAGGCGGTGCTGCGCTTCACCGACGATACCGCTGCCGAGCTGCACAAAGCCTCGGCAGGCGCCGGGCAGGATGCCGGCTCATTCGCAAAGCCCGCGCAGGATTTGCAGAACCTTTTGCGTCACCACTCCATCCAGACGTACAGCGACGGATCGGGCACTTATTACGACAAGATCTTTTACGGGAACCTCGACCTGCGGCTACTGGAAGACGTTCTGAGTCCTGCGCCGGGCGGATACTTTTTTGCCGCGCTGCATGGGAAAAAGATGCAGTACTTCTTCATTCTCGATCCGCGCGGCGTTGACGAGGTAGCGCCGGACGAAGTTGCGCTGCTCTCATGGGATTCAGGGGAAAACGCGCTGACGTATCCCCTGGCCTTTCACCGGGCCGCCGAGTACGCAAACAGCGCCATGCCCACCGGCGACGAGCAGAACGCGGCGTACAAGATCGTGAACGAAAATCTCGACGTGACCATTGAGAAGAATGGAATGCTTTCAAACGTGGCCACGGTGGAGGTTCGCGCCAACCAGGATGGGCTGGCCGTGGTGCCTTTCAATTTGTACCCCACGCTGCGGGTGAGCGGTGTGCAGACCGACCAAGGCGCCCCGCTGGATTTTGTTCAGGAGGATAAAAGTCTGGATCCGGATTTCGGCGTCGTTCTTGCCTCGCCGCTTAAAAAAGCCGAGACCGCGACAGTCCGCATCACATACGGCGGAAAAAACGTGGTCATGAACATGGGCAGCGGGAACTACTATCCCGTAGCTCGTGAAAACTGGTATCCAAGCTCAAACCAGGGATTGGGGGACTACGCCACCTATCAGATGACCTTTCACGTTCCCAAAGACCTCCAGTTGATTGCTACCGGAACCAAAATGAACCAGAGCAACGAAGGAAAGGTGACTACAACGGAGTGGAAGACTGAAACGCCACTGCCGGTTGTGGGTTTCAGCGTAGGCGATTTTCAGTCGAAAGGAGGGACGGTTGGCGATTCAGCGCAGGGGCCCGTGACCATCGATGCCTATGCCAACAAGCTGCCGCCGGATTATCTCGCGCAATTTAGCGGCGGAGTGGTGGGAACGTTGCAGGCTACGCCGATGCTGGCCAACGAATTGTCGCAGGGCGAGGTCGCCGTGCGCATCTACACCCAATACTTCGGCCAGCTCCCATTCCCGCATGTTTCCCTTACCGAACAGTCGGCCTGCAACTACGGCCAGAGCTGGCCCATGCTGGTTTACCTGCCAGTCTGCGGGTTCATGGATCAGACGCAGCAGCACTTTCTGGGCCTGGGCGGCGAAAACCTGAACAAGCACATGTATTGGCAGGTGGTAACGCCGCACGAAGTGGCGCACCAGTGGTGGGGACAGACGGTGGGATTCCGCGGATACCGCGATCAGTGGATGAGCGAGGGATTCGCCGACGCCTCGGCCGCGCTGTTTCTTTTGCGCACGAATCCCAAGCCCGACCAGTACCTGAATTTCTGGAAGGAAGAGCGGCGCATACTGACCGAGAAAAACCAGTTTGGCTTCAGGCCCATCGACGTGGGCCCTGTAACCATGGACATGCGGCTCAGTTCACCCAAGGCAGGCTGGAATATCTACGGCGATCTCGTTTATCCCAAGGGTGCATTCATCCTGCATATGATCCAGATGATGATGTGGTCGCCGAAGGAGGGCGACCAGCGCTTTATTGAGACCATGCACGACTTTGTCTCAACCTACAAGCTGCGGCCGGCTACAACCGAGGACTTCAAGGCCGTGGTTGAAAAGCACATGAGCCCGGCCATGAATCTCGACGGCAACGGAACCATGGACTGGTTCTTCAACGGGTATGTGTACGGCACGGAACTGCCCGCCTATCACTTTGAGGGCCAGGTGACGCCCGATGGAGACAAGACGAGCTTCCACTTCAGGCTGACGCAGTCAGGCGTTTCGCCGGGGTTCAAGATGCTGGTGCCCGTATACCTGGAGTTTGCAGACGGCAAGATCATAAAGATGGGTGAGGTTCCAATCGGGGGCGATAACACGATTGAGCAGACGCTGACGCTGGCGAAGCTGCCGCCGGTAAAACGCGTGTTCATCAACTACTTTTACGACGTACTGTGCACTGAAAACTAGCGTCCAGAGCAGGCCGCCTGAACCGGATTGTGGAAGGCGCTTTGCTGCCACAATGCGCTATACTCCGGACCGGAACCAAGGAGAGGATTATTACGATGCGAGCGAAGCTGATGAGCAAGTTTGTTTTTGCGGCGTTGTTGTTGGGGATGGCGGCTCCGGTTGCGCTTACGGCGCAGGCGGGCGACCAGATTCTGAAACCGGCGGACATGCAGAAGTTGATGCCGGCGAGCGTGTGGTACGCCGGCCTGGCGGCGCCTTCGCAGTTGCGCAACTCAGGCGGTGTTAAGTTTGCCGACGGGCATTACGTGCTGGCCACGCTGGTTGACACCAGCGGGTACTCGACCGGAGTTGCAGCCAGGTACGAGGCGTATTTTATTGTCGAAGAGCCGATCAAAATTGGCGGGCAGAGCCTGGCGGCCGGCGTGTACGGCGCGGGATTCGTCACTGGCGGCCAGTTTTTGGTGACGGATATTGGCGGGCACGACGTGCTTACGGTGCCTTCAACCAACGACGCAGCGATGAAGCGCCCCATGCCGCTGCAGGTGATTGCCGATCCCGCGGGAGGGTATCGGTTGTATGCGGGCAGAAATTATGTGACGTTCAGCAAGTAGGATTGAGTGGAGCCTCACAACTTGGGGGGTTGACCAGCTAGCGAATCTGGCCTTCATCGACTAACCGGCGAATTACGAACATTGCGCCGTAGCGATTGAAGTGATGGCTATCATCCATGAGAGGTATGTGTCGCTCCGGATTCGCGTATTCGATGCATTGGCCATCGTGGCAAAGTGCGGCATATGGCGATGCGTAAGAAACGTGCCATGTGCCCAGTACCAGGCCCCGCAGCCTCTCTTCCATTCGCGCATCTATGGCCAGCAGGTGCTCGCTGGGCAGGGCCGGGTCGTTCCAGGCGATGGAGTAAGCAAGGAGGCGAGGCAGGGGGCCATCGTATTCAGGAACTTCCCCGATGACGACCACGGGAATCCCGTGAGCCTTGGCCCAGCTCAAGGTACGCCCCAACTCATCGAGATCTTCCGGCTGCCAAAGCGCCTCCAGCAATAATTTCTGAACCGGATGCACGGGCAGGTAAGTCTGGTAGATATAGTCCATCACCGTGCGGCAAATACGGGAACCTGAATGATGCAAGGTTGGAATACAGGCGCTCACATTAGCTTGCATAACGTTCACATCTGGCATCGAGGCCGAAAGGGCCGACCAGATGGCAGCGGCGTGGCTATCTCCGAGGAGCAGATAATTGCTCTTGTTGGGTTCCTGGTGAAGACAAAAATCGAAGTTGAAGTACCGGCCTCCAGTCACAGCATCCGCATCCAAGAAACAGGTTCCTAGCCTCTCCGACTCTTCATTCTGCCTAAGTTCTGTCGTGTCGAGAAATGAGGCCACTTGCAATACCGGCGGGGAGAAGCGATCCTTCAGGCCTCCCGAAAATACCATTACGGATGAAAAAATGGAACAAACCAGCACTGTGGCGCCCGCAAGCATAAACAAGCGCGGGCCCGCGAGGCGCATGCGGCCCTTGCGGAACGGCTGCTCGACGAATTTCCACGAGATAATGGCTAATATTAAGGAGACCGCAATCACCACGATGTGCTCGAAACGACCGGGCGCGATGATGGTACTGAACCTGCGCTCAAAAGCGGCATTGACGTCGAGAATTGCCATCCGGTTGGCCAAGAGGACAGGCCAGTGCCAAAGATACAGGGAATAGGAAATGAGACCAATAAAAACGACGGGGCGCCACGAGAACACCGAATAGACGACTGAGGTTCCCGACTCGCCGGCGCCGATGATGAGTGCTGACCCGATGCAAGGCACCAGGGCGCTCAAGCCCGGGAAAAGGGTGGCGGGACTATAGAACAAATCGGAATAGAAGATCATTCCCAGCCCTGTTACGGCGACAAGATTTCTTAATAAGGCTCGACTCAGTCTAGGAAAAAAACCCAACGACAGCAAAGTTCCCAACAAGAGTTCCCAAGCTCGCGTGTAAGGCATGTAAAAAGCCGTATCCGGGCTGATCAAAACTACGATTGCGCTGCTTAGCAGAGAGAGCAAAAACAAGACGACGACCGAAATGCGCAGCCGCTGAGGGAAAAAGCGACGGACGAGGACGAGAAAGAGAGGAAACAGTATGTAAAACTGCTCTTCCACTGCCAGAGACCAGGTATGCAGGAGAGGGTTCGAGTTCCGATGAGAGAAATATCCTGACTGTTTCCAGAGATAAAAGTTGGAAGACGAAAAGGTGCTGGCCAGGGAAGTTTTTCCAAAATCGATGAGTTCGCTGGGCAAGAGAAAGACCACGGCGAATAAACTAAGCGTCAGGAGCATTGCGAAGAGCGCAGGAAAGATGCGGCGAATTCGGCGCTCGTAGAAAGCGACGATTGAGAAACGGGAATTTGCGATTTCAGAAAAGATGATGGAACTGATCAGATAACCCGAGATTACAAAGAAGACATCGACGCCGACGTATCCACCTGAACAATGAAGAACCCCTACGTGATATGCGATTACGCTCAAAACTGCGACCGCTCTCAGCCCATCTATGTCAGAGCGATAGCCCAGAGTGCGGTCAGAAATACCCTTGGTATTCTCGACTTTCATCGGTTCAAATCCCTCGGTTCTCCAATTTTTGGGATTCCGGCATGCGGCTGCTCAAGTGGGCGGCATGTTTTTGAACGATACCATTAGCCTTGGCAAGGCGCAGCATTGCTCGCCTCGAAGCTCCACCGAGCCCCTTCGAAGGGCGTGCCAGTGCTGGCCATTGCGCTTCACCCATTCCGAATCGAGCGCGACCTTGCGATCTGCGCTCTTGGTCTTGAGGCTAAGTTATTAGTTACGCTTTCGCCGCGACCGGCGCGTTAAGCCGCTCCTTCACCAGTTCATGCCCGCGAGAGAACAGATCATCGAGCGAGAGCTTGCCGCTTTCAACTTCGCCGAGGATGGCCTTCTGGGCGAGATACTCGCGATTCACGATGCCGGCCTTGGACTGCAGCATGCGCCACGCCTTGCGCCGTTCCACGCAGAACATCACCAGTTGGCGCGAGAGCGCGTAGAACGTCACCTTGCCCTCATTCTCGACCGTGATATACACGCCGAAGTCGGGAATGAAGCTGCGATGCTGCGGGTTCAGGTAATAACGGTAAACCACATCCTGCTGCGTGATGCGCACCAGCATGTTGTCGAGGCTGATTTTTCCCTCGATCTGGTCCGGCTTTAGCTTCTTGAGATGGTTCCTGAAGCGCGCTTCAGTGGTGCACCAGTGCGCCACGGTGTAGCGCCGAATCTCGCCAGAGTTCTTGTCCTTGGTCTCATACCAGTCGAGATCGATGGACGGATTGCCCTTGATGTCGAGCGCCTCCTGGTAGCTTTCGCCGAGCCGCGGGTTGAAGACAAACTCGGGCACGCCGCGCGAGTCGCGCACGCGCTGCGCCTGGTGCAGTGCCATGTCGTCGGGCACGCCGTGCTCCGGCTGGCAGGTGGTAAAGGCTTGCAGGAACATCGTTCCCCGATACTCGAGTCCATCGAGAATCGACCGGTAGAGCTTGGGAGCATTAGCCATCGATACCTGCGCCACGAACGGCGAGCCGTGCCCAGCCAGGAAGGTCTCGGCCACCGTCTTCTTCTCAGTGTTCTTGCCCTGTGTGGCGGAGCCGAAGGAGTTCATGTCGCCGCCGCCCAGCATCGGTGTCGAGTCGGAGTTCTGGCCGCCGGTATTGGAGTAGACCTGCGTGTCGAGCATGAGCGCCTTGACGTTGGGCCGGTTCTGCAGGATGACCTTCGACATGTTCTGGTAGCCGATGTCGCCCATGCCGCCGTCGCCGCCGACTACCCACACCTTGGGCAGCTCCACGATCTCCTGGTCGGTCATCAGCGCGTCGGTGAAGTGCGTGAAGTGGTAGTACTCTTCTTCGCTTACGCCCGCATCGCGGAAGAGCAGGATGTCGGCCAGGCGCTCGGGAATGACGGAGCGGCGCGCGTGATCGACGATGAAGCTCTCGCCCATCAGCCAGCCCACGGTGATGCCGTCCTGGAAGAGCGAGTTCATCCACGGATAGGCATGCGGATTGTTGGGCGAAGTCGATCCGTACACCGTGTTGCAGCCGGTGTGCGCGGCCATGGCCATCACGCTCATGCCGTTGGCCAGCCGTCCGTCGATGGGCTGCAGGTTCTTGTGGTTGAAGGCCTCGGTGAGCAGCACCGCCGCCAGAGCCTCAATCAACTTTCCATTAGTAAGCGCGCCTTCGGCGCCCTCATAGGCCGCGATGCGTGCTTTAGTATCCTTGTTGTCCTCGCCGCCCAGGCCCATCACCAGGTGAGCAATGGCCTGGCGGGTGAGCGCGTACTCGGCGGGGTTGGCTGCCTTGAGAGTTTCAAGTTTTGCTACTCCGGTCTTCTCAAGATCACCGGCCTTGGCAACAAAGCGATCGCTTTTGGCGTGGAAGACGGGCCGCATATACGCCTCGGTTACCGCGGCAATCGAGCGCAGCACGCTCTTTTCGCCGCAGCCTGCGCAGGCGCCGTCGCCAGCCACCAGCGCATCGTAGTTGCGCCGCACCATGAGCATATTGCGCAACGTGGCAGTCTTTGAGTCGGCGGGGTTGGCGTTGTTGTAAAGGCCGAGGAACTTCTGCGACGTGTCGGGGAGCAGGTTCAGGAAGGCCGTGCCGGTTTCATGCTCCGCGTTCACCTCCGTGGTCTCCTGCACCATCTTCAGCGCCTGGTGATCGCCGCAGGCGGTCACGCACGCCGCGCAGCCTTTGCACAGGTCGCTCACAAAGATTGAGAAGATGCCGCCCGTGCCCGGAGACTTGCGTTCCGGCGACGAGAAGATGGCATTCACCTTCTGGTAAGCCATCGGCACCTTGTCGATGATGGAGTAGAACTGCGCCTTGGCCTCGGCCGAAAAACCATCTACGGACTCTGTGACTTCGCGAACGATCGCCGGCAGCGGCGTGCCAGTCTTGAACTCCGCCAGCATGCGCGTCCGCACTTGCTTCTCGATCTCGGGCAGCTTCTCCATGATCTTGCGGCGTTCGCCGGTGTCGCTCACGTAGTTGGCAGCCGCGGTATTCAGCACCGTGCCGATGTCCTGCGAGCAGTTGGGCAGGGCGGTGTCGGGGCAGACCGAGATGCACTCCATGCACTGCGTGCAGTTTTCAGGAATATAGAGCGGCGTCTCGCGGCGGGCAACATATTTCGAGGCGGTGTCGCCGGTGGCCGCGGCAATCACGCCCAAAGCGGCGAGCGGCGTAGCCGGCTGATTATAGCCAAAGTGCGAGCGGAACTCCGCATCGAATCCATTGATCGACGCCACCGGCGGCCGCGGCGACTGGCCCTTCGGCAGCGGCGTGCTGCGGCGCATTCCTGAAACAGCGCCTGCGCCAACCTCAACGAAAACCGCCTCCTGGTTGAGGATGGGCAAGAGCGCCTGGCCGCGCAGGCTGGAGTGATCGGGCGCGGTCATCTCGCCTACCTTGATCTCCTTCACCTGCTCGAAGCCCTGCGCCATGATTTCCATGTTCGACTGCACCACGGCGTCACCGAGCTTGCCGAACTTCTTCACGTACTGCTTGTAAACCACCTCGCGATACTGCTCGGGCGTTATGGCGAATTCTTTGAGCAGCGGGCTGACGCGGAAGAACGCGCCGAGAAATGCGTTGCCCTGCATGCGTAGCTGCAGATCGCCGCGATCGGTTGCCTTGCGCGCAATGTCGAAGCCGGGCAGCGTGAAGACGCGAATCTTCTTCTCGATGATCTGCTTGCGCGCCCACGTCGGCAGGTTCTCCCAGGCGCGCTCGCCGTCCACGTCCGACTCCCATACCAGGCTGCCGCCCTCCTGCATGCCGTCGAGCGGGTTGGTATGAGTGAAGGCCTTGGGGTCGCAGCAAAGAACGGTGGTCACGTGGCGCAGGTCGCAGTTCACGCGAATACGATCCTTGGCTGCAACCATAAAGTAGCTGGTGGGCGCGCCTTTTTTTTCGGAGCCGTATTTGGGGTTGGCGCTGACGTGAATCACTTCCTTGGGATTGCCGATCTCGTCGACCAGGCCGTCGCGCTCGAAGAGCAGATCGTTCAGGTCGCCGATAATCGCGCCCAGGTTTTTGCCGGTGGTGATGGCGCCCCATCCGCCCACGGAGTGGAAGCGGACGGCAATCGCGCCCTCGGGCAGCAGCGACGGAGTTTCGTCGGCGACGACCGAGTAGGGGTGGTCGATGCCGAGCACGATGAAGTTGACTCCGTCGGCTGCGGTCTTGCCGTCTGTGCGTGCGCGGCCGGCGGTAGCGTACTCAAATGCTCCAATCACGTGCTCGGGGCGGAAGTCGCGCGAGCCCAGGCCGTAGCTACCGCCAAAGAAGCGCGGAACTTCGTTGAGGGTGATGTTTGGAATGCCCTCGGTGCCCTGCACGGCCTTGGAAAACGCGGTACGAATGTCGCGGCCGAGCGGATTGTCGCCGGCCAAAGCTTCGTCAGTCCGCTCCAGGATGATGACGTTCTTCTTGCCCTTGAGCGCGTTGACAATCGCAGCTTCAGGGAAGGGGCGAATGACGTTGACGTGAAGGGAGCCGACCGAAGCATTGCGTGTCGTGCGCAAATAATCAACGGCAGCTTCGATGTTCTCGGCGGCCGAGCCAAGCGAGACAAACGCGGTGTCGGCGTCGGCAGTCTTGTACTCGCTTACCAGTCCGTAGTAGCGGCTGGTCAGCGCGCCGAAATCCCGGTACGCGTCTTCAAGGAACTGAAGAATCGGCTCGGCGAAGTTGTTCCTCCGCGCCACTACTCCCTGCATGTAGTGTTCCTGATTCTGCACGGGTCCCAGCAGCACAGGGTTCGTGAGATCCATCATCTTGGGCACGCGGCGGCGCGTGGGCCCGAACAGAACGCGCTGCGCCTCGGTGGGGCAATCGATAACATCGTCGGGCGCGCCGAGATACTCGCGAATCAGCTCCGACTCGTGCTTGTAGAAGGTGCGCTCCAGGTGCGTGGTCAAAAAGCCGTCCATGATATTCATGCCGGGCGTGAGCGAAAGCTCAGTCACGCGGCGAAGAATCAGCGCCTGGTCGGCGGCCTGCTGCGCGTCTTTTCCGAAGAGCATGATCCAGCCGGTGTCGAGCGCGCCATAAATGTCGTCGTGGCCGCAGTGCACGTTGAGGGCATGCTTGGTGAGTGCGCGCGCGCCAACCTCGAGCACCATCGTCGATCCCTTGCCCGGCGCGTGATAGTACTGCTCAACGCCATAAACCACGCCTTGGCCCGAGGTGAAGTTCACCACGCGCTTGCCGCAAACGGAGTGGGCAATGGCGCCGCCTTGCGCAGCGTGCTCGCCCTCCGCCTCGATGGCCAGCGTGTTGCCGCCGAATACATTCAGATGTCCCTCGGCATAGGCCTGCTGGAACAGCTCACCGCCTTCAGTGGATGGGGTAATGGGGTAAAACACCCCGGCGTCGGCGATCCGGGTTTCAGTGTGGTACGAGACAAGCTGGTTACCGTTTGCGGTAACCCGGATGCCAGGGAAACGAGCAGCAGCTTTCATGTGGTCCCTCTCCATCGAGCTCAGCGGATTCTTTCAAAAAGTGTGGTGTACGGGGGCTGGTAGAAACTTCGGCTGCCCGCCCCAAACTCAGCAGCAGTCAAATCGCTTTACGCGGCGGGCGCACCATGGGCTGTTACCCGACCGCCCCCGGCAATTCCCGAATTGCTGCATCCCGAAGCCGCAGTCCTGAAGTCGCCGCGACCATTCAGGAGCCGGCGAACTTGTGGGAATTGCGCTGGGCATCGCTAATCTGGAAACGCCGCGTTTTTCGCGTTCTGGCCTGACACGTTCAACAAAGCTGCAACTGTTTGCAGCCCTTATGGATAGCAGCCCCTGACGATTTGCAAATATGAAGGTCGCGCAGCCGGTTTCAGCAGCAGAGAGACACAGGGGAAGGCTTCTCTGGCATAGTACGACCTACGTAATAAGTATGCACCTTTAGATGGGAGACGCTGTACCAGCAGGTGAGATCGAAACCGTAGTACGGCAGGTGGATGCGGAACTACACTCGGAAGGCCGAGAGAACCGGCGGCAAGAGAAATACTTATGGGCGACAAGGATTCAAGATTTGGCCGTTACCCGAGCCTCGCGGAGCGCAGGGTTCTGGTGACCGGCGGCGCCACGGGCATCGGCGAGGCCATTGTGGCTGAATTTTCGCGGCAGGGCGCACGCGTGGCGTTTTTCGACGTGCAGGACGGACCGGCACAGGCGCTGGTGGAGAAACTCGTTGCCGAGGGCTGTCCCAAGCCGCTCTACAAACACTGCGACCTTGCCGATCTGACGGCGCTCAAAGGCGCGATCGAGCAGATCGCCGGCGAACTGGGCGCGATTGACGTTCTGGTGAACAACGCCGGCAACGACACGCGCCACAAGATCGAGGATGTGACACCGGAGTTCTGGGAGCAGTCGATGGCAGTGAATCTGCGGCCGCAATTCTTCACGATCCAAGCGGTTCTGCCGCAGATGCGCAAAACCGGCGGCGGATCGATCGTCAACTTAAGCTCGATTTCGTGGGTGATTCCGTCCACCGGCCTGCCGCTCTACGTGACGGCGAAGGCCGGTATCGTAGGTCTTACGCGCACGCTGGCGCACGAGCTGGGCCGCGATAATATCCGCGTCAACTGCGTAATGCCCGGAGCTATCGCCACCGAGAAGCAGAAGCGCCTGGTCTACACGCCCGAATATGCGGCAGAGATCATGGGCAACCAGGCGATCAAACGGCAGATTGCGCCGGAAGAAGTCGCGCGATTAGTACTGTTCCTCGCGGCCGACGACTCGAGCGCCATCACGAATCAGAGTTACGTGATCGATGCGGGATGGGTGTAGCCTTTCAGATTTACGGTCTCGAATCTCTTCTAAGGCCGGGTGCCCCAGGTCTCGCTTTTGAGACCTGGGAGACCATAACCCTCGCGCCGCCAGATTCAGGTTATTTCTTGTCGATTTTCTTCTCCAGGTCCTTTGCGCCGTCGAGTTGCTTGTTGAGCGTGGGCAAAGTTGCGGCAGCGTAGTTCTTTATGTCGCTGTTCTGGGCGTCTTTCGACTCCCGGGTGTAGACGTCGATGGCCTTGGTATAGCCCTCGATCGTCTCGTGGATGTAGCGACTGTCGAATGCGTTGCCTTTGAGTTTGTCGAAGGGCTCAATCATCTTGTCGCGCTCTGAATCGAGACCTTTGGGAACGCTGAAGTTGTCTTTGGTGGCCATCTCGGTCAACTGCTGGTAGTCTTTCGTGGGGTCGGTCACCAGCGTCTCGGCGTAGCTCTTAACGTCCTGACCCACAGCCTGATTTTGGGCCATCTGGCCCAGGTGCGCTTCAAGCATGTCAGTCTGTGCAGCGAGGTCGATGAATTGCTGGTCGGTCATTGGGGTTGCGGGCGCGTGCTTTTCCCGGGCCAAGGCCGGAAGGGGCAGAAATACAATGCAGCAAACCGCTGCAAAAGCGCGTTTCATTTTCATCCTCCTGCGTAATAAGAAGTTCCCATTCCTCAATTTGGTTTTCTGAAAGGGTTTAACACAGGCTTAAAGAACTTTCCGTCCCATTGAAACCCGTAGATCAGGCGACTGGCTCAGCACCGGCCCTGACCGCCGCTTAACGATCACCAACCACCGACCACCCATTCACCGATCCCTGATCTCTAAGCCTGCTGCGCTACCATTGGATACATCGATTGGAGTAGCCCGGGGAGTCGCATGTTCGTGGTGGTGTGGCAGTTCGAGATCGCTGAAGACAAGATCGCTGGGTTTGAAGCCGCCTACTCGCCAGAGGGCTCCTGGGCCCAGCTCTTCCGCACCTCGCCCAGCTACCTGGGCACCGAACTGCTGCGCGATGCCTACGTGCCGTGCTGCTACCTCACCATCGACCGATGGAAGAGCGAAGAGGACTTTCGCGCCTTTCGCAAGGAGCACGACCAGGATTACGAAGTTCTGGACCGTGCCTGCGACGCGCTCACCAGCCGCGAGACGCGCATCGGGGCGTACACGGTTTAAGGCGGGGACGGAAAGGCCCGGGGCTGAAGCCCTGTCTTGCTGGTTGCTGAATTTAGGGGCCTGAAGGCCCCTGCTCCCTCCGGTCGCGGCAAACCGCTACCCTCGTTCCTCAATCGGAACAAACTTCAAATCCTCCGGCCCGGTGTAGCTGGCCGAAGGGCGGATGATCTTGCCGTCGTGGCGCTGCTCGATGACGTGCGCGCACCAGCCCGCCGTTCGCGCCATTACAAACAGCGGCGTGAACATGCGCACCGGGATGCGCATCAGGTGATAGGCCACGGCCGAGTACCAGTCGAGATTAGGGAACATGCGCTTGGCCTCGTGCATCGTGTTCTCGATGCGCTCGGCAATCGAGTAAAGGCGCCTGCTGTCGGAATCGACGGCCAGGGTTTGCGCTCGCTTCTTGACGATGTCGCTGCGCGGGTCGCTGATGGTGTAAACGGGATGGCCGAAGCCGATGATGACTTCGTGTGCCGCGATGCGGCGAGCGATGTCGTCGGCAGCTTCATCGGGAGACGCGTAGCGCAGCTGGATCTCGAGCGCGACTTCGTTGGCGCCGCCGTGCTTGGGGCCCTTCAATGCGCCGATGGCTCCGGCAATGGCTGAATGCAGGTCGGAGCCGGTGCCGGCGATGACGCGCGCGGTAAACGTCGAGGCGTTGAACTCGTGCTCGGCGTAGAGAATGAGCGAGGCCTGCATGGCCGCAACCCACTCGGGCGGCGCCTGCCTGCCGTGCAGCAGATCGAGGAAATGTCCCGCAATCGATTCGTCAGCGGCTTCAATCGGGATACGCCTGCCGTGATGAACAAAATGGTGCCAGTAGAGCAGCATCGAGGGCAGCGAGGCCAGCAGAGCATCGGCGATGGCGCGTGCGCCTTCGGGCGTGTGCGCATCTCTCTCAGGACGAACGCAGCCCAGCACCGAGACTCCGGTGCGCAGCACGTCCATGGGGTGCGTCGAGGCGGGCAACAACTCCAGCGCCAGCGCCACCTGCGCCGGTAATTCGCGCAGCGAGACGAGCCGCGCCTTATAGGCTGCGAGCTCGGCGGCGGTGGGCAACTTGCCGTGCACCAGCAGGTGGGCAACCTCTTCGAATTCGCAGTGCGCTGCCAGATCGACAATGTCGTAGCCGCGGTAGTGCAGGTCGTTGCCGCTCTGTCCTACCGTACAGATGGCGGTTTCGCCGGCCGCGGTGCCCGAAAGGGCGACCGATTTTTTGGGTTTGAAAACAGGAGAAGCAATGCTCTCAGTCATCGTTGACCTCAGAGAGCTTCAACGTAACGGATTGACTGCGCAGATGTCTACTTCGACTCTTTGCCCCTGGCAAACAGCTCATCCAGCTTTTGTTCGTAGGCGTGGTAGTCGAGGTATCTGTAGAGGTCGGCGCGGGTTTGCATGAGCGGAACAACGCTCTTTTGCGTGCCCTCGGCGCGAATGGTTTCGTAGACCTTGAGCGCGGCGGCGTTCATGGCGCGGTAGGCGGCGCAGCAATAGAGGATGATATCGACGCCGGCCTGGGCGAGCTGGTCGCGGGTCCACAGCGGGGTTTGGCCGAACTCGGTGATATTGGCCAAAATAGGCACGCCCACGGCGCGGCGGAACTCGGTGTACATCGGGAGTTCGGTGACGGCCTCGGCGAAGATCATGTCGGCGCCGGCGGCAACGTACGCCTGGGCGCGCGCGATGGCCGCAGCCAGTCCCTCGTTGGCCAGCGCATCGGTGCGGGCCATGATGACGAAGGCATCATCGGTGCGTGCGTCTACTGCCGCCTTGATCCGGTCGCACATTTCATCGGCGGCGACGAGTTCCTTGCCGGGGCGATGGCCGCAGCGTTTGGCGCCCACCTGGTCTTCGATATGGACGGCGGCCGCTCCGGACTTAATCATCTGGCGGATGGTGCGCGCGATGTTGAAGGCCGAGCCCCAGCCGGTATCGATGTCGACGAGCAGCGGCAGATCGGTGGTATCGGTGATGCGGCGGACGTCGGTGAGCACGTCTTCCATGGTGCTGATGCCGAGGTCCGGCAGGCCGAGCGAGTTGGCAGCCACGCCTCCGCCGGAGAGATAGAGCGCGCGAAAACCTGCCGCCTGCGCGAGCCGCGCGGTATATGCATTGATGGCTCCGGCGACCTGCAGGGGCTTTTCAGCCTCGAGCGCTCGGCGAAAGCGCTCCCCGGCCGATCTAGGTGTAAGGGGCTGCTGCATGCAATGCCCGCATGATAACAGGATTTTCATAGGCCACACCCCCAGGGCCGACGCATATAAGTTGGGCAGGCATCTGGGTTGGTATCATCCGGGTTGCTATATGCAGCGTGGCTGAAAGCGGCGACAAGGGGATATGGACAATCCCCTGCAGTATTTCGCCGAGTTG